>Ga0257122_1001820_pt1 | contig 14150 bp, 9 predicted proteins | sample SI106_120metaG_FD_190146 | JGI IMG/M metagenome (GOLD analysis project Ga0257122, IMG submission 190146) | Marine microbial communities from Saanich Inlet, British Columbia, Canada - SI106_120 | ecosystem: Environmental > Aquatic > Marine > Inlet | place: Canada: British Columbia | collected... | reverse complement strand
CGACCAGCATTCAAAGCTGCATACGAGTTTCAACGAAGTATTCATTAAGTTGGTGAAAAAGGGCACCGATCAACATCCAAACCATCAGCTGAATATCATGACCTCTAGGGATCTCCATACCTTCACCAATAGATATTTCTCTGCGGTGAAGTCTCCATTCCAGGTGCACATCACCGGCATAGATCATAATGCGGTGAAAAAGACCTCCGAACTGCTCGAGCTGAAGCTCAATTCAGCCCTGGGAGTATTGCCCGACACCCTGGACGGATGGCTTTACGACGGAAAACAAGGCCAACATTGGGTGAAGGTCGCGAAGTACAAAGAACCGGGCGGAGTCTGGACGGATTTCAACAAGAATAAAGTAAAGTTCGGCGTAACTAGAGGCTACGGAGCCGGACAAATTGCGGTTGATTTTCGCGCGGGTCCTGTAACGCCCTCCCCCACGAATATTGTCGATATCAAATTGCAGTATTGCTTCTCTAACGAATATGCCGGCGACGCGACTTACGACCCACACGTTGTCGTTGCCGATGGTGGGATGCGACAAATCTACCCGCAATCTCTGCTAAACGGGCACGCCCTGGGAACCATGGTCCACGAAATAGGGCATCTTTTGGGTATGGTCCCAACGACTTCGACGGAACACATCAGAACTTCCGGAGGCCATCACTGCAAAAGGCAGAGCTGTGTAATGTACAAGGCTCTCCACAATTCGGCGGGGCAGGCATTTTGTTCGAGCTGCACGAAAGCATTGCTGAGTATGGATCTGGCTCAGTATGAGCAGAAATTCAGACACTCGAGGGGACCGAATAGCTAGCGATGGACTATCCAAACTACGATCAATGCGCCGAATCTCCCCTCGTTGGTGAAGACCAGTGCGGAATCAAAGCTCTATTCCCCGGTGGACAGACTCGCACCACATTCGTACAGGGTTCGCCCTGGCCCGTTCATGGGATATTTCGTGGGGGCACGGGTTTGGTTCAAGAACTTGGATTACAAACCCAGAACTACCTACTTGTCGTGGTGACCCATCGTGAATTGGCGGACATACGGGTGGCGAATGTTTCAGAGTTGGGCTCGCGAACCCAGTATCAACCCCCTGCTCCAGACGGCGGGCTCGCTCTTTCGGCGATGACTGGCTATTTCAACATCGATCTCAAAACACAGGTTGGTCTGGAAGATGCGCAGGGAAAATACTGGGTAACGTTTCAGCTGGGGCCCTATCTTAGCGAGGTGCTCGAATTTGAAGTTGTCGATCGGGCCATCTACGTTGAAGACGATGATTTCGGTGCGGATCCAGAATACGGCGCAGACGACGATTTCGGCGCAGACGAAGGGACACGACTGGATACGGGTATCCCTTTCCTGCCACCGAAGGACGAGTCCTAGTACTCGGATGTGCCTACTCGTCTGTGCAATTGACGCTCACCCAGATTACCAGCTTGTGTTGGCGGCGAATCGCGATGAATTCTACGATCGGCCCGCGGACGCGATGCACTGGTGGAAGGACCAATCCATTCTTGCGGGTCGCGATAAGCAGGCCGGCGGCAGTTGGCTAGCGTTGGACCGCCGGGGCCGACTCTGTGCCGTGACGAATATTCGCGAGGTGCCGCTGGTCCAGGGAGAAGCGAGCCGTGGCGAGTTCCCGGTAGAATTCGTCACCTCCGACGTGTCCGCTGAACAATTCGGCGAAGGGTTGACGAACAGCGAATCCCGCTACGGCGCCTTTAATCTCCTGCTCTGGGATACGAGCAGGGCCCACTACGCTAGCAATCGCTACAACCAGCGCTCTGTCGTCGCTGGAATCCACGGACTCAGTAACGGAGAATTCGACGCCCCATGGCCGAAATCGCTTCGATTACGCGCCGCCCTCAAGCAAGAGTTAGTAAGTACGACGCTGGATACCGAAGCGCTATTCGAAGCACTCGCAGACCGGCAGCGCCCCGACGATGCGGACCTTCCGCAGACCGGTGTTGGCCTCGACATGGAACGTATGTTGGCCCCGATCTTTATCGCGAGTGAGATTTACGGCACGCGAGCGTCGACGGTGATCGCCATCGAACACTGTGGCCGAGTCAACGTGGCGGAGCAGAACTACGGCCCGAACGGCCGAAAGCTCAACAGAGAGGAATTTAGTTTCACCTTGGAAAGATGACGTTCTCCGAACATCGGTTAGAACGCCGCCAGATCGAGTCGCCAAGCTCCAAACCCATGGAGCCCAAGGTAGAGCGATTTCTTGTCCGTCGACAAAATAAGGTTCTGGGCGACATTATCTCTCACTGGATTGAAAGACGTTGGCAAGCCGTCTACCAGGGGATTCCACGTAGCGCCGGCATCATGGCTAACATAAACCCCCGTGGTTCCGTTGACGAAGAGCGTTTTCGGTTTCAGAGGATGGATCACCAGACAGTAGTATTCGGACATTTCGGAAAGGCCGGCCATGATCTTCGTCCAGTTCTTACCGCCATCGATGGATTTCATGACAACACCGCAAAACTCGTTACGGTCGCAGAACCCCTTGTTTTGGCCGTTTTTGGTTACCACGTAGAGAATATTGGTATCTGTCTCGTCTATGGCCACGGAAAAGGGCCACTGTTCCTTGGGCATTCCCTTGCTCGAATCAGCCCAAGTTTTGCCGCCGTCCACTGATTTCACCAAACCGTTATACGTTCCTCCCCAGATCGTATCTGGATCGGCAGGGTCAAGAGTTAAGGAGAACATGCCGTCATTCCCCAGTCCCAGTTGTGAACTCTTCCAGCTTGCACCGCCGTCGTCCGAGACAAAGAAGCCCGCGGGGAAGTGCCCCATATAAACCCTGCCCTTTTTCGTGGGATGAAAACGAAGCGAAAGGAACTGATAGATTCTGCGCTCCCAAATTTGCCAGCGCCCCATGCCTGTCGCGCGCCCCGTATGCTGCCATGCCCCCTTCTCCTGATCAAAGCGGAAGATTCCATAGCCATCCGTGCCCACGTATAGCCGCCCCTTGCCGTCCAAGCGCATCGAGAGCACCTGTTTCGATGCAAGCCCCTGAGTGGGCATTTCGGTCCAGGATTCAGCACCATCGGTCGAACGGTAGACGCCGTCGCCGCTGCCCAAATAGATGGTTTTGGAATCTTTCGGGTCCACTAGAATCCGCGTAAGCGGCTTCTTCATGATGCCAACGTTCTGGCCGAAGGTGCCAAACATCGGTCGCCACGACGCCGCGCCATCGGTGGATTTGTAGACGCCTTTGCCGAAGATAGCGAGATAGAGCACAGACGGATTGTTCGGATCGATTTCCAAATTATAATAGCCTTGAGCTGCCGGGTCGATCACGCGAAAACTAGGCATAGCGAAATTGCATTCCTGCCACGTCTGTCCACCATTCGTGGTTTTGAAAACACCCCCGGGATAAGCCGTGGCATAGAGAGTCTGTCCGTTCGTGGGGTGCACTTTGAGCTTCACGTTGTAGATAGTTGGGTTGGGGCCATTGGAAGTCGCCCACACGATCGTATGGTCGCTGCTGATCGTCCCGACGAAGACGCCACCGCCGAGCGTGCCGAGATAGAGTTTGTCGCCCACCACGGCCATAGAACCAACAGCCTTAAAGGAGAGCCCCGCATTTTGTGGTTGCCAACTCTTGCCGCGGTCCGTCGAGACGAAAACGCCATTCCCCGTTCCCGCGTAAAAAACTGCGGGGGTATTTTTATCCTGAATGAGCCGTTTGACGGCCGCTCCAAAGGGGTTCGTCTTGAGCAAGCCAGTGTATTGTTTTCCCCCGTCGCTACTCAAGTATATCTCGTTGATGATTTTGGCGTCACCCACCCTTGGTTTCAACGCGATATCGAGGTCGCCTCCCCCCATTGCATGAAACGTCCCTTGGTCATCGATCATGAGGTCGTTGTAGCCGAGGTCTGGCAAATTGGCGGTGATATCCTCCCAAGTTTGACCGTTCAAACGATGTAGACCGGAGATATGCGACAGCGCGTACAAGCTGCCCCCATTTGAATGGAAGCGAATAACGACGCGACTAAGGCTGCCGTCGTTCAGTGGAATAGCCTTGCCGTTTTCCACGCGAAACGTACTTCCCGACATCGGGTCGGAGAAAAGCGCAAGGACGCCCTTCATCCGCTTCATGACCGAGAAGTAGACCTTTCCTTGGTGAAGTGTCAGAGAAAACACCCGGTAGTAGTCCGTCTTGTCGACTGCAACCAAAGTTTTCCAGGTAACACCAGCGTCTGTGGACTCATAGATGGTGGGTTCAGTGCGGTCGCCGACAATGATGTGTTTGTTGTCTTTTGGGTCGACAATGATTCCAACCACAGATGGTGTAGGTACGGAAAGCATCTTCCAACTACTTCCGCCATCGTCTGTTTTGTAGAGGCCACCTCCCCACGGGGCCGCGTAGGCAACCTTGGCATCGGCCGGATCAGCAGCCAAGGCGTGGATCGTACTGAACGTCAACGCGCCGTTTATCGTGTCCCACGTGCTACCCGCGTCGCCGCTGCGATAGATGAGCCCCTTCTTGCCAACCACGCCTGCATAGATATTCTCTGCGTTATTTTGGTCAACGACCAACGACGTCGCACCTGCCGCGCCCTCGACCGTGAGCAATTCACTCAGCTCATTGGTACTATGACGGTATCGCCATACGCCCGCTGACGTTTGCCATTTTTTGGGAGAATTCGTTGAGTAGAAGATATCGCTATCCGTCGGATGGGCAGCCAATGCGTAGGCATAATCGGGCGAACCGTCTAGAGGATTCCAGTGGTCGGCCAGAAGCTCTGATCCGATCTCAGCACTTCCCGGATCCGCCAAGATTTCGTCCATCTCGTCGAGACGCGTTAGCGCCACCCCCGACACGGAGGCGACAAGACGTCCCTGCCCCTTGTGAGATACAAGAAAATCGAGGATGCGACTTCCGGAAAATCCTGGAGCCAACCTCTTCTTTGTTTTTCCGTAGTCGTTCGTCTCAACGAAATTGCTCTGCTCGTCCGCAAAGATCATGCGATGTGTGTCTAGGGGATCGAAGGCGATTTCATCGCCCATCCATGAAAAGTCCCGCAGCGACGTCCAACTTTTGCCACCATCGCGAGTGACGTTCGGGAAGAAGCCGTTGTTGCCCGTCGTCACTAGGGTGTTGGTGTCAGTGGGATGTGTTTGGATGATTGAGACGGGCGACGCGACCATGCCCGTTACCAGCCAACGGTACTCCGTGAAGGTCGTATCCGTTACATAAAGGCCGCTTCCTCCCGACATGACATACACGATCTTCGTGTCGCGCGCGTCGAAGTGGAGGTTCCCGACGTATTCGGGGATTTCGATATTCGTTGAATCACCGTCTTTGCTGAATCGGGTTAGCATTCCGTGGTGGATCCAAATATCGGTTCCGACCACCTCGAAATCGTTGATTTGGTTGATTCCCGTGGATTTGAGTTCCGTCGCACCAACCCACGTTTTTCCTCCGTCGTCTGTTCTGTAGACGAGTTGTGACACATCGAGAACCGGCGGCGGACTTTCATCCTTACGTTCCAAAACCAAATAGATGCGGGTCGATTGGGGATTTGGAATAAGCCGACCAACCATCATCTTTTCTGGCAGTTCGAACGAGACGGGCTTCCAGCTGGTTCCGCCATCTTCACTTCGAAAGAGCTGCGACGCTGCTTCGTTTCCTCCAACGGCAACGACCGCGAGAATCGAATTCCCTTGAGGGACCAATTCGCTGATTCCCGCATGTTCATCCTTGCCTACGTACGGGGCAAAGAGTTGCTGCAGGTCGGCCGCACCGAAACCGATATCTTTGAACTCCAAGGCCGTCGCATCGGCCACTTGAAGCTTCAACGCGTTCTGCTGGATCATCTCCATTGCGGAGACATAGACCTTTTCAGCATTCGCGTAGACGATATTGCAGTGGACTTCAACCGCGGTTCGAATGTTGGTCTTGCGGTCGACATAATAGAGCCCCTCGGCACAGTAGAAGATACGTTCTTTCGTGAAGGCGATCGCGGTCACCCCTTTGGTCTCTGCCACATAGAGGCTCCAAGACTTGCGGTCCGCGCTCAGTAGGTAGATTCCTCGACTTGTCGCCGCGTAGATATCCTTCTGGCCATATGGGTCCTGGTCCAATGCGCCGACATTACCCCCCTCGGGGCCTGCGAGCGCTTGCCAAATCGCTGGCGTTTTGCCGGCGCCCCCATCTCCTATGACACCGCCATCTGTTTCGACGACGTCATCTATGATGACATAGCCATCGGAAACGGGAGGCGAATAGACGGAACCCGTCGATGACGGACATCCCGCAAGCACCAGGCCTGCTAGCAGAAAGACAGAAAGAGACAGAATTCGGTCGCAATCGAAGTTCTTTTGCTGCAAGACAGCCCCCTTAGGCTACACACATCCACGAAATTGCTAAATGGAGAGACCCAACAGGTCACTGCTAGATTTGTGCCAAGGGCAAGGTGCGTAAACCCACGACTATTCCAGTAGGTCCGTTACCGCAGGACCTCATGCGGTACCTGGGCCGCCGTTCATGTAACCATTGCGACCACAGCAGTTCTCCAGCCATACTGCTCTCGCAAATGGGGACAACGCCTAATGCAGACTTTTGACTATATCGTAATCGGTTCTGGATTCGGCGGCAGCGTATCCGCACTGAGGTTGACCCAGAAAGGCTACCGCGTAGCGGTGCTTGAGGAGGGCCGTCGCTGGTCCAGCGAGTCCTTCCCCCAAAACACCTGGGACGCAAAGAACTACCTCTGGTTTCCTCGGCTCGGATGCACGGGCATACAAAGAGTTGATTTGTTGGACCACGCCCTTGTCGTAAGTGGCGCAGGCGTGGGCGGTGGCAGCCTCGTATATGGCAACACGCTTATTCGCCCATTGGATAGTTTCTTTCAGCGACAAGAAATCGCCCGATTAGGTGGCAAGGAAACGCTCCTCCCCTTCTATGAAGAGGCCGAGCGTATGATGGGCGTCGTCGACAATCCGCGTTTGTTCGAACCCGACCATCTGCTAAAACGAACGGCTGAAACGTACGGACGCGGCGATACATTTCGGCCCAGTCCCGTGGGCGTCTGTTTTGCCGAACCTGGTCAAGAGGTAGAGGACCCCTATTTCCAAGGCAGAGGGCCGCGACGCAAGGGATGTACATTTTGTGGGGGATGCTTTGTAGGTTGTCGCATAGGGGCCAAGAACAGTCTCGACAAGAACTACCTTTATCTCGCGGAAAGAGCGGGGGCGCATGTTCTGTCGCAAACCAAGGTCACCAGCATTCGACCGATCGGCGTGGATGGGGCGCAAGGCTATCGGCTGGAAACGCAGTCAACGCCAGGAAAAGCAGGAACAATGGTGCCCTACCGGGCGAAAGGCGTCATCGTTGCAGCCGGTGTGCTCGGCACAGCGAAACTCCTGCTGCACTGCAAAAAGCATGGGTTCCTTCCTCGCCTTAGCCACCGATTAGGCCACGACGTGCGAACCAATAGTGAAGTGATCATTGGCGTTCGCTCCCGACGTGACGTCGACTACTCACAAGGCATAGCCGCATCGTCGAGCATCTTCATCGACGAGCATACCCAGATTCAAGCGGACCGTTATCCAGCCGGCTCGGATACGATGGCGCTTCTTACGACGCTACTGGTCGATGGTGGTGGAAGGATCCCGCGTTGGCTACGGCTTGCAGGCGGCCTGTTGCGTCATCCCCGCGACCTACCGCATATTGTGTGGCCAAAGAACTTCGCCACACGAAGCATGATCCTGGTGGTGATGCAGGACTATGAGAGTTCGCTGCGTCTCGTTTCCAAACGCCAAAAACTCCGTTCGGAAGTCATGGGCAACGGCAACGAGGCGTATATCCCGATAGCCAATGATTTCGCCCGGCGCCTAGCGAAGCAAATGGACGGGGTTCCCCTAAGCTCGCTCAGCGAAGTATTGCTCAACCGCCCAGCCACAGCCCACATTTTGGGCGGCTGCATCATGGGCAAAAGCCCCGATGAGGGCGTTATCGATGATACCCAGAAGGTCTTTGGCTATCGGAACCTCATGATCTGCGATGGCTCGGTCGTACCGGCCAACCTGGGGGTCAATCCCGCCCTGTCTATCCTGGCTCTCAGCGAACGAGCGATGTCCCTTATCCCTCCAAAGGCAACCTAAACAGCTGATAAATAGGACGATAATCCCGCGGAACCGGCAGATCATACGGATGCCGAACTTTTTTGCCGCAATGCGTTATTTTGGGGTTGCCATTCTTCGCGGGAGGATTAGAGTGTTCATGACGCGGCGAGTCATCGCCGGTCATAACCGTTGGAGGCTTTAAAATGGAACGCAATGTACAGTCCACCGTAACCGGCGCACTTAATGATTTCAATGCCCTATGGCGCAACTGGGCGACCTACGGCCTCACTGTTGGCAAAACGGCCCTAGTGACCAGCGCCAAGACGCTAGAGACCACCGCAGCTCGCCTCGACGAGTGGTCCACCCAGCTCACCGCACCGAAGGCCCCACCCGTAGACGGGGAAGAGGTCGTGGCCGAAGAAGAGGTAAAGGTAGAGGAAGAAGTCGTAGAAAAGGTCGAGGAAGGCGTCTAGGCGTACTCCTCACCACGGGCTCCCGCCTCTTCCGATTCTCACCTGTCGGACGCCGATAACTAGTACCGTATGACCTGGATTTTGATGGGTTGATGTTGAGTCATTTCGGTCGCTGGTTAGGCGCGCCGACGAAGTCATACTGTAGGTATTGCGAGGAGGCGCAACAACGCCAGCGGGCGGAAGGGCTCGGCAGCAACCTATTTAAATCCCTGGAATGCGGTACTAGTGATATGACGGCTGCATAACGATGAAGAGGCACTCTCATGACTCACACTCGATTGCTAGTCAGCATCACGATTTGCATCTTCCTGGCGGGTACGACCATTGCGGCCTGTACCAAGACGGATCCAGCGGCCGGTGACAAAGAATCTCCGGCGCAACAGGCCCTCGCCAAGAAAGCCGCGGCCGTAAAGAAGGCCCCCACCCGAGCCGAACGTATCGGCCGTGCCAAAGAGGCGGTCATGCGGCTCAAGAAAGAACTGAAGGGTGCGCTTGGGCCCGCAATGAAGCAAGGGCCGGAAAACGCGCTTAAGGTCTGCGGAGAACAAGCCGCCGCGCTATCCAAGAAGATCAGCGACCAAGGCGTTCTCGTCGGCCGTACGAGCAATCGGCTACGCAATCCGAAGAACGTGATGCTTCCTTGGCATAAAACCATCGTGGAAAACTATCTGAAGGAAGAAAAGCCGTCCCCCAAGAGTTATCGAACTGTGGAATTACCCGACGGCAAACTCGGCTATGCGGAGCCCCTGTACACCAAGGGACTCTGCCTCGCTTGCCACGGGGAAACCATTGCCGACCCCATCCAGAAGTTGATTGCGAAACGCTACCCGCAGGATAAGGCCGTCGGCTACAAAGACGGTGAATTTCGGGGTATCGTCTGGGCAGTCGTCCCCTAGGTGTGAATAGGCCGCAGCGCCGCTGCTACTGTTTCTGAAACGCTGCAATACTGCTATTTCGGGGAAAATTCGACAGGATGACGAGTTCACCGTCGGGAAGCGTCATCATTCCGAAGTCGCCCGACTCGGTCTCGTTGCCCAAGGCGGTATCTTTTCCTTGTTCGAAAAATTCGAGCTTCGTCAACTCTTCGGGCCAGGTTAGGCCATCAGCTGAACTCATCATCGCCCCGTATTCCGTCAGATACGACGCTACCATCAAGAACGCACCGTCCTGACGAATCACTGTCGGATCGTGAAACCCCCGGTACAAGGTTCGTTCGTACGTCCAAGTCTTGGCATCGGTTGAGAGAAATAGCGCTAGGTCGGCGGGCCCTTCACCACCGGATTGAACAGAAATTATCGCTGCCCAACGGCCATCATCCAAGGGGTAGAAACGGCCATGGCCAACCGTTAGCCATTGGCTACTCGCATCCCAAGTGCTGTTTTCTATGGCGACCCCTTCATCGGTGAACGTCAAACCGTCAGACGATATGGCGCTGCGCATGTGGTAATCGGGTCGGGTATGCTCTGGCGTCTTCACACTGCAACGGGTGAACATCCGATACCGGCCGTCGGGCAACACGATCACGCTTGCGCCACCGATAATGCGGGTGCGATCGCTATCCTCTTTGCCCCCAGCAAGCGCGATACCTTTGGGCGTCCAGTTCTTTCCGTCGGTAGATTCCGCAACATGAATATTTTCCCCTGTGGGTAGCGGAGCCCGCTGTGTGTAGTACATGCGGTAGGTTCCGTCTTTCAACTTGAGTACATCCGGCATGATGAAACCGCCGTCTTCCGCCTCATGATTATTGGCCGCCACACCCACAGCAAACCCTCTCAATTCCCATGATTCGGTAGCCGTGATGGTCCCGCCGTTTTCGACAACAACGGAGGGCGTACCACCGTCCACGGCCGCCGTTGCATCGGGGAGGATCACGGGTTCCCCGCCTTCGCTACAAGCGAGGATTCCGAAGGCCAAGAAGAGAGTGTGCAGTCTGATTGTGATATCGCTCATACAGCGAATCTATCTCGGCAGCGTCGATCAGCGCAACAACGGCGCACGTTTCACTCGGATAGACACAAGTGCAAAACCTACCGGGAAACACACTGCCCATCTTCGCAGACCAGGCCGGTTCCACAGTTCCGATCGAACTCCCAGGCAAACTCCCCATCTACGTCTATGAAACACTTTTCTATCATTCCAAGCATCCAACATCGGGTCTGCCCCTCTGCCGTGCAGGCTGGCCACGGAAGCTGAGAAACGCATCGACCCTTATTGCAGACATGACCTGAGGCACAAATATCAGCGTGTTCCCAGGCGGTTCCGGTGGTGTTGCATTTTTCCGTATCTTCCAGCCCGTCGCAGCGACTCACCCCTGGTGTGCAGAGGGAAACGCATTCCCCGTCTTTGCACACCAGCTTGGGACCACAATTCACATCGATTTCCCAATGAAACAAACCATCTTCGCCGAGAAAACACCTATCCAATCCCGAACGACGCCCCATCGTTGGCGCACACCGCGTCTGGCCTGAGGCCGTGCAGCCTGGGATAGAGGGCATTTGGGAGATGCAGCGACCTTCGTGGCAACCATAACCGGAATTGCAATCGGTCGTATCCCAAGCGGTTCCGGAACTGTTGCATGCCTTCACTGTTTCCGCTCCTTGGCAACGAAGCTGGCCAAGCGTGCAGATCAAAGGCGTACAACTACCTTTGTTGCAGGCATGACCTGAGGCACAAGATTCCGCGCGTTCCCAGGCCGTTCCAGCCGTGTTGCATTTCTCCGTGTTTGCCAGCCCATCGCAACGACGCGCCTCCGGCGTGCAGATCGAGGTGGGATCCACTTCAACGATGTCATCGCCCCCACAAGAAATGACCAGTAGAAATGACAATAGAAAACCGAACGAGCGGGTCCACAGATTCGATGAATCCAAGAGCATACCTTCACCTCCGTTTCCCAGAAGCAACTGCATGGAATATGCCGTGGCAACTAAGCGTGAATCCGAAGAGTTAGTCGATCGGCACCGGATCGCCATGCACGAGAAATGCCAGTGGTGGCATTCTCAACGCCATCTGGCGGCGCTCATGCCGCCCGTGGCATTCGTCTACGTCGGCTGTGTTCTCACCCACAGGCAACGACCTAGGCCTGCCCGAGCGTTGAGCGAGCATCCGATAGTCCGTAGTATTTCAAAACGATGGCAGGGCTCGGCCGAACAGCATCGGTACGCCATTCGCACGGACGAAGTCCCACGACGGATAGGCCCGGCGCTTGCAGCTGGTCTGCACGGACTACGGAGGAGAACCGGATGGGGCTACAAAATGGAATACACGGGAACGATGAAACGCGCCAGGATGGGCGAGGTTTGCCATCGATTGCGGCAGCGCTGCTTTGCGGTATCGCAACCGTGGCCGGCTGTTCAAACGACGTCCAAACGTCCACGGCGAACCTATCTCCTGACCTACAGCATATGGCCGTGCGGACGAATAATGTCCGCCACACACCCGCCAAGACGAAACTTCAAGAATTCAACGCGCTGAAGAAGATTCGAGGGACCTTCTTCATGCCGGAAGTCGAAACGTTGGGTGTCTACTGGTTCAAGTATTACCACCGCGAAAGAATCGCAGGCGTTTATCCCAGGGGCATCATTCTCAAAGAGCTAAAGGAACTTCGGGCCGCGACCGCACTCACCGATCTTGAGTACACGGTGCACAACGGCTTGGATCTCACCTTCCCCTACCCCACTGCGAGGCAGCTGAAGAATATTGCCATTTTCATCAAAGATGCTGCCGGATATGGATTTCGTATTCACCTGGGAATCGGTTCTCCCTACATTCACAACCTCGCTGAGTACAACGCCATGAATGCGTGTGAGAAGAGCCGACTCGTTTACGACAAGGATCGCAATACCCAATTGGGATTAGAATGTGGCCTCACCGAGCAAGAGCGCGAGGAACTGGAGAAGATCCCGGCGAATCGCCTGGTAGATGGGCTTGCCGCGCCGGTGGATGCCGTGGCCGCAAATAACGCCTATTTCCAGCGGATTCTCGACGGACTCTACCAGGAATTGGGACCCACATATCGGGAGTCATTCGTCTTCGTCTTACAGGGAGGCCACCCCACATTCACTATAAACGGCAACGGCGAGTTGAAAGCCGCAGCTCCCGAGCGGGACGGTTCCAACGGAAAGCCTCTTTCTCACTACAAACAAAAGAAACGCTATATCGTCAAATCGCTGCAGTACTTGGCAAAAAACTCGCCGTTCAAGGTCGCCGCCAATTTTCATACGAGCCGCGGTGGTCTATTCAACGACCCGACGATAGTGGAACCCGATGATTTTGGACTGGTCTACAATGTCTTCGTCAGAGAAGACGTCATCGACGGAGAACTACTTCGACTGAACGCTGGGCTTCTCGACTACATGCAGTTCAACGTGTCGGTGAAAAGTCTCCCCACAATCGACCTTCTTTTCAGCTATGTGGGCGAAGAAAACAAACACAAGGTTATCTTCAACGACTTTCAAGCGAGAGAGGCCTTTCTCATGGGGAATGCCTGCAGCCACCCGACCGTCAATTGGTGCCGAACGGAAAAGGAGATCTTCGAAGAAATCATTGGGGCCGCAAAGGCCCTTGGCATTGGGGGCTACTGGAATTGGGCGCACCGCGATGTTCCGGACAGGCACTGGTTTGGCATACGCCGCGCAGCGGGTATCGTCTATCCTGGAGATAATGGTTGGAAGCAGAACCTTCTGCAGATCATCAAACAAGATGCGAAACCCATCATTTCCAACGCCGGCGTGGGCGGCGAAATCTACCTTTGGGTGCAAGGGCAAAATTTCACGCAAGAGGTCAAGATCGACCTTTTCAAGGGGAACGACCAACATTTGGGAACACTCGACAATACGAAGATGAAATTCAGGGCCGCCGGCAAGAAAAGAACGATTCAAGGAATCGTCGTTCCCTTGAACGCTAATGCGATCACCTACGTCAATGGCGGTGGACACCTCAAGATCCGAATCCACGATAGTTCCCGCGGACCGAAGCTCATCTCGAAGACATTCACCATCCCCACCAACTAGAGCCTTGCGCCTCGCCAATGAATAAGCCGAGATAACACGAAGCGAATTCCGCAGCCAAACACTGCGCATTTCGCATGGTCCGCCCGCCACCGCAATCACTCTCGAGTGATTACCTTGCCTTACAACGTCAAAAAACCTGGAACATTTGTTGCTCTCCAAGGGGGATAGTGGAGATCATAGAACAACTTTAAGAGGTTTATAGATGACGATAGCATTTGATTTTTGCCGAAAGCTAACCCCACTTCTCGTAGCCTTGAGTATCGGCTGTGCAACGGATGGGCCCGTTTCGCCTGGCGCCGATTCAGGTTTGAACGATAGTTCCCATACCGCAGATTCTCAAAACCCACCCGCAAACGACCAAGGTCCAGCGTCGGACGCACCACCGCCCGCGCCCGATAGCGGCAACGTCGACCCGGAAGCTGGCACGCCGCCGGTTCCAGCCTCGACCTACCCCATCAACGGGACGGGACAAAGCAATTGCTACGATGCCAATGGCAAGGCCTCCTGCCCCACGGCCGGCAGCGCATTTTACGGCCAAGACGCCAATTACAAACTCAACGCCATGTCTTTCAAGGATAAC
>Ga0257122_1001819_pt1 | contig 14154 bp, 14 predicted proteins | sample SI106_120metaG_FD_190146 | JGI IMG/M metagenome (GOLD analysis project Ga0257122, IMG submission 190146) | Marine microbial communities from Saanich Inlet, British Columbia, Canada - SI106_120 | ecosystem: Environmental > Aquatic > Marine > Inlet | place: Canada: British Columbia | collected... | reverse complement strand
ACGAGCCGACCGATGTTCTGTCGTTCAACACAATGCCGGAGTCTGATGGCGACGACAGCGGCGGTTGGCCCGATGTCGAGGGCGAAGAGTCGGACGAGCTTGGCGATATCGCTATCTCATATGAGCGCGCAGTAGCACAGGCAGAATCCGCCGGACACGATGTCGCTCACGAATTATCGGTACTGACGGCGCACGGCGTGCTTCACCTTCTTGGATACGACCACGCAGAGCCCGAAGAGCACAAAGTAATGTTCGGCAAAACGGACGATATTCTTGCCGCGGTGCCGATCAGCCCGGGTGTGGCCGATGACTAGCCGCAACGAGGTCTTCTACCGCAAATGGCGGCCACAGCGATTCGACGAAGTCGCTGGCCAGGATCACGTGACACATACGTTGCGACAGGCATTGCGCACCAATCGGGTTGCGCATGCGTACCTGTTGTGCGGGCCGCGTGGCACCGGAAAAACGTCCACCGCACGAATCCTGGCGAAGGCGCTGAACTGCCTGGAGCCCCGTGACGGCGAGCCATGCGGCGCCTGTGAAAATTGCGTGGCCGTAAACGAAAACCGGATGCTCGACCTTATCGAGATCGACGCCGCGTCGAACCGCGGTATCGACAACATTCGGGACCTCCGGGACAAAGCCCGTTTCGCGCCCGGATCTGGCGCCTACAAGGTGTATGTAATCGACGAGGTGCACCAGCTGAGCGGTGACGCTTTCAACGCCCTGCTCAAGACCCTTGAAGAGCCGCCGCCGCACGTGATCTTTGTGCTGGCCACTACAGAAACACACCGTGTCCCGGCGACAATCCTCTCCCGATGTCAGCGCTTCGACTTCCGGCGTCTTACCAACGATGTGGTCGTGGACAAGCTGGCCGAGATCGCCGGTGAAGAAGATATCGACACCGACGAAGAGGTCTTATCTCTCATTGCTCGTACGGCCTACGGCAGTCTCCGCGACGCCGAGAACCTTCTCGAGCAGCTCGCCGTCTCGTACGGATCTCAAGTCAACATCGATCAGGCGCTTGAACTGCTTGGTCTCGGCGACGAAGAGTCCAGCATGGAGCTGGCGATCGCGGCGCTAAAGTCGGGTCCAAAAGAAGCGCTTGAGATCATCAACCGCGAGGCGGCCAAGGGGTCAGATCTGGCACGCCTCCGCAGTGGTACGGTGGACGTTCTTCGTGCCGGGCTACTGGTCAAGGCGGGTGTCGAGGACGCGCTCGGGCAATCCCAGGAAGCGCTGGACGCGATGACCGAGGCCGGACGCGGCGTATCCCTAGAAAAGCTTCTGCGTATCGTTTCCGAGCTAGAAAAAGCGGACTTCCGTCAGAATCCGTCGTCACCTCTCCCTCTTGAGATCGCCCTGCTGAATGCCATGACTGAGCAGCCCGTTGTGGCGGTAGCCCCGGCTATCGCCGCACCTGCCGCTCCTATGCAGTCCCAGAGACCGGTGGCACCGGCAGGACCAGCACCAACACGACGCCCGCAAGCACCACCACCTCAGCAAGCCGCCCCCCAGAGGCCGCCACAGCAAAGTCCCCGACCACCCGCAAGCGCACCTCAACCGGTCGGCTCAAATGCACCGACCCAAGCACCACCTGAACCAGCACCACAGCCGTCGCGCCCTGCCCGCGCTCCACAAGACGAGCGCTGGATACAGGTAATCAGAGAGCTGAGCCGCACCAAAGGTGCACAGTTCAATCTTGGCGCGCTGTTGCGATCGGTTGGCGAGGCAGAACTCAGCGGCGACACGCTCAGCATCACCTTCCGGCAGGAGTCGATGGAGGAACGTGTAGTCAACGAGTTGGCCGACCCACGAGGGCGAAATCCCATCGAAACGGCCGTCGAAAATGCGTATGGCGTAAAGTTGAAGGTCGTCGTCGCAGGGCGTGATTCCAATGGGGCCGCCAAAAAGACAACGACGGCGATGGACAGCCACATCGTGCGCGCAGCCGTCACGATGGGTGCACGCATCGTGGACGAAGGCGCCGTCGGAAGCACCGGCCCGGCGACTCCGGAACCCGAAAGTCAGCCGAAAAGTCAGACCGACGCAGAGGCATCTTCACCGCAAACTGATACAGAACCGGCGGGATAATTCGGAAAAACCCGACCCCTGAAGACCAACAAGGGACAACAACAGGGAGAGATCGACTTGAACAAAAATATGCTCCGGCAGGCCCAGCAGATGCAGGCCCAGATGGCCAAGATCCAGGAGGAGCTCGCCGAGGCGCGGACCGAAGCCACGGCAGGTGGCGGCGTGGTCAAGGTGACGGTGGTTGGCGGGACGAAGGTCGATTCGATCGAGATTTCGCCCGAGGTTGTTGACCCGGAAGACATCGAAATGCTCCAGGACCTCGTTATGGCGGCCATCAACGAAGCGATGGACACGGCGCAGGCCGAGGCTTCTAAGAAGATGTCGGCCATAACCGGCGGTCTAAACATCCCGGGCCTGATGTAATCAGCCGACCCGGTACCTGAGGCTAAACGCAGACCAAATGCAGGAAGGTCGGAGCGCCCGCACCGATGAACTCCAACTCCACTCCATCGGCGGCTCCACCGGTCGCACGTCTGATCGAGGCGTTCAACCGTCTCCCCGGCGTCGGCCCAAAATCAGCTCAGCGGCTCACCTACTACATGATCCGCATGCCCCGTGAAGAAGCGGAGGCGCTTGCCGAGGCCGTGATCTCCGTCAAAGACCGCATCGTCCTCTGCTCGAAGTGCCTCAACATCACCGAGGAACCGGTTTGCCCGGTTTGTACCAACGAACGGCGTGACCGCACCCGCATCTGCGTCGTCGAAGAACCGCTCGACGTGCTCGCCATCGAGCGCACCCGCGCCTATGACGGCCTATATCACGTGCTCCACGGCTCAATCTCGCCGGTAAACGGTATCGGTGCGGAGCAGCTCAAGATTCGCGAACTGCTCGACCGACTCCGTGACGAAACGGTTACCGAGTTGATTCTCGCCACAAATCCAAACCTGGAGGGCGAGGCCACCTCTATGTACCTGCAGCGCCTGATCTCTCCCCTTGGCATAAAAGTCACGCGGCTAGCGCGCGGGCTTTCGTCCGGAGCCGACCTCGAGTACGCCGACGAGATGACGCTGGCAAACGCTCTTGAAGGCCGGTCAGAGATCGCTCGTAATGACGAGCCCGCAGCCGGATAGTCCAGGGACTGACCGCAATGGTTTCCAGCAGGCCAAGACTTTTCACCACAGAAGCCGTCGTGCTTCGCCACTCAGACCTTGGCGAAGCGGACCGGCTGTTGTGGCTACTCACGCCACAACGGGGCGTCATCCGGGCAACAGCCCGTGGCGCACGTAAGCCGGGCAGCAAGCTGGGCGGCCACATCGACCTGCTCTGCCACGTAAAGCTCTCCATGCGGGAGGGTCGTGAGCTGCACGGCGTAAGCCAGGCGGACACCGTCGACGCATTCAGGGCCATGCGCACCGATATCGGTCGACTGTCCCGCGGGCTATACATGGCGGAGCTGGCGCAGCGAGTCAGCGTGGAAGACGCACCTGCGCCAGCGGTGTTTCGCCTGCTCGTAAACAGCCTCGGCTGGCTGGCGACGACCGAGAACGCAGACACGCTGGTCCGCTGGTTCGCACTTCGGTTGCTTACGATAACCGGGTTCAAGCCCGAATTTGGCGCTTGTGCGGAGTGCGGCGATGAATTGGAACCAGCGGATCACGTTTTCTCGGCAGAACGCGGCGGCCTGGTATGTCCCCGATGTCGATCCCAGGGAAGTGATGTGCTGCAACCTGCAAGCCTCGGCACCATCAAGGTCCTGAGGCATCTTGCCAGAAGCGACTTTCCGGCGGTGTCGTCTCTTAACATTGGCAGCGAAGAGCGGCGTCAGATCGAACGCATCCTTCGTTCGCACACCAACTCCGTAATCGATCGTGGCGTCCGTTCCTCTGCCTTCCTGGATGAGGTACGTGACTGGCCTGAAGTAGGCCCGGTTCCTGGCGGCATGCGGGCAGATTGACCCGCGCGATCCGAAGCTGACTGACAACTGGTTATCCCCGCTGCTTCACAGCCTCGGTACAATCGAGTCACATTATCCGGAAGCAGGTACGTTTTGTAGTACCGTGCTATCCAGTGGCGCAGACCCACCGATCACGTATCCCGGCGTCCCGAAAGTAGTCCATGGCTGAAGATTTCATAAGCGTCCGCGGCGCCCGCGAACACAACCTCAGAAACGTCGACGTTGACGTGCCACGGGACAAACTGGTTGTCATCACAGGCGTGTCCGGTTCCGGAAAGAGTTCCCTCGCCTTCGACACGATCTATGCAGAGGGCCAGCGCCGGTACGTCGAGTCGCTATCCGCCTACGCGCGCCAGTTCCTTGGCCGTATGGACAAGCCGGATGTCGACCACATCGAAGGCCTCAGCCCTGCGATATCGATCGACCAGAAAGGCGTCTCCCGCAACCCGCGCTCAACCGTCGGCACGGTCACAGAGGTGTACGACTACCTGCGTCTCCTGTTCTCCCGTGGAGGCCGACCTCACTGCCACAACTGCGGCCGACCAGTCGCACGACAATCCGTCCAACAAATCACGGACTCGGTCATGCGCCTCGAAGAGGGCGCCCGCATCCTCGTCCTCGCACCAACAATCACCCACAAAAAGGGTGAGCACCTGGCCGTATTCGAAAACGCCCGTAACGAGGGGTTCGTACGCGTGCGAGTGGATGGCGAGGTGAGGCTCCTTGAAGAGGAGATCAAGCTCGCAAAGACGAAGTGGCATGACATCGAGATCGTCGTAGACCGCCTGGTCACTGGACCGGACGCTGAACTTGGACGCCTGTCGGATAGCATCGAAACCTCTCTGAGGCTTGCCGGCGGTACGGTCATCATCTCGATCATCGATGGCGAAGACATCGTCTACTCAGAGAAATTCGCCTGCGTCCACTGTGACCTGAGCATCGGCGAGCTTGAGCCGCGCAACTTCTCATTCAACACGCCGTACGGTGCGTGTCCCACATGCACCGGCCTAGGCTTCCGACTTGAAGTGGATCCGGACCTGGTGGTGCCCGATCAGAACCTGTCGATCCGCGGCGGAGCAATCGAACCGTGGTCACGCAGCGGAGAGTTGCTGCCTGAACGCCTGTCCGTGATGGAAGCCGTTTCCGACCATTACGACTTCTCGCTTGAAGTGCCGTTTCGTGAGTTGACGGAACGAGAACAGAACATTGTCCTCTACGGCGAGGACAACAAACGCATAGATGTCATCCACACCACGCAGTCTGGCCGCTCATACCGCTGGCGGATGCGAAATGAAGGTGTGATCCCGCACCTTGAGCGCCGACACGAGAACACGGAGTCCCAGAACGTCAGGGACGAAGTCGGCCGTTACATGGCGCAGAGGCCGTGCATCACTTGCTCCGGATTCCGGCTCAAACCGGAATCCCTGGCCGTTACCGTGCTGGGGATGAACATCATTGAGGTCACGCAGCAGTCGGTGGAGCGAGCGCTCCATTGGATAGAAGCAGCGCGCACCGGCGAGTGGCCCAAAGGTTCAGACAAAGCTGGACCCGCCACCGAACCGCTTTCACAGCGCGAACAGGCGATCGCCGACCAGATACTCAAGGAGATAGAGGCGCGCCTCAGCTTCCTGGAGCGGGTCGGACTCGACTACCTGAGTCTTGACCGAACGGCATCAACACTTTCCGGTGGCGAGGGACAACGCATCAGACTGGCAACACAGATCGGGTCCGGGCTGATGGGCGTGCTTTACGTTTGCGACGAGCCGTCTATCGGGCTTCACCCGCTGGACGATCATCGCCTTATCGCAACGCTGCAACGGCTTCGAGACGTCGGCAATACGGTCCTCGTCGTTGAGCACGACGAAGCGGTGATGCGCGCGTCTGACCACATCATCGATCTCGGTCCCGGCGCGGGAGAGCACGGTGGCCACATCATCGCCCAGGGCGACGCCGACGCTATCGAGGCGTCTGAGGAGTCGCTAACCGGGGCCTACCTGTCTGGCCGCAAAAAAATCCCGGTCCCAGAGAAGCGCCGAAAGGGCAACAAAACCTTCATCGAGATCCGAGGCGCGGCCGAAAACAATCTGAAGGGCATTGACGTCAAGATCCCGCTCGGCGAGCTGGTATGCATCACCGGCGTTTCGGGTTCCGGCAAGAGCAGCCTCATCAACGAGATACTGCAAAAGAAACTGGCACAAACCTTCTACAGGGCAAAAGACCGACCGGGCAAGCATGACGAAGTCGTTGGGCTGGAGAACGTCGACAAGGTCGTGAACATCGATCAATCGGCGATCGGCCGAACGCCTCGCTCAAACCCCGCCACCTATACCGGCGCGTACACGCCCATACGCGAGCTGTTCGCAACGATGCCCGAGGCGCGTGCCCGTGGCTACAAGCCGGGCCGTTTCTCCTTCAACGTGAAGGGCGGCAGGTGCGAGTCATGCAGTGGTGCCGGTTATGTTCAGATATCGATGCAGTTCCTCCCAGACGTAACGGTCCCCTGCGAAGTGTGCGATGGCGCTCGCTACAACCGCGAGGCGCTGGAGATCAAGTTCAAAGCGTCCAGCATCGCCGAAGTCCTCGACATGACGATCACCGAGGCGACGGATCTCTTCGAAAACATCCCGCCGGTCATGAATCGCCTGCGAACCCTTGTCGATGTCGGCCTCGGATACATGCGTCTAGGCCAACCAGCGACGACCCTTTCCGGCGGTGAGGCACAGCGGGTCAAGTTAGCGACGGAGCTGTCCAAGCGATCGACCGGCCAGACGATCTACATTCTGGATGAGCCGACCACCGGACTCTCGTTCGAGGACTGCGCTGCCTTGATGCGCGTGCTCCACAGGCTCGTTGACGCAGGGAACACCGTAATCCTGATCGAGCACCACCTGGATCTCATCAAGAACGCGGACTGGATCATCGACCTTGGCCCTGCCGCAGGCGAACGCGGTGGAGAGCTGGTCGCACAGGGAACACCGGAGTTCATCGCATCCGTAGACGCCTCACACACCGGGACATATCTCGCGGAAGTGCCGGGGATTAAAGCTAACGCCAAAGCTCCCGGTTCAGCGAAACCCGCACGAAAACGTACAAAGAAGGCGACCGTAATCGCGGAATCGTCGCCCTCACTCTCAGGTCTCAGGCGTCCGGAAGGTAAGAACGGTGCCCGAACACTCGCACCGGACCCAACGTCCGGAAAGGAGCCTCGACGCAGACGCCGACGAAGGCGTCGTGTAGCCGGGTAGTCGAACAGTTGCAAATATCACGAGTGCGCCGATAGGCTCACCCGTATGTGCTCCCCGTATCAGCACAGGTTGCCCTATCGCCTATCACGCGCTGACGGCTTTCCCACATGAACCAAACAGGTTGCACGCGTATTCTAGGAATATCACGAGTTCACCGCCTGTCCGGCTAAGACTGCGGCGGGGGATAGCGTGAGAACCAAATCACGCACTAACGAGGGGAAGTCGCAGTGTCCGCCCTTATAGTTCAAAACCGAAGCCGCTCCCGGGTGGCCGTTCCTGACTGCACCGGTGCCTCGGTATCCATAGAACCCGGTGAGTTTGGCATAGTCCGTATGGACGGCGGTCACGCTGAAGGACTCGTATGGAGTCTCGTGGCACGCGGGGTAATCTCCACATCACCGGCAAACGCCAGGCGAGCCGCCTGATCAATTGAACTCCGCTCTGGGGTTGAAGCCCCGGGCAAGCTGGCAACCATGAATCAAAGATCCGCGTTTACCGCGGATCTTTTCGCGTCTGCGCATATCCGGGACTCGCCGGTCTGCTGATGGTTGTATCCTCCGGTATCGAAGATGTGACTATCTCATTACGGAGGCTCGATGCATGAGTTCTGGACACTCACAGGACAAGAAATCGCACGGTAGCTTCCAGTCCCAAATGCGCGGTAATCACTGTTACGGGTGCGGAAAAGACAACCCCGGTGGGTTACGTATCGACAGCAACTGGGATCCGGATGACGCCAACGTGTCTATATGCGAGTTCACCCCGGCTGCGCACCACTGCGCAGGTCCGCCTGACGTAGTCAACGGCGGCATCATTGCCTCTCTCATCGACTGCCATGCCATCAGCACAGCGACCGCGGATCGTTTCCGGCGGGAAGGTCGGCAGATAGGCGACGATGGCGACCAGATCGCTTACGCTACCGCCTCACTAGAGGTCAATTACAAAGCACCGACGCGTCTCAAGGGGCAGCTCACCGTTCGCGCCGAGATCGTCGAGACGAAAGGTCGTCGAACACAGTTCGAGGTCAGCGTGGTGGACAGCTCTGGGTCGATTACCGCTGAAGGAAAAGTAACGGCCGTCCAGGTGCCCACCGCGTGGGTAAAACCTGACGGGATCTTCCCGGACGATTAAGCGCCTACTGCTGCGGCGGCGGCGTATCGTGGATCGCGAGATCGTTGCTCACGATGTACTCGTTTACAGCGCTCTCGTCGAAATCTTCGTCGAAATCCGCCGTGCCGTGATCGAACGATGCAAGCAACCGTGTGATGATTGGATCAACCCACGTAATACCTCGACCGGACGATTCAAGAACGGCTGCCAGGCGATCACGATCTCTACACACCGATGCCGATATCAACGACCAGCTTCCGCCATAGGTGTGGAACGTGCGCAGGTTCTTGTTACTCATCTGGGGTATAACGAGCGCTATACCGGTGCCCCGGTCTTTGGCCTGCAACCGCATGGCAAACTCGATGGCGTAATTGGGTCGGTGGCTGTTTACAGCGATCAGAACGACATCAGCCTGCGGAATGCTGTAGATGTCGACTTCATTGGGATCACCCGCGACATCGGCCGCAATCGTCAGGCCCGTAAATCCGGCGAACAGTTCGTCGACAGCGATGCGCCACTGGATCGGTCCTACCAGTAGGACGGACGTGGGTTGGGCGGCGACAAGGTTCCGCTGGATCTTCGGATTGCGAGCGCGTTCGCGATCGGCCGCCGTCATACGGACCCGTCTGGGCTTTTCTTGCTGCGGCTGCCCAGCAGCTTCAGCTGCTTTCTTGGCCTTAGCTTCCCGGACCATTTTTTGCATCAATCGATTATCACCACCATTTGGAGTTGGGCCCACTCACTGCATCGCACCTCTGCAATAGTCACCCGAGTCTGGCGTCGGAACCATCGTCGTCACACTAATTCGTGGTGCCGTTCGCCCGCACGATGAATTTCGTGGTTCCACCTACGCGTAGTTACGCGCCTGGAAGAAAGAGTTCCGGTACTACCACGGTCATAAAATCACCGTGATCAATGGTCAGGCCGCTTTACCGATGGTCACGGGCTCAGACAACTGGGGGATCTCTGGCATAAGGTCTTCAGAGGTATTCGTCCTCCAGCCCGCTTCGAGCATCTTCGTCACGGCCGGTTCGACCACTGGCATGCCACGGGCAGAAGACTGGATGACCACCGTTAATCTGACCGGATCTGAACTCATTCTCGGAGTGATCATCGACCAGCTACCGGCGTAGGCGCTGAACCGCCTCGCCATGTCATCACGAATCCCGGAAAGTACTAGGATTATTCCGGTCCCGCGGTTCTTAGCCTGAAGTTCCAGGGCCAGCTCAACAACCGGATCCGGTTTGGCGGCATCTGCAAACGCGATCACCACGTCGGAAGTCGGAACGTCGAATACATGACTGGGCCGATTGTCCGGTTCGATCTCGGTCGAAAGAACCAGTTCTGCTTCGTATTCGATCCATCGTGCCAGAGGTTCTCGCCAGGAGACCGGACCGATGAGGGTCACGGATGTCGTGGTGTTTTGAGTTTTGGCGTTGGGGATCGCTCCGGAAGCCGCAACCGACTCCGCAGATCTGACCTGTTGCGGTGCGGACACGCGTCTAGACCGACGTGACGAGACGCGGACTCGTGCCCGCCGTCCACTACGTACGATCCTTCGCATAAATCTGATACTCCCCGGTGTGCGCCGATTTGGTCTCAGCTACCGACCACTCGATTTGTGACCGAGCAGAAAACCTCCTGAAACCCAACGTATGCGACTATTTTCAGCGCGCAGACCGACATCGGAGTAGCAGGTACGCGCCATCACTACTAAGTACCTGCACGTAGGCGTCCACACACAACTGCTCGAAATTTCATCTCTCCCATCCCGCACATTGCCCCGTTGAGGCCAGGCGAACTCTCCGTTAGCCTTTGCCCCTATGGCTGCAACTCGAACGACGACCGGCGAACGGGAGACCGCAAAACCGGCTACCAACCTGGTCGATATTCCCTATCGCCAGAAACTCCTGGTCGTTGCAGGACTCACCGTCACCCTGTTTGTGGCCACGATGAACCAGACGGTCGTCGCCACCGCTGCCCAGAACATCGTTGCCGATATCGGCGGATTTGACCGTTTCGTATGGCTGTTCGCCGGGTTCTCGCTTGCCGCAACCGCAGCAGTCCCGATAGTAGGAAAACTGTCTGACGTTGCAGGCCGAAAGCCGGTGCTTATCGGCGCCGTGATCTTCTTCATGGTTACCTCCGCCGCGGCCGGTGCCTCCACCAACATGACCCAGCTGATAGTTGCGCGCGTATTCCAGGGCGCTTCGTTCGCCGGAGTCATGGGCAGCGTATGGATCATCATGGCCGCGCTCTGGCCTCCATCAGAACGTGCCAAGTGGATGGGCGTCGCAACCGCCGGTTTCACCCTGTCCGGGGTAATGGGTCCGATATTTGGCGGTGTTGTTAGCGATACCTTGAGCTGGCGCTGGGTCTTCTTTATCAATGTGCCGACCGGGTTGGTGAGTCTCGCGCTGCTATGGATCTGGTTTCCGAACGTGGCCCCTGGTCAACGGAAAGGTCGCCTGGACTTCGCCGGGGCCGCTTTATTCGCTATAGCGGCCACCGCCCTCCTGCTGGCGCTCACATGGGGTGGTCGCGATTACGCGTGGGACTCTCCAAGAATCGTCAGCTTGCTTGGTGGCGCTTTGGTGGCGTCCGCCATCTTCGCCCGGGTTGAGCTTAAAGCCGAGGACCCGATGCTCCCGTTAAACCTGTTCAGCCATCGCGTTTTCGCGCTCGGTTGGCTGGCCTCCTTAACTACTACGAGCACCTTCATCGCCATCACCGCATTCCAGCCCCTCTTTGTTCAGGGTGTACTCGGCAAATCTGCGACCTCAGCCGCAATACCCCTTATAGGCCTGGCCATTGGCGTGGCGAGCGGTGCCAATACCTCCGGACAGATCCTTTCGCGTAAAGGCCATCCGCGGGAGCTTGGCATGGTCGGCCTTGGGATTACTACGGCGGCACTCCTGATCATGAGCAGCCTCGACAGCTCTTCCTCTCTATGGATGTTGTTCGTGGTGACCGGTTTCATGGGGTTCGGCATGTCCTTCGGGTTCACATCTTTCACAGTGCCGATACAGAACGCCATGCCGGTCTCAATCCTCGGCGTTGTCACATCCACGCTCCAGTTCGGCCGTCTGTTCGGTCAGGCCGCCGGAAGTGCGGTGTTTGGAGCTGTGCTCTTCGCATCCGTTGCCGTGAGCATCGTCGGGTTAGACGAAAATAGCCCTCAGGTACGAATCGCGAACCCGGAACTCATCGTCGCGGTTGATGAGTTAGCGGAAATCCGTGCCGAATACCTTGCTGACCCCGAACTCGGCGAAGAGCGCTACCAGACCGACCTCACGGCGTCCCGGAACAACCTCGCAACCGGCCTATCGGCGGTGTTCCTGGTGTCGGCATTTTTCAGCTTCACAGGGATAATTCTTGCCTGGTTCACTTTTTCTGGAGGAGCAGCTTCCAGAGCGGCCAATCGGAAAGAGCCGGATGCACCGGCCCCGTCGGACTGAATGATCTCGTAGAATCTCGCTTTAACCCGCGCTTCAGGCGCTCTCAAATCCATATCGCCAGACTCGACGATCGGTGAAAGGCTCTCCAGTGGCCGAACTACGCGTCAACAAAGCTAAAGAGAAGCTCGCCAGGGGCGAGGTTACTGTGGCCCTGGCCTCATGGGGCTACGGCGGCGCAGATGCACTTGAGCGGCTAATAGACCTTGAGCCTGACGCCATCTGGCTGGAAGGCGAACACGGCGAAGTCGATTTCTCAAACATCGGCGAGCTAACGAGGGCGATCGATTTGATCGGCGCCTCGCCTATAGTCCGGGTACACCAGAACGAGCCGGGCGTGATCTACCGCACGATGGACCTTGGAGCGCAGGGCATCTGCGTACCTCATGTGAACACGCGCGAAGAAGCAGAGGCGGTCGTGCACGCAGGCAAGTACGCCCCTATTGGGCTCAGAGGTGCGTTTACTAGCCGACAGGGCATTGGCGTAGACAACTACCAGGCGAAAGCCAACGATCAGACGATGCTGATCATTCTGATTGAGGACATAGTCGGCGTACAAAACCTTGACGAGATTCTTGAGGTAGACGACATCGATGTCTTCTTTGTAGCTCCCGGCGACCTCGCTCAAACGATGGGTCGTATCGGTGAACCCCACCATCCGGAAGTACAGGCCGTTGTGGACGAATCTCTCCGCAAAATTGTGGCGGCAGGACGGACCGCAGGTGCCCTCGTCTCCAACGAAAACGCAGCGCACCACCTGGAACAGGGCGTCAAGTTCTTCCTGGGTAGTCCTCCACCGTGGATGGAAACCGGTCTGATCGAAATGAACCGAAGGGCGGAGGCTTAATCAGATGCGAACACTTCGTAAAAATGAAGCCAAGGCCAGACTGGCCGCCGGCAAACATGTCATCGCTCTTGAAGGGCTGAACCACGCAGATACCGTCGAACGTCTCGGCCCCATGAACCCCCACGCCGTCTGGTTTGAGGGGGAACATAACCTGGTCAGTCCGCCCAACATTGCTGACCTCACGCGCGCCGCAGATCTCGCCGGTACCACCTCCATCGTCCGGGTCAACCGTGTCGAAGAGGGAATCATCTACCAGGCTCTCGACCTCGGAGCGCAGGGCGTTGCCGTCCCCCACGTAGACACGCGTGAGGACGCCGAGACCGTGGTCCGTGCCGCCAAATTCTCGCCCCTTGGCAAACGCGGCATGTATGGAAGTCGACAGGGTCTTGGAGACCCGGAGTTCTTCACAAAAGCCAACGACGAAACACTGATCGTGGTCTTCATCGAAGACGTGATAGCGCTGGACAACCTGGACGAGATCCTGAAGGTAGACCACATCGACGTATTCCTGGTTGGTCCGGGCGACATGTCACAATCAATGGGACACCTGGGCGAGCCGTTCCATCCAGAAGTCACCAGAGCCTTGGAGGACGCCGTCAAGCAGATCGTATCTGCGGGTCGGATCCCCGGCACGGTCGGTAATCACTCCAACGTAGCCCGATACATGGAGTTAGGCGCGCGGTTCTTCTTAACCAGCCCACTCGAGTGGATCGATACCGGATACCAGGACTTGAGAGCACGGGTTGGAGCTACTCGGTGAACTTGCGAAATCGTTGGATGCTGCTAGCGGTCATCGCTTCCCTGGCCGTAGTCGCGATGGCCTGCGGGGGCGACAGCCCTAGCTCTGATCGTGACTTGGACGATGTGATAGTTCTGACCCCAACCCCCGCTGAGGTGAACTGTCTCAACGGCACCTATCCGGATGACGCCCCGGCCTTCGGGGACGATTCCACCGTTGCGTACGAGACCATCGATTCCGGAGTCGGCGTATTCAAGCGCGAGATCGGCGAAGGAACGGCGATCAAAGTGAACAGCAACGTCCGGGTTCATTACACCGGATTTTTCGCCGATGGCTGCATATTTGACACGACCCGTACTCGCGTGACCGAGGCATCGTTCCAGATGAGCGGCCTGATACAGGGCTGGCAGATCGGCATGGCGGATATGAAAGAGGGCGGCAAACGTCGCATCAAGATCCCGCCGGAAGTCGGATACGGAGCGGCGGGCCTGAACATCTCCGGCTTCGTCATTCCCGGAAACGCCACGCTCATATTTGAGGTAGAGCTTGTCGAGGTGGTGGAGTAAACGGTCGATTTAGCTCGGCTGAACCTACGCCCCAAAGGATCTAGATGACCACCGGCCCCATCAATCGCGACCGCGTCCAATCAGTGATCCTCGACGTGCTGACCGCAGAGCAGTTCTGCGGCCGGGATGACCTGCTGGACGGGGATGTCCACGTTATTGAGGCTGATCCCACCTCGGGTGACGCTTCATGGATCCCCGGCGGAC
>Ga0257122_1001818_pt1 | contig 14162 bp, 20 predicted proteins | sample SI106_120metaG_FD_190146 | JGI IMG/M metagenome (GOLD analysis project Ga0257122, IMG submission 190146) | Marine microbial communities from Saanich Inlet, British Columbia, Canada - SI106_120 | ecosystem: Environmental > Aquatic > Marine > Inlet | place: Canada: British Columbia | collected... | reverse complement strand
ACCCCAAAAGTACCAATAGTTTGACTTGAATCTATTCATTCTTTCGCCCGCAATATGTTTCACAATATATCATCAAACGAAACACCGTTTATATTCATTATTGAACTTAATTTTTCTCTAATGCGGTCAGTAGTATCGTACTCGTCTACTGATAAGTCATGGTGTTTTAGTTGGTCTCTTAGATGTTGGTCTAATTCCCACAGTGCTGACCAATAGTCATTCGAACTTAATGCTACTTTTGCTTCGCGTTCATTCTCAAATTCTTGTGTTATTTTAATCACTCTTCATCTGTATCCTTTTCAAAGAACTCATCCCAACTCTCACCAAAACGCTTAACACCTTTGTTCATACCGCGTGTTAGTGCATTACGTACACTTAACTCTAATAGCATCTGTGCTTCTTCATCTGACATTTCTATTGTCTTTGCTTCAATGGAAAAGTTTGCAGGTGGCTCAAATACACCAACTTTATCTTGCATTTTCATTTCTTCTATTAAGTCTTGGTATCCAGAACGAATTAATGTATTTTGTACATCGTCTGTCATTGTCATTTTGATAGTTGCAGTACCGTCTTCATTTTCTACAATTTCATCTACTGTTAATGTTTCCATGTAATCTTCATTTAACTTCTGTGTCATTTTCTTTCTCCTTTATTGGTTGGCGTGATACAGATTCTCCGTTTGCCCAATTGCAATTTTCCATTGCATCGCCTTCGTCGAAGTGCTCACTAATTGTTTGTCCGAACTCATTACATACATAATACTTAAACATATATATCCTTATAAAAATAACCTAACTATATTTTAACATAATGTTATAGCCAACGCAGTACAAAGAATGTTACTTCTTGTGGTGTTTTAAATGTTAAGTTGTACTGTCCATTCATATGTTCCATAATTACACCGTACTCTTTCTCGAAGTACTCGTACCTAGTAAGTTCATATTCATCTTCATGTAAAATACAAGGAGATTCAGTAAGTAATAAACGTTCATTAAAACGCTTGTCCGACGAAGCATTCCACGCAGATGTTATTTCCGCCCACGTTAATGTCAATGTATTCATGACCATTTTAGTAAGAACATTGTGTACGCTTCATCTGTTTCGAACTCAATGGTACTAGTGCGAATGCTTGTACCTAACATGAATTTGAATTTGTACCTATCTTCAACATCTTTCCACGACTTAAATTCACTTGTTTTTGTTAACCCACATTGCCTCCAACAATTCATAAACGAGGGAGTGTACTTAACTTCTTTTATGACCATTTTAATAAGAACATTGTATGCGCTGATTTAGAATCGAACGCTACGCTATCAAAACTGTACCAATAATGATGACCATTGTCTCGTTGTGTTAATTTGCAGTCGTACATTTTTTCAAACGCTTGCATTAGTTCATCTTCATTTCGTGTAACTACTGTGTTTTCAGGTGCTTTCCAATCTTTGCTAACATCAACTACGTGAGTGTCGTACATTTCCATCCATGCGTCTTCAAATCCATTAACAGCATCAATGTACAGTATATTAGACATTAACACCCTTTATGTACAGTGTACTATACATTGTATACTGTACACTCATGCCCATTTCAGCAAACACATCGTTTGATTCTCTGGTGTTTTGAAGTTAACTGTGTCAAATGAGAATACCATATCGCCAACAGAACTTTCATCATCTTGGGTTTTTATTAAATTTACATTGTACTTCTCTTGAAATGCTTCAACAACATCATGTGCTCTCATTAGAATAAATGAAGTGTCGCCTGTACCGTCTTTTTTAATACGTACTGATTCGTACACTTCTTCGTACGCTTCTACAAATCCATTTATATCGTTGACATGCTTGGTAATATCCATTGTGATATTATAACATATAATTTATCCCCAACGTAGGGTAAACAATAGCAAGTCTTGTTCGGTTTCAAACTCAACCGCAGTTATATAACCTACAACTATTTTGGCAAATAGGTTAAAGTTTTTAAATGTATGTGCGACTGAATTGTCTATAAGACTTATTCCTGTATTAAGGCTTTCTGGGTCCTCTATTGTTTTGATTACTTTGCACTTACACTGTTCTTGTAGTATATTGCATATGGTTTTATTGTGGTCTTTACTTGCTTCAGTTATTGCATGTTTAAGTGCATTATTGAAGCCTATTAAGTCACTTGGGTCTTTACGTATGGGCACATGGTATTTATTACGACCATCGTAAAATAAACATGGTAATGTCTTCTTTTGACTTAAATTGCAATGATTCCCAATATGTTATATCAGTGTACTTTGATGTTATGTAATGCTTCTGTGAGTATAATTTTAACACACTACAACCATGGTCATTTTCATACAAATGTTGGAATTTAATCAAATCATTATGTATCTCACAATTATATTTCTCTTGTGTATTACGCAGTGAGTTTCGTAGGGGGATTTGAATATCAACTAACTTAATTGAATTAGCCTCCATTATAACTTTTCTCCCTTATCAAACCCTCTGAAACGTTCAAATCTAGGGAATCTTAAACTATAAACCTCACTAGTTACATTTTGGTTTTTAGTAACAGCATCTGCTTTAATCTCAACTACCTGTCCGATTAAGTTACTTCGTTCTGCCCAAAATTCTTCTCTATTCTTATCAGTTAGCCCCGAACCAACATTAACATGGATTTCTTTACCTTGGTCAATGCCCTCACATACAAATGCACCTAATTTGCCAACATTCTTGCCTGTACCTTCCTCAACAGCAATGACAGTTAAATCAACTGTAATAACGGGTTTCCATTTCATCCACGTAGTGCTACGCTTACATTCATATACACCAAAGCGGTCTTTAATCATGATGCCTTCGTACCCATCGTTTACACATTCAGTGGCATAATCAGTCATATCGTCGTGACCTTCTTCTGTATCCAAATCAACTAACATAGGTGTTTCAAGAATATCAATATTATCTAAATCTTTTACCTTCTCCCTCACGCCGTCTAAAAACATACATCTATCTTCTTGTACTTGTGACCACTTGCCTGCTTGAAAATCTACATAAGGAATATAATCAAATACGTTGTACACACAATCTTCTGTTTGCACATTTTGCTTACGCTGTGCTTGACGCATTAAACTTTGGAAGTCCTCGCTCATTATTTCACCGTCAAGCACAATGGGGTCGTACATGTATGGTAATGCAGTGTAAAACACATCCCTGACTTTACGCAAACTACGTTCAATCGATTTAAAGTTCTCGAATAATTTACCATTCCTACTTCGTAATTCAATATGACTAGGATGTAGTATTGCTAATGTTCTAACACCATCAAGTTTCTTTTGTATGAACTTTTGTCCAACTAACTTCTTTTGGTGCTTTTTAGAATCAGTTGCTAACATACATTCAAATGTAGGTATTTCGTACTTAGTGCCTTTTAATATCTTATTGAATGTTTTTGCAGTAGCACCAACACGTAAGTCCTTTAATAACGTAGGACGTGCTAACTTATTCCAATTATCACTGTCGAACTCTTTACTTAATTCATGTACTTGCTGTATTGCTGTATTACCTGTAATCCGACGTGAACTTAAATCTTTAAGTAAGAATTGAAAGAAGTGCCAACTATTCTTTTTGTTAGTTAACCCCTCGGTTTCGGGTACTTGTTTTGTGTGAAATTTAGTAAATGGGTCGTACGCTTCTTGTGCATTTTCTAAGAAGATACATGCTTCTCTACTACCCAAAGTACACGCAGTATATGCTTCTCCGATTACTTCTTCTTTGTGTAAACGACTATTGCTTTCGTTTAGTTTATCTATCCATTGAAAAGGCATATTATCCGGCGAATACGTTTCCGCTACCTTGCGTTAATACAATACCACAACCGTACGGGTCGGTGATTCTTGCAACTTGTTTGTTGTTAACATATACTGAACTTGAGCCACTACTTAGTGCAGTAGCATGCGTTGGGCATCCTGCAGGAGGGGGGGCATACGGATGTGATGTATTAACATCACCTTGTCTGTGGGTTCGTATATTATTCGTGTACACATCACCCGACCCAACCGCCGCGGATGGAACCACACCACACTCATGAACTGATACTGTATCACCTACTCTGCTTACTTGTGTCATAACTATTATTTATTCAGTAAGAACTTGTTTAGTTTTCTCATTCTGCATCTCATCAATCGCTTGTTCGTAAGAGACTTTTATATGTTCTTCAACATGTGCAACTACTGCAATAGCAGATTTATTTAATTGCATTGGTTTTGACATATCACCAGCAATCATCCCAGGTAATGTATCAGGACCTTGTGCAGTTAATGTGATACTAAGAGGGTTCATGATATCAATACATGATTGATGTACATCATCTACATTAGCAATAAACTCTTCGCCACTAAGTAACTTAAAACTATATATATTTCCTTTGAATATTTGAATCATTTGCTTTCCATAATTTCATTAACCCGAGATACAATTAGTTCCTTTGGTATGGCATTCAATCCATCAAACCCACCTTCAACTAACAATGTCTTATTAACATACAATTGTGGAACTGTTCTATGACCCTCACCTACAACAAATGTCTTAGCATCGTCATCTTCATCAATCTTCACAACATTGCATTCAATATTGTACTCTTCCAATAAATCCTTTGCTTTTACGCAATATGGACATCCTTCTTTGCTATAAATTGTAATCATATTTTATTCTCCAATTTCCATCCTGCTGTTTTTCCATGTTTTGGTATAGCAGATTGTGTTTTTTGTATTTGTTTTTGTAATGTGGAGCAACTTAGGTTATTATCAATACAGAAGGTATTTAACTCGCCACCCCATAATTCAAATTTTTCACCATTTGGACTAGTCAATATATAACAATGACTACGTTTGTTGTTTTTTCCGGTGTGTTTCGCGTTTGCTTCCCCTATTAATCGTTTAGTAAGGTCAGAATGTGAACAATCGCGGTTGGCATGCGCCTTAATTACACTTTCACTTATTTTTTTCTTTGTTTCTTCTGTATGTGTATTTGGACCATATCCGCCACGTTCCTTTTGTAATTGTGCTCGATTGTCACGCTGTTTCCTTCCTTCATCTGCGCCATATATTTCTTCATACGTTTTGCCTTTGTGATTGGGTGGTCTGCGGTCAATACATACATTAGTTAAAATGCCATTATCGTCGTATCCTTTTCTCCCGTGTTTTTTTATTAGTGTCGATTCCATATCATATGCAAGGTTTTCATCAATTATATTTTCGGCAATGTATTCAATCAACGGCTCTGCTCCACTTCTTCTTATTGAAGCAATCTTATTTTCCTTATATTGATTTTTTGACGAAGAATGGTCGTACAAATGTGTTTGGGCACGGTTTCCTTGTCCCTTTCCTATATAAAATGGTAAATTTGTTCTTGGGTCAACTAATTGATATACGTAATACATAAACTCACTCTCTTGTTTAATGTATTTATCAAGAGAGTGAGAATAACAATTACTTATTGAATAATCGCTATTTTGTATTTTACTAATACCAAATATGATATGTTTTTTATAGAAGGGGTATGGGTTTATATCAATTAATTTATCTTTAACTGTTTCCCATACACTATGCCTAATTGCTTGTATAGTATTAAACCCTTCTAAAAAATAATACCCTACGACGCTATTTCCGCCATAAATCTCCACATGAGTGTTGGTATTATTATGGCAATTGTGCATATCATATGTCCAATCACTTTCCACATTTACGCCCATAATGTGATTGCAATTTAATTTTTTAGCAAATGACATTAACTCAGACGATATAGATGATGGGTCACACCACATTATAAAGAAAACCCCTTTAATGTATCGTCAGTAATGTCTTGCTTAACTCCGCCAATTATATAAGAAGTTATGGCGGTCTGCTGAGGCGCTACTTGTACTTCTGAACCTGAAATCCATTTTCCTGTCCACGGTAGTGGGTCTGAACCACCTTTAAATGGAGATACTAACCCAATCGCTTTCATACGCTTATTAGCAACGAACTCAACGTACTGACAAAGTAATTCTTCGTTCAGTCCAATGATAGAACCATCTTTGAACAAGTATTTAGCCCATTCCTTTTCCTGTTGTACTGCATCTAAGTACATAGCAGTTGCTTCTTCTTTTGTATCTTCTGCAATCTTTGCAAAGATTGGGTCGTCCTTTGGCATCATCTTAAGAACAGTTTGAGTAAATCCCAAATGCAAGTTCTCATCTCTACAAATTAACTTAATAATCTTAGCGTTACCTTCCATTGATTTAAGTTCTGCAAATGCCCAACTACAAGCAAACGATACGTAGAATCTAATTCCTTCAAGTACATTTACACTCAGCATTGCTAAGTAAATACGTTTCTTTAACTCGTACTCTGTGATTTCTACTTTCTTACCATTAACTGTGTGTGTGCCGTAGCCAAGTAACTGATAGTAATTGCTGTACTCAATTAAATTGTCGTAGTACTTACTTACATCAGCGCCACAGTCAATAATCTCTTGAATATCCATCATCTCATCGAATACAATACTTGGATTTGCGTAAATGTTACGAATGATATGTGTATAACTTCTGCTATGCACTGTTTCGTTGAATGACCACAGTGTAGTCCATGCTTCTAACTCAGGGATACTAATCAATGGCAAGAATCCTAAACTAGGACTTCTTCCTTGTACTGAATCTAATAAGATTTGACGTTTAAGGTTGGACGTGAATATATGCTTCTCATGTTCATCTAACCCTTTGAAGTCTTTAATGTCTTTGTTAAGTTCAACTTCTTCGGGTCTCCAAAAGAAACCCATTTGCTTATCAGTTAACTTATCGATTTTCTCGTACTTCAACGTTTCGTAACGTTGGATACCCATTGACCCATTTGGGTCTAAGAACATTGGACTATCTATGTGACTCTTTTTCTTATCAAAATTAATTACACTTCTACTCATTGTATTTCCTTATATAGTACAACTGTCGCAGTCCGCATCGTCTGTAACCTCAACTTCGCCTGCGCCGTCGTATGTTTGAAAATAGTACAATTGCTTTCCGCCGTATTTGTAAAATGTAATAATGTCTTCTAACATTTTACTCATTGGAATTTTTTCATCTTCGTACTGCGTAGGATTATAACTTGTATTGACGCTAATTCCTTGGTCAATGTACTTCTGCAAGACTGCCATTACTTTTAAGTATCCTGATGGACCTGGTTGGTCCCATAGTAATTCGTACTTGTTTTTTAAGTGTCTAAACTCAGGAACAACTTGTGACATTACACCATCTTTACTTTGTTTAATTGATACGTAACTTCTTGGTGGCTCAATGCCATTAGTAGCATTTGAAATTTGCGATGAAGTTTCAGACGGCATTAAAGCCATCAGTGTAGAGTTACGTATACCGTGCTTTTTGAGGTTTTTACGCAACCCGTTCCAATCCATTTTGTTCTTGTGTTTAATTACTTCATTGACTTCTTTCTTGTACGTGTCAATTGGTAATATCCCGTCACTGTACTTAGTTTCGTTACTCAACGGACATGCACCCTCTTCCTGTGCTAATTCATTACTTGCTTTAATTAAGTAGTAACTCCAATGTTGTGCCCAAGTGTCAACTAACTCCAACCCTTCTTTGTCATTATAGCCAACACCATGTTTTGCTAAGAAGTACGCTAAGTTAATAATACCAACACCAAGTGGTCTACGGTTTTCAGTAGCAATTTGTGCCGCTTTAACAGGGTAATCTTGGTAACTTAATAACGAATCCAAACCACGTACTGCTAAGTTACATGCACGTTCCATATCCTCGGGTTTCTTAAATGCCCCCCAATTAATAGCAGACAATGAACACAGTGCAATCTCACCTTCCTCGTCATTAAAATCATTTAATGGTTTGGTAGGAAGGTCTATTTCCGAACAGAGATTTGACATCTTAATTGGGGCTAAATCAGGCTTAAATGAACCATGTTCATTAGCATGGTCTACATTCATTAAATACATTCTTCCAGTATCCTTGCGCTCTTGTATAAACGTACTAAACAAATCCATTGCCTTGACTTTAACTTTACGTATAGATGTTTTGCGCTCGTACATTTCGTACAACTTGCGGAATTTATCCTGGTCTGCATAGAATGCATCGTACAAGTCCGGAACATCATGTGGACTAAACAACGTAATATCGCCGCCCGTTAATAAACGCTCGTACATTAACTTGTTCATTTGTACGCCATAATCAAGTGTTCTAATACGTGTTTCTTCTGTTCCTTTGTTATTCTTAAGTACTAATAAGTCCTCTACCTCTAAGTGCCAAATTGGAAAATACAACGTTGCTGAATTATGTGCAAGAATTAAATTGGTGTCATTATTTCCTGCATAATAATTGTTGTCCTCGTCAATCGTAAAGTCGATAAAATTCTTCGAGTAATCACCTTGCTCTATATTATCAACTTGTTTATATCCTTCAGGAGTAATAATAGTATCCCCGATATTAATGTTGCCGGACTCAGTGTATTGCTCCTTACCATCGACGTAGTATGCCATTGGATGTGTGGTGGATGTACATATACTATATTCTCCTGCACTAATTTGGATTTGGTCATCAACATACGGCTCCATCGTTGCTAACACTTCGCGATATCTATCAATTTTATTCACAATATCACGGCATTTAACCAAATCGCATTTCTTAATTTCAGTAACTTTAACTCTTGCAGTCAAAAACATTTTTAATTTTCTCCTTTGTTAATTCAGATAAACACTCTTCATCCAATAATGTAGGATATGACAATAATTCATCTTTTTCAATTACACAGAACTGACCTTTAGATGTATTTTCAGCAGAGGTAATTAATTGCAAATTATTAAAAGATGCAATTTTAAATGGGTTAATTTTATGATAAAACCCACCGTAGATTGAATATTTGTGGTCAAGTGCATATCCATTTTTTCCATATTCTCTACCAAGTTTTTCTCCAGAATTATCAAGTTTATTAGAGTAGATAATCAATCCCAATCTTGTTATAAGTTTGCACATACGTGTATAAGAAGTAAAATTAGTATAATCCACTTTAAAAATACGGTTATCACCAAATCCTTTTTTAAGTGACCTATTAATTTTCCCTTCGAAAATGTTATCGTACTTGTCTAAAAATTTTTCTTCTCTGCCACTTATATTTTGCTTGTAATCATTCCATTTGTCCGCGCCAACTGTTTGTCCATATTTTTCTATCAATGTTAGTCTATTAGGTACTTTTCCTATTTGGATTTTGTACTTTTCCACTTCAGCGATTGCTTCGATTTCAGTAAACCCCTTGTGTATATAAAAATCAACCCTCGACGGATGCATTGTTGGTGTTTTTCTACTTTGGCGTTTTAATAATAGTTCATTTTCTGCATCAATAATGGTATAACCACGTGAAGTATAAAAATCAAGAGACCATGGTGAATTTTTACTCCGTTGTTGTTTTAAATATCTCTCAATCTTATCATATTGAACTCTTTCTTCTGGTGTTTTCAAATACACATCTAGCGACATTTTATTATGCGTCATTGTTAGATGTCTTCTCAATTGTGAAATTTCCGCTGAACATATTTTGCAAATATGTTTCACTTTCTTTGGATGGCACATAGGCTACTGTTTTAATTATATCAATTATATTTATCGAAATCCCATCCTTTATTATGATATCTTCACATGAATAATCAATCCCATTAACTGTAATTCCTACTATTTTTTCAACATATGAATCACGTTGCACACACCCACTTCTAACTCCGCCCTGTGAGCAAGATTTAACCGCTGTCGCAAAGTGTTTATAAAAAGGTATAACGCCTGTATGATAAGCATCGCCACTTCTAATAGGCGAGTTCAGTGCTCTAATTCTACCTGCACCTATACCAATGCCTGCCTTTTGACTTACGTACTTAACAATTGCACTTGTTGTCGCGTTAATCGAGTCTAAACTATCGTCTGTTTCGACTAGTACACAACTACTAAACTGTCGTTGTGGTGTACGCACACCTGCCATTACAGGAGTAGGTAAACTAATTTGGTGTGTGCTTATTGCATCATAATATTCTTTAATCCAATGCAAACGTGTTTTAGTGCCTTTCTTTGGATAATGTGCGAATAATGTTGCCGCAATCAATGCATAACATATCTGTGGTGTTTCAAATATTTCTTTGGTAATACGATTCTGTACTAGGTACTTGCCACGGAATTGTTCCATAGCAACATATGTAAAATCCTCATCGCGATGATGCTTAATGAAGTTATTAATGTAGTTCCATTCACCTTCAGTGTACTCATGTAATAACTCAGGGTCATAAAACCCATTGTTTACATTCTTTACCACTATTTCATATATATCACATGGTTTGAATTGTCTATAGACTTCTTTACGTAAACTGTAATTAATTAAACGACCTGCTACAAATTGATAGTTAGGGGTTTCTTCTGTGATTAAATCAGCAGCAGATTTGATTAACGTCTCTTGAATATCCTTGGTGCTGATACCATTATAAAATTGGATATGACTTTTTAATTCTACTTGACTAGCACTAACACCAGTAATCCCTTCAGTTGCCCAAAAGACAACTTTATGTAATTTTTCTAGGTCAAGGTTTTCTTTTTTTCCGGTTCTCTTTGTTACAGTAATAGCCATATTTTTATCTTATTTTATATGTGTATGTTAATTATCATCAAATTATACATACTAAGAAAATAAGTTATTTGCAGTATATGACCGTTTATATTATTACGGTAAAAAATAATTTATTATATAAAATACTAATATAGACGAACTAATGAATAACTCAGTGTTGCATTACTACCGGTGTTGGTTGCTGTGTATTTTACTGACACATCTGTTCCAGTTTGTGAAACTGAAAACACAATTCCATTAGATGCATTTTCATTATATGTTTCATCATATGTTAATGTACCTGGTGTACCACCATCAGTAGCAACAATCAACGTACCATTACGGACATTATCATTACGTTTAATAGCATAGTCCACCTTAAATGTACCGATATCAACATTGGTCGTCGTATCGGTTAAATCAACCGTAAATATAGTAGTTGCAACGGCAGTGTTATCAACAAGGGTTGTGATTTTTCCCACTTCTCGCACAAATGTACCTAATTCAATCTTTTTGCTCAAATCGAATGCAATGGATGCTTTCTCATTTAAAAATATACGGGCAACTGATGCGTTATCAGTGTCGTTACGTTCGAACATATCACCGATGCTGATATTATCCGCATTATTGATATCAATGATGGTAAAAAATGGATTTCCAGAACCATTGAATTGGTTACCTACATCATAAAATGCATTAAATGCAGATACATTCATACTAACTACATTGATGTCAATTCCTTGTGCAAAAATATCATCAAATACATTTTGTGAAATACGCACACCACTAGGACCTCCATCAACAGGAGCATCTCCTAATACAACCCCCTTATAATGAGATGATATCCTGCTATTTGATAATGTTATACCATTGCACTTATCGTTAATTTGCATACCAAACCCAGTACCAAACGTTGTGCAATTATTGAATGTAATGTTCTTCGGAACCAATAATGCAGTACCTTGTATCCTAATACATGCTTTATTATCAATCGCAGTTATCGTAGAATTTGTTTTTGAACCCATTAATGATATATTTTCGAATGAACTATTAGTTGTGCTTTCGAGTAAAAATATATCATTGTCATTGGCGGATTCAAACCCCATGTTACTAATCTCAATATCAGTTGGAACCGTAGCACTAAAGTTTCCGATATTAGCGCCAGTTTGATTTTTACTATCCACTGTTCTGACTACAGCGCCAGCAACAGTTGCACCACCATCAGGTGAGAAATATTTAATTGTGGTACTTTTTGCACCTTCTCCGTATAACTTGGCATAAGAGGGGACTTTAATAGTATCTGTTACTTTATAAATTCCTGCTGGAAAAAATAAACTTCTACGAATTTCAGCATTTACTTCTCTTGTGTATAACTCACTTAGTGCTCGGTTAATAGCAACTGTATCGTCTGTAACTCCATCACCCTTTGCACCGAAATCTCTAATACTAACGAAATCATCGAACTTTTGTTGTAGTGTTCTGGTAATTGGTTGGCTTGGCTCTATGCCAGTTACCACTTCGTACCCAGATGCTATTCCTTTGTATGTGTATGTAGACGCAATCTCTAATATGTCACTATGTTGCGTGAGTACTTCCGTATTGCCTATGGTTGGGGCACCATCTCCAATCTTACCATTACCTATATATAATCGTCTGGCATCTAATGCCCATCCTAATTCTGCACCTGCTAATTGAGGTAAATTTTCATTAAGACCTTTACGGTGTGTGATTTTTGATATTTGTGTGATTGCCATAGTTGTTTACTGCTGTTCATAGTATTCATCTATTTATGCTAACTGCATCTCATAATATTGTTCCACACGTTTCCACCACACATTTTTCCATTTTTTAAATGCATCCCCATCAATTACCCACTCTTGATACTTCTGCCCTTCAAATACACCAGGAATAGTTTGGTTTGGCTTAACGCACATAAGAATAACACCTGTATTGATATTGGTTTTGTATACTGCGTTATGTGCTTCTGCATAAGCGGCTAATTGAATACAGTAATCCTGAACACGTTCATCGGTCTTTGGTTTGTTTGATTGTTTAAAGTCTAAGATGGCAGGTTTTCCTTTGTACTCGCCTACTAAGTCTGTTGTTCCTGCGTAAATTTCAGGGTAATAAAGTGATACTTCTGTACCCCAACACTCATTGACATTAACCATACCTTTATTGACGATTTCTTCTGCCATTACGTGTGCTTCTTTAGCGTATGGATTAGACCCTGCCTTTTTTAGAACACCGTCAATGACATAATCTTCTAGGTACTTGTGCATTCTAGTACCACGGTTAGCGGCTTCGGAACATATAGCATCTGCTCGTTGTTCGCCGATTGCTTTACGCCAATTCTCAAGACCCAATTTGTCTTTCTCGGGTTTAGTTGCACTTAAGATTGTTGTAACTGATGGCAATGCACCTGTTGGTGTGTGATATAAACGTTTTCCGTTTATACTTTCACGAGATAGTTCTTGGTATGGATATTTTTCTACTAGCAATGTCATACGTTTAATTTATTCCTTATATGCTTTGTGAAAAGATTTATTAAATTATCATCACTAAATCTTTTTATGTTATTTTCAATTTGATGCAACGTATTATTATATATCATCTTAGCGTTGTTCATTACATTAGTATCCATGCATTTTTTTATATGCGATACTTTATCAATGTAATTAACATTTTTAATATTGATTTCATTCTCAAAATCAAATCCAATTCTTTCCAACGCGTCAAACGCATTGCCATATTCCATAAATATTGGTAGTACCCCACTTCTAACTGCCTTCCATGTTTTTTCAGTTAGAAATACTCTACCCACTGTGTTATCAGTCTCGCCAATAATATTAAAATATGAATTATATGCTATATGTTTATTACTATGGTCATTGGTTAAACTACCGATTGTGTTTAGTTTTTTATTACACTCATATGCATTGTGTGTTATAAATGGTAGCCCGCCTTCAATAGTTTTATCATATATACCGATGGTTTTTCGCATGTCATTGATGTACATATCTTTCCACCATCCACCATCAAATGCTTGATTATTAACACTAAAACAATCGTCATCGGATATAACATCCTTCACTACGTGATAAAAATATATACGGTGGAATCTAGGTTTATTACTTAAGAAACTGAATCTGTATTCTTTATTAAATGTTTGATAATTAGTTTCTTGTAATTGTGTGAAATAAAATGTTGGAAAATACACAATACGAGGATGGTCTCCCCATAGATTTAATAAATTACTAGATGACAAATACACATTATCAACACGTTCTGATAATTTCAGAAAGTAATCCTCAAACTGCCATTTGGGGTTACTATCATACATAAGTAGGATTTTTTTATCACTCGTGTTGGATAATAAAGAAACATCATTTTCTATTTCACCACTTAAATAATCCTCATGTACAAGTGTGTACTTATTTAATACATCTAGATTAAATGCATTAAATATTTTCTCGTAGTAATTATTAATAAAGAGAGAGACTCACCCAACGGTTATACGTCGGTAACGTAATCCAATTTT
>Ga0257122_1001817_pt1 | contig 14176 bp, 11 predicted proteins | sample SI106_120metaG_FD_190146 | JGI IMG/M metagenome (GOLD analysis project Ga0257122, IMG submission 190146) | Marine microbial communities from Saanich Inlet, British Columbia, Canada - SI106_120 | ecosystem: Environmental > Aquatic > Marine > Inlet | place: Canada: British Columbia | collected... | reverse complement strand
AAGACGCGCTTGAGAAACAATGGTGACACTATGAAAAAGAAACAAAAGATTGATTCTAAGACAGAAAAATCCCTGGAGATACTATTTGGGGAACAAAAGTATGATGAGGTTATTGAATTGGCATTGAAGGATTTAAAGAGCAATCCCTTGTCCCTACACGGACTCACAACTTTAGGTCTGGCTTTTTTTCAGTCAGGCCGTTTTCGGGAAGCGATCCCGACTTTCGACCAGGCTTGCTCCCTGGAGCCTACAAGCGCTATTCATTGTTATCATCTGGGCCTGTGCTATTTGGAGCTTATGGAACTCAAACCGGCGGTGATGGCTTTTAAGAAGAGCGTTCAATTAGATCCTCTCCTGCAAAAGCCCTATTTTGCTTTGGCCGGAATCTATAACCACCAGGGATTAAAAGACGATGCTGGAAGACTCCTTAAGGAGATTCTGATCATCGATCCATTTTCAAAAGTAGCTAATAGTGCCCGTGAAGCCCTTAGTGCGTAGGAATCAAAGGGGCAAAGCTGTATAATGACAGCCGATTCCCCATAGACCCATCGGGATTCGGCGACTTTAGGAGGTCGAAATGTTTGAAAGTCTTTTTGGGCTCGCTTTATTAGGCGGTGCAGGTCTACTTTTTCTCCTCATAGTGTTTACGGCCTTTATACCGATTCCCCTCTGGCTGGAAGCCAAGGCATGTTCGGTACAAGTCAGTCTATTGGACCTTTTCTTTATGCGGTTTAGAGGCGTACCCCCATCAACCATCGTGAGATCTCTTATTCAAGCATCCAAAGCAAGTCTTGGTGATATCACCAAAGACCATCTGGAGACTCATTTTCTCTCCGGAGGAAATGTAGAAGTTGTTATCAATGCTCTGATCAGCGCTGATAGAGCCCGAATTCCACTTGATTTTCGTACAGCAACAGCCATTGATCTCGCCGGACGAAATGTACTTGAAGCTGTTCAGATGTGCGTGACTCCCAAAGTCATTAAAACCCATATGGTGGAAAATATGGCCAAGGACGGAATTCAGGTTAAGGCCAGAGCCCAGGTGACGGTTAAGGCTAATATCCAAAAGCTGGTTGGTGGAGCGGGAGTTGACACCATTTTAGCCCGGGTTGGCGAAGGAATCTGTACTCGTATCGGATCTTGCGACAATCACAAAGAAGTTCTAGAGAATCCGGACAGTATTTCAAGAGAGGTGGAGAAGAGAGATCTCGACAAGAACACAGCCTTTGAGATTCTCTCTATTGATATTGCCGATGTAGATGTTGGAAAAAACATCGGAGCCGGGCTACAAATCGAACAAGCGGAAGCAGACAAGCAAATTGCCGAGGCGAAAGCGGCCCAGAGAGTCGCAAACGCACGAGCCTTAAAGGAGGAAAACCTGGCTAAAGAGCAGGAGATGCAAGCCCGCTTAATCGATGCCCAATCCCAGATTCCCATGGCTATGGCGGAGGCTCTTAAATCTGGAAAACTTGGAGTACAAGACTATTATCAGCTTAAAAATGTAGAAGCCGACACAGATATGAGAAAATCCATTGCCCACCTCGGTCCAGAGCTAGAGTTGAGCGGCGAACAAAGCTAATGAATCTCTCCACTTCCCTGATCAAGGAAATTGAAAATCTAATTGAAGAGGAGGCCTACGAGATCAGGCAAAAACAACAGGGAGCCTCCTCACCCCAACCCGAACCCCTCATTAGCCGGGAAGTAGGGAGTCGAGAGTCAAGAATTAACGAGGAAACTACACTCTTTGCTCCTGATACAGAGAAGAAGACCAGAAGAAGCAGGCTCCATCCAATCCAAAGGGCAATCATTTTCTCAGAAGTACTGAAGAAACCGGGAAATCGTTGAGTCCCTTGGAGCCAAGAAGCATCTGATTCGGGATGACGAGAAAACTTGCTGTGTGATACTTCCGATAAGCAGCGCATTATCGAACTTCCCATGTCGAAGGTAGAGCAACTACCTTCTTCCACACGAAGCACAAAAATCCACTACTTCTCGAAACCCCCACATCGAATTGTACCGATATTCTCCAACCATTAGTGTGAGTCGAGACCCGGTGCGTGATAGTGGATTGAGTGCTCAGGGGTGCCGCATGGCGGTTGTTTGCGACGACGGGCGATGCATCGCATCGTTCTAGGAGTAAACGACCGCCAGGTGGTGCTCATGGGTACTCAAGCCAATGCCTAAGTACCGGTTCTCGCTTCACCCAAAGAAATCTTTTACTTTTTCGGTCATTCTATCGAGGAAATCTGCCTCAACAAGCTCTTCCCCTCTCAAATCCGCTAATTCCTTTAGGAGCTCTTTCTGCTTTGAATCTAGATTTTTGGGGGTTTCCACAATGATCTCCACCATCTGATCCCCTTTTCTCCCCCCACCATGAACATCAGGTACCCCCTCACCGCGGATTCTGAATACCTGACCGCTTTGGGTAGCCTCTGGTACAGAGAGTTTCACACTTCCATTCAGGGTAGGAATCTTCATTGAGCATCCAAGCGCTGCCTGAGTGAAAGAGATCTTTTGCCTTAAGATGATATGAATTCCATCTCGTTCAAAGAATTCATGTTCTTGCACACGAAGGAGCAGATAGAGATCCCCATGAGGTCCGCCGTTTCTCCCTGGCTCGCCTTCTCTCCTGAGCTTGATGCGAACACCATCATCCACACCGGCGGGTACGCTCACGGATAATTTTGAACTCCTCTTTACAAAACCTTGGCCTCTACAATCCGGGCAAGGCTTTTTTATCACCTTTCCGCGACCCGTACATTGATGACAGGTAGTAGATAGACTAAAGACTCCCTGAACCCGTTGGATTTGCCCCTTACCGTGGCAAACAGGACAGGTGACGATATCATCGTGATCTACCGCACCGCGGGTCCCGCATTTATTACACTCTTCGGCTCGAGGTACCGAGATCTCTGTCTTGGTACCGAAGATCGCATCTTCAAACTTGAGGTCCAGTTGATACTGAATATCAGCGCCGCGACGCGGTCTTGAACCGGATTTCCCTCCTCCCCCAGAGCCTCCGAAGAAGTCTTTGAAAGGACTATCTCCAAAAATTTCGCCAAAAAGATCACCCATATCAAAGGATTGACCTGAGAATCCGCCTCCCATACCACCATTGAGAGCCGCATGACCAAACTGATCGTAGGCACTTCTCTTCTGTGGATCAGAAAGAACGTCGTAAGCCTGCTGGACTTCCTTAAAGCGCTGCTCAGCTTCCTGATTTCCTGGGTTCTTATCCGGGTGAAATTTAACAGCCAATTTCCTAAACGCCTTCTTAACCTCCGCCTGATCGCAGTTTTTGGGAACGTTTAAGACCGTATATAAATCCTGTTTTTCATTCATGAAATCATCCAGCTAGCTAAAAGCTATTTCTCATCATCAACTTTCTCGAACTGAGCATCTACAACATTCTCATCCTCAGACGCAGCCTCCGCGGCCCCTTCACCTGCAGGTTCTTCAGAGTGGCTCTCTGCTGCCGTACTCTGTTGTTCTTTATAGAGAATCTCTCCTAGCTTCTGTGCTTTTTTCATAAAAGTCTCAGTCTCGCTCTTTATCCGATCTATATCCCCGGAGTTAACCACTTCTTCAAAGTCTTTCATCGCCTGCTCAAGCTCAGAAGCCTCTTCCTCAGAAAGCTTATCTTTGTATTCATCGAAGGACTTTCGTGTGGTAAACAGAAGTTGCTCAGCACTATTGCGAATATCTACGGCCTCGCGCTTTTTCTGATCTTCCTCACGGTTCTGTTCAGCCTCATTAACCATTTGACCAACTTCATCCTTGGATAGTCCCGAGGAGTTTCGAATCACAATGGATTGAGACTTTCCGGTTCCCAGGTCTTTGGCGGTCACATTCAAAATACCGTTCGCATCAATATCAAAAGTAACCTCAACCTGGGGAACTCCTCTTGGAGCAGGAGGGATTCCAGTCAAGTCAAAGGTTCCCAGGCTCTTGTTGTCCTGTGACATTTCGCGCTCGCCCTGAAGAACATGGATGGAAACGGCCGGCTGATTATCCGAAGCCGTTGAATAGACCTGAGACTTCTTGCAGGGAATTGTTGTATTCCGGTCGATGATTTTACTAACTACCGCCCCCATGGTTTCGATCCCCAGGGAAAGTGGAGTCACATCTAAAAGGAGCACATCCTTCACGTCTCCGCTTAAAACACCAGCCTGTATGGCTGCTCCTAGAGCTACGACTTCATCAGGATTTACGCCCTTATGAGGAGCCTTCCCAATAAGCCCTTTTACGATTTCCTGAACCGCGGGCATTCGAGTTGAGCCCCCTACCAGGATGACTTCGGAAATCTCACTGGCATCAACTCCGCCATCTTGAATACATTGACGAACAGGTCCCTTGACGCGATCCAGAAGATTTCGGGTTAAATCCTCAAATTTAGCCCGACTTACATCAATATCCAGGTGCAGGGGACCAGAACTTCCTACAGTCACATAGGGCAAATTTACATTTGACTGGGAGACTGTAGAGAGTTCCTTCTTAGCTTTTTCCGCAGCTTCCTTTAGTCTCTGATGAGCCATTGGGTCTTTGCGCAGGTCAATTCCATTGCCTTTCTCAAACTCATCAGCGAAGTAATCAATGAGGCATTTATCCCAGTCATCTCCTCCGAGGTGATTATCACCATTGGTTGACTTCACTTCGAAAAGCCCTTCGGATAATTCCAGGATGGAAACATCGAAGGTACCGCCACCAAGGTCGAAGACAAGTACAGTCTGATCGCCCTTAGGCTCCTTATCCAGCCCATAAGCAAGGGCAGCCGCGGTGGGCTCGTTGATGATCCTCTTTACTTCCAATCCAGCAATCTTTCCAGCATCTACGGTTGCTTTTCGCTGGTCATCATTGAAGTAAGCCGGGACCGTAATGACCGCTTCATTCACAGACTCACCCAGGTAATCTTCAGCATCCGCTTTGAGTTTACCCAGGATCATGGCTGATAGTTCGGGGGGAGAGTAGATCTTTCCCTTCACATCTACCCTGGCATCGCCATTGGAGGACTTCACTACTTTATAAGGAACCTGGCTAAGCTCTCCGGTCTTTTCCATATAAGCAAACTTATTCCCCATAAACCTCTTAATAGAGAAAACGGTGTTCACGGAATTGGTTACCGCCTGGCGTTTCGCGATTTCCCCTACAAGGCGCTCTCCATCCTTGGAAAAGGCCACGATGGACGGCGTGGTCCGTGCCCCTTCTTTATTCGTAATTACTGTGGGCTCTCCACCTTCCAAAACCGCTACGCAGGAATTCGTAGTACCCAGGTCGATTCCAATGCATTTTCCCATGATATTCCCCTTCTATTCGTTTGTTTCTGATTCGGAATTCCCCGAAGTGGAACCAGGTTCCGTTGACTCCGGTGAATCTATTTCAATTTTATGAGATACCTTAACTTTAGCTGGACGAAGAACTTTACCTCTCAAGCTATAACCTTTTTCAAAAATCTCAAGGACCGTATGATCCTCGATATCTTCCCGCTCTTCCTGGAATACCGCCATATGAAGATTGATGTCCAGCGGAACCCCGGTCTCTTCGATGCTACTCAGCCCTTCCTTCTCCAGGATCTCACCAAATAGCCGATTTACTTTGACCAGCCCTTCTTTCACGGACTCCACACACTCCGCTTGCGCGTTGAATTCTACCCCGCGGGTGAGGGAATCCAAGACAGGAAGAAGTTTTTCAATCAAACCTGCGGTCGCGAACTGATAAAAGTCTTCCTTTTCTTTGCGGGTTCTTTTCCGATAATTATCAAACTCGGCCGCTAAGCGCAGATACCTTTCATTGAGTTCCTTAAACTGTATTTCAGTTGAAGGAACTTCAGGATTCTCTTCCTTTAAAACGATATCCTCAAGCCCTTCGGAATCTTGAAGTTCTTCGGAACTCTCATCTTCATTGAATTCTTCTTCAAGTCGCTCTGACTCAGGATGATCCTGATTTTCTGTCTGAGGACTGGAGACCTTTGCTCCGTCTAGCCTGATTTTCTTCATCTAGTTAACCCTCCCAATACGGGAATCTATGAAAGATCCATAATCCATATGCAAGCTTGTTGCCAAGTTTACCTCCCCATTGGGACCGAATTTCAGAGAAATTCCGACCTATCTTTCCAGACAGCTATAAACAAGAGTTGATAAATGAAACAGGGATTTCAGATTGAAACACCGGCCTCACTGAGTGAGGTGGAATCAATGGGAACAAATGAATCAAGGGAATCAATGGGAGCAATGGAACCAATAGAACCAATGGAATGGGGGCTTCCGCCTCAATGGCGGACGCAAACTAATTCCATTGGTTCCATTGGTTCCGCTGATTCAATTGCTTCATAAAAAAAGAAGGGTCCCGGAGGACCCCTCTTTTTTTTCTTAGCCGTAGGCTACAATTACATCATTCCGCCCATGCCGCCCATGCCGCCCATTCCAGGGGCACCAGCTGGCATTGGAGGCTCTTCTTCTTTCACTTCGGTAATCAAAACCTGAGTGGTCAGAAGAATTGAGGCAATCGAAGCCGCGTTTTGGAGAGCAGACCGGGTTACCTTGGCAGGATCAACGATTCCTGCTGGTACCATGTCACAGTACTCTTCCTTATTAGCGTCAAATCCAAAGCCAGGCTTTTCTGACCTGAGCTTCTCGATTACTACAGCACCTTCGAGTCCGGCATTGTAAAGAATCTGCCGAATTGGCTCCTCAAGAGCTCTACGGACAATGTTCACTCCGTAATTCTCATCTCCATCAAGACTAAAGTCTTTAATGAAAGAAAGTGAATTCAGAAGACATACACCACCACCGGCAACAATTCCTTCCTCAACAGCGGAACGGGTTGCGGAGAGAGCGTCTTCCACACGGGTTTTGCGCTCTTTCATTTCGGTTTCGGTTGCAGCTCCAACCTTGATGACAGCTACACCACCGGAAAGCTTAGCCAGTCGTTCCTGGAGCTTTTCCCGATCATAATCAGAGGAGGTGTTTTCAATCTCTCGTCGAATCTGATCGATTCGGCCTTTAATTGCAGTGGTATCGCCCTTTCCTTCTACAACCGTAGTCAGATCCTTACCTACAACCACCTTGTTAGCGGTTCCCAGGTGGGAAAGTTCGGTTGCGGAAAGCTTCATACCCTTGTCCTCGGAAATCTTCTGTCCACCGGTAAGAATGGCCAGATCTTCAAGCATTTCCTTTCGTCTATCTCCAAACCCGGGAGCCTTTACTGCCACACAGTTAAAGGTTCCTCGAAGCTTGTTCACAACGATGGTAGCCAGGGCTTCCCCTTCAACTTCCTCAGAAATGATCAACAGAGGCCGTCCGGACTGAACAACTTTTTCCAGTACAGGAAGGAGATCTTTCATTACCGAAATCTTTGACTCCGTAATCAGAATGTATGGATTCTCAAGAACGGCTTCCATCTTATCGGAATTGGTAACCATATAAGGAGAAATGTAGCCCTTATCGAACTGCATCCCTTCTACGGTATCGAGGGAAGTTTCAATTCCCTTGGATTCCTCTACCGTAATGACTCCGTCTTTCCCAACTTTATCCATGGCATCGGAGATGATTTCTCCAATATCCAAATCTCGAGCTGAAATTGCAGCCACCTGGGCGATCTGCTCCTTGGTATCAATCTGAACAGCGGTGTTCTTGATGAATTGCACAATCTGCACAACAGTCTTGTCGATTCCTCGCTTCAGAGCCATTGGGTTATGTCCTGCAATCGCATGCTTCAAACCTTCTCGCACAATGCTTTGTGCCAGAATGGTTGCGGTGGTGGTTCCATCACCAGCTACGTCATTGGTTTTTGATGCTACTTCCTTAAGGAGCTGAGCCCCCATATTCTCGAAGGAATCTTCCAGTTCAATTTCCTTGGCGATGGTAACACCGTCATTGGTAATCTGTGGAGATCCAAATTTCTTGTCGAGAATTACATTGCATCCCTTAGGACCGAGGGTAGCTTTAACAGCTTCGGCCAACTTATTAATTCCTGCTTCCAGACGCGCTCGGGCGTCCTGGTTGAATACTATTTCTTTAGCAGCCATAGGTAACTATACTCCTTAGGGTTCTTGGTACTTACTTGTCACCAATGATCTAGTTTATAGCGAGGATGTCATCCTCACGCACGATGAGATACTTCTCATCCTGCACTCTGATCTCAGTTCCTGCGTACTCTGAATAAATTACGTTGTCTCCGACCTTTACTTCTACGGGAGTCTTAGAACCATTTTCATTGGTTTTTCCGCTTCCCACGGCTACAACTACACCGGATATCGGCTTTTCTTTGTTAGCGGTCTCGGGCAAGTAGATCCCCGACTTGGTTTTTTCATCTGCCTTTTTTGGTTGGATGACAACTCGGTCTCCCAAAGGCTTAAGATTCACACTCATGATCTGTTTTCCTCCTTCTGTACTATCATCTACCAGAATACCGGCACTGTAATCCTGAATTCTGATATGCGCATATGATCGAAAATTTCAGGCCAACATGAATACCACAAATTCTTTTCATTTTGAAACAAATACCAGGAATTCCCAGGTATGGTGCACTTTTCTGTCCCTTTTTTGAAACATCGAAGCCGAGAAACAATCCACCTGTGACAATTTTATGAGCGATTCCAGTGCTATGATGTCCTAACCGTGGCCTTTGTCTTTGCTGTCTATTGCCTCGCCTTTGTGACATTACTCTTCTGTGCGGAGCTCAGTGCCTCGAGGTCTGCACCACTCTTTCTCCTACTCCCTCTTCTACACCCTTCCATCAGACTTCAGGGTATTGAGGTTTTGAAACCAAAAAATCTACTCTTGATTACAGTTCTTTTAGGATCTGCCCTGGTTTTACTCTCTGGGGGCTCAAATGCCTCAAATTTTTCTTGGATGGAATGGACAACAATGCATTTGCTCTGGGTAATCATCCCCGAGGAATTCTTTTTCAGGCTGTTCTTTTTTCAAACTCTTGATTATGAATACAGCGGTACTGTTCCAGCAGCTCGATGGCTCGTTCTCAATGCCCTTTACTTCTGTTTGTTTCATATTCTGGCGGGAGCATCCGTAGAAAATATCCTGACCGTCTTTCCAGGGCTGCTATTAGCATGGACCTATTACAAAACTCGAGACTTTCCACTTGTCTGCTGTCTCCACCTGGTCCTCAACGTCATTCATATTCGTATTCTTTCTGCGTTTCCCTTGTTTTTTGGCCCATAGAGCACCCTTATAGATTAGCTCCACCACAGAGAAACTTCGATTCTAGATAGCCACAGCCCCTTATTCACTGAAAAAACCTCACTTTTTCCCAAAACCCTCTTGTCATGCAGAATTCGAAGTGATAAATTTGGTCCGGCTTTGGAGGCAGCATACCGGAAGGCCCATTAATAAAAGGTTTCGGGAGTTGCTCATACAAAAGTTTGCCTATTACATAGAGAATTGAATTAAGGAGTTAAGAATGAATAAGAACGAACTAACCAAGAGGATTTCTGAGACCACCCCCCTCAATCAGAAAGAAGCTGCAAGCGCTATTGACGCTTTCATCGATGTAATTAAAGATGAACTCGGCAAAGGTGAGAAAATCCAACTCGTTGGATTTGGCAGCTGGGAAGTAAAAGAGCGAGCAGAGCGAACGGGTGTCAATCCTCAAACAGGGGACAAGATCAAGATTTCGGCTACTAAATTGCCAAAATTCACCCCAGGAAAAGCTCTTAAAGACGCAGTAAACGAATAATCGACTCCAATCGTTCGATTTTCTGAAAAAGCCTGTACCTAATTAGGTTTCGGGCTTTTTCTTTGCCTGAGTCCTTTAAGGAACAGGCATTTTCGTCCACCGGCCTGTACCTAATTAGGTTTCGGGCTTTTTCTTTGCCTGGGCTTGTTAAAGAACAGGCATTTTCGTCCACCGGCCTGTACCTAATTAGGTTTCAGGCTTTTTCTTTTTTTCTTCCCTTGCCTGCTTGATAGCATCGATCTCTTTGAACTGCCGGTGGGTCTTCAAATTTCCATTCCAGCGTAATTGAAGACAATTTAAGAAAGTCATTTCATCGACATCTTGACCCTCAAGTCCCTCCTGGGTAAAGAAGTCAGAAACGAACCTTTCTTCCTGCTGTGATTCCAAAATGAACTCCATTAATCGTATCCAACAATAGTTTCCCAGGGAATGCTGGTATATGGTTTTCATGCAGCTAAGAATAAAAGCACGCAGATAGTGTCCTTGAAAAATTTTTATCCAGTCACAAAAGAGTAGGGCAGGCAGCTTTTCTCCCTGCAGCCAGTCCAACCACCAATCGGAAACCTCAGACAAGCCTATCTGGAGGGCTTTCTCTTCTTGCGTGAACTCAAGAAATTCAGTATCAAGAAAAAGAAAGAGGAAGCTCGGTTTGAGATTTTTCAATTCAAGCTCCATCATTTTGTGGACTGCCCCTCTCTCTAAATAGCCATTCCAAGCACCCTTCCTGGCTTGCACCTCCTTCTCAAACCAGGTCAGGGCCGGCATACCAGGTTTTAGCCATTGCTGAAAATCTTCCTCCAGCCATGAGTTGTGTAAGAGATCCGAGAGAAAAAAAGCCATGAAGGACTCTTGAGAAATCCACCTGAAGAATCCTAGATCAACGCATTCCTGAAGACTCAGGACTGGAAATTGGCCGTGTTTACATAGCCTGGAAAGTTCCACATGGAACTGTAGGCAAAGTTCTAGAATATGGGCTCTATCCTGAGAGTCCATCACAATTCCGGTACAACGAACCTCCCGGGGCTGCCCTGAGATTTCCCCCCTAAACACCTGACCGAGCCTTAATGAGTAGGAAAATCTCTGGAATTCAAATGGTTTGGACCGAAGAAACTCATCAAAAGAACTCATACTTTCATGAATTCTGATCCTTTCGCGCGCTATACCCCCACCACTGGAAAGCCCTTCAGACCCGCCTACAAAGTCGATCTGCACCTCTGCTAAAGAGCGGATTCCCCAGTGAAGGGCATGGAAATCGAACCCTGAGAGAAAGAAATCACCAAGACCCAGGGTGGGACTGGATTTAATCAGCAGGTCTCGAATCTGGGCCGGACCAAGTTTCATGAGCTCATGGATGAGGGGTCTACCCCTCCGTCTCTTCTACTTCCTGCAACACTTCAGATTCATAATTTAACAGCTCTTTGCGCTGATCATCGCTGAGAGCCCCTATCCTCTCCTGAATCTGGCGATTGTGCATCAGATTATCGCACATCTGATAACAGTTCATTTTTTCGAAGTAAGGGATATCCTTTTTCTTAAAGAGAGAATTTTCTCTAAACTCAAGATACTTTTTGGAAGCCCAGATGTCTCTGAACCTGGAATCACCCAGAAATCCCATTGGATAATCTACACCCCGGCAACAGGGAGATACTTGTCCGTTCGCCGTGACTCGCGTGAAATGCCAACCCATATAACAGGGTAGCTCATCAATGGCCATTCGATCATATTGATCACCATCGTGAACATCTTCCAGACGGGTCTCAAATCCATCAAGATTATCCCAATGAATCTCGGAATTTTGATTATAAAACCGGCTTTTCACCCTTTCTATCTCTTCCAGGGCATCCTTTCTCTGGAATTCATCCAACATCTCGGACCGAGTATCTTCCATAGGATCCACCAGGGTAAAGTATACAGCCTGGACTCCCAGGTTTCGGCCCAGGTCAGCCATCCGTGAAATCTCATGAAAGTTCTCTTTAGAAATAACGTTGAGCAGGTGCACTTCGGTATGAGGAGCATCTCTGCGGAGATCTCGAATCCCCTCCAAAATCTCGTAAAAGTCTCCTTCTCTAGCCTTGGGATGCAAAGTTCGGTAGGACTTTTCTGAGGCAGCCCAGAGGCTGACTGCAATTTCATCAACACCAGACTGGACCAGTAAATCGTGGTTTTTGCGCATCAGCAATCCATTGGTAGTGATAGCTAACCAGATGCCTTTATCCTTCACACTCCTTACCGCACGTTCAAAAGAGCGATACAAGAGTGGCTCCCCTCCCCCGGTAAACCTGATCCGCTCCACTCCAAGTTCATGTAAATCTTCCACCAGGCTTTCAAAGTCTTCGGGCGGAATTTCCTCTTTAAACCAGGATTTTTCAGGCTTATTTTCAGGCTTTAAAAGGGGGGAATAGGTCCAACAAACCTTGCAGTTGGTATTGCAGCGATTGGTCAGGTCGATAACGACATGACGGGGACCTTCCAAAACCTTTCTCTGTAAGATCCCGGCAAGATCGCGATTTGCTCTACAAAAGCCCAAAACAAACTCCTTAGAGGGCCTGTTGAGTCACGTTTAAATAGCCGCGATATGCTTGGAGGAAACCCTGCTCCAGGACACTTAGTTCCGTCAGTCTTTTGTGCATATACTGATTTCGTGCAATATCATCACAGGACTTGTAACAACCACAGGAGGCTTCCGCATCATTTCCAATCAAAGAGAAAAAGGGATCCTTCTTTTCATAAACCTGAGCCTTTTTTCTGAAATACTTCTGTCGATTTGAGGACCAGGCTTCTTTGAAAGATTGGTGGTAGATATTTCCTATGGGAATTCGATGCGACTTCAGGCAAGTGTTGATATCTCCATCCGGCATCACCCTGGCAAAGAGATGACCTATATAGCAGGGAAAGGATTCGATGATATTCTTATCATGATCTCCAACATTCGAATCAGAAGATGAAAGACGTCTCATGAAGCGCTCGAATCCAAAGAGAAGAACTTTATTCTTATAAAGATTTTCATGGGCATCGGCCCAGACTTTCTCACATTCCTCATAGAGCCAGACCCTGGCTTCCTCGGTGAGTAAAAGCTGGTCAGTTTTACCTGGAATGGTGTCCACGAGAGTAAACTCCACAGATTCACACCCAGTTTCGACACAAAAGTCTAGCATGGGGGTAAAGTCCTGGTAATTCAACATGGAGATCACATGATAAACCTTGCAGTATGGACGCTCTGACTTGAGCTGATTCATATAGGCGATTCCCTTTTTGACCTTTTCAAAATCTTTTGGTCCTTTATTGGGATGAGTTCTGGAATAAGCTTCCGGTGATCCTGCCCACATACTGAGAGTAAAGTGATCAATACCCAGGTCCAGGATTCTCTTGATCTTATCTTCTGTACACATTCTTACAAAGTTGGTATTCACATAAAGGGTCATCCCAAGGTCTTTGATCTGTTCCCAGACTTCAAAAATCTGAGGATGCATGGTGGGATCTCCCCCTCCTGCCATATAAATCTCTTTGGTACCGATTTCGGCCATATCTCTCAGTGATGTTTTAAGCACATCCACCGGTATCGTATCTCGCTTGGAGGCTGGATCAATCAGTAGATCTTCCAACATGGGGGAATTGGACCAGCAGGCTACACAGTCGTTATTACATAGATTAGTTACATCAAGCTGTACCAGTTGGGGTCCTATGAAAGAATCGGTTTTGGATAAAATTCCTGACATTCGCCGGTAATCATCCAACGTGGAAATGAGCTTTCCCTTGGGAGTATCTTCAAAGGTCACGGCATTTTTTCGAGGGAAAAAAAACTTAAAAAGATTTTCAGGTCTTAGAAACTGGAAGCGCCCAGAGACTTTTTTTTTCTCTCCCATTCCCAGGTGATAGGCCTTTACCAGGTTCTCAGCTGTGTGTGTCCAGTTATAAAGATTCTGGGCCTGAAGCCTGGCATTGTACTGAAGTCGGTTCTTTAATTCCTCATCCTCAACAACCCTGTTCACAGCCTGGGACAAAGCCAGAGGATCTCCGGGCTTCACGAGAACACCCGCGTTTCCATGATCCAGCATTTCCCGGACCTCACCCACATCAGATCCCACAATAGCTCGACCTGCCGCAAGGTACTCACAAACCTTAAGCGGAGATTTAGTCCTGGTTTGGGGAGTATCTTCAAAGCAGGCCACACACACGTCACTGACTTTAAGAAAGCGGGGAATCTCATCATGGGGTACTGAACCCGTAAATATCACGTAATCTTGGAGGCCCAACTCTTCAGACTTCCGCATTAACTCCAGAAATCGGGAACCATTTCCAATGACAAGATAGGTGATGTCCTGACGCTCCTTCACCAGATGGGCGGCCATCTCCAAAAATAGATCACAATACTGGGCTCCATGTAACTGTCCCATGTAAGTCACCACATTTTTCTTGAGTTCATATTGCCTTCGTACGGGCTCTTCATCCGTACTTTCCATGCAAAAGCGATCCAGGTCCCCTCCTA
>Ga0257122_1001816_pt1 | contig 14177 bp, 10 predicted proteins | sample SI106_120metaG_FD_190146 | JGI IMG/M metagenome (GOLD analysis project Ga0257122, IMG submission 190146) | Marine microbial communities from Saanich Inlet, British Columbia, Canada - SI106_120 | ecosystem: Environmental > Aquatic > Marine > Inlet | place: Canada: British Columbia | collected... | reverse complement strand
GACTGCATACGGTAATGGAGAAACTGTTGGAAGATGCCTCTTTTGACGCTCCTGATCTAGACGACAAGAATATAGTAGTTGATGCTGAATACGTACAGGATAAGATGAAAGACATTGTAAAAGATGAAGATCTGACTAAATATATTCTGTGATATTACCCGCTATTTTTATTCCTAAATAGCGTCAGAGTGATTTTCCAGACTGATATCTGCTTGAAACAAATAGAAGTAGCAAGTGCACTGCTGCTGTCGCAGGTGGAAGTATATACTGTGATAATTGCCCATGCAGTAGCAGCTCTCCAACCGCGATGACATACCCGCATAGAAAACCATTATTTTCATGAAAGAAAAGAGATTTGACTGATTTAAAGTCTCTTCTTGCCCACCTGAAGAAATATCCACTGTAAAGGGCCGATAAAAAGATAAACAGCATATAAAGTGGCAGCATCCGCATATTGTATGGAAACTTATGTAGCATGAAGCTGTGCAGAAAGAAAGTGGCCAGCCCGCCAAGTATCAATAATGGGCTTAGCTTGCGGAGCTTTATAAATAGACCGGCAAGGCTTCCAAGTATCCAGAGTCCTATGACAACATAGTAGGATACGAAGGTAGAGGATAGGTTGAATTCCATATGGATGAAGTAACCGACCTGGCATGTTGCGAAGTATAGTCCGGCTGTAAATGCGGTTATTATGTAAATTGCTTGTCTCATGGGAGATCCCCTAATCTGGATGTTAACGGATCAAAATCCCAGGGGGACCATTCCAGAACGATGCCCAGATTGTCCATGGAGATTACCTTCATGTCGTGCAGTGTAGGGCGAACATCTGCAGGTTCGAATACCTCGTCTTTCCCATAAGTGCCGGTTGACTTCAGATGTGCCACTAACTCCTGTTTCTTAAATGGTAAATCTGGCGAGGCATAGATAAATGCCATATCCGCAGCATCGCTGTTTAAGACGAGATATTCCGGGAACACGGCATCTATAGTGCATTCCGGAGTATTCACGGTGTCCATATACGACTCTGTTCCAAAAAGGAGGCCTGTATATATTGACAGGACTCCTTGTGGAGAGAGATGCTGTTTTGCCAACTCATAAAATTCTCGTGTATAAAGCAGGGCAGTCTGAACGTAGATCGGTGGTACCAGGTCAATGATGATCAGGTCGTACTTTTTCTGTGTAGAACCTAGAAAATGCTTGGCATCATCAATGTGAAGTGTCCAATTTTTAACTTCGTCAATATGGCTATACTTTCGAAAATGATCCATGGAAATTTTAACGACTTGCGGGTCTAATTCAACGGATTCAACTGACTCAGCGAATCTGGAGGCGTGATAGACTGATGACAACGACCCTGTTCCTACGATCAGTAATCTGCTTCCCGGCATTAAGGCAGAAGGGATTCCTGCTATGCATTCATTGAACGCCTCCAGGTCAGTTGAGTTGAAGTATTCCCGTCCGTTCATCAGTAAAAGCTTGTCGCCTTTATCATCCTGTAAGACGTCTATTCTGTTGTAGATTGACTGGGCAGATGCAATAAGATTATAGTCCGGGGTCTCGTATCGGTAAAAGTCTCGGCTTCCCATGTGATCGAGTGGGAGATAAATAAACCAGTAGCAGAGTGATATAGGAATAGCAGCAAGCAGGATCTTTCTGCTTTCATAAATAAATGCCATAATTATAGACAGATTGAGAAAATAGAGAGCAACAAGTGCAGGAAAACTAATACGTCCAAGAGTAAGGATAAGGCAGACGCCAATTAGCCCCCCTCCCAATTCTATACCGTAACAGATTGGTAGTGCATTTCCGTGATCGATTGATGTATCAATCTCTTGCCTTTCTATGAAATACGGTAGGAGAATTGTATATAGAGGAGACATTACCAAGGTACCAAACCCAAGCAGAATTAAAGTAAAGTGGGGGATCTCATAGTGGCATATTGCGGAAGCAATCTCCTTGAATAACAACGGGAATGAAAGCTGTGCAATACAGAGAAGAGTAAACAACCACTTGAAGTTTTGTTGGATACGTTTAAAGGGAAGAACAAATCCTAATGAACAGCTTGCGAAGAAAGCCCCTGCCACAAGGAGAATTGTAACCTCTGAACTATCCAGTACAAGAAGATACTCCTTCATCGTCCAGTACTGTACCAGAATAAGATTCATACCGGCACAAAAAAGGATGCTTTTATACGTGAGGCCTCTATTGGTTAACCATGAATATGTCATTTTTTGTTCAAGGTAATAAATTAATCACGAAGGACCAGCACATTCAAACAGTAATACTTGCGAAGTATACAGAAATAGGGTAAATGATTGGTACTTGTTATACGATCTGTATAAAATGTTTTCATTCTATTAAATAGTGCCAATAGACAATTTCTGAGATATAATGCCTCCATGCATCTGGTTTCTCAACCAGCCGTCTGAGTAGATATATGATTAGCCGGGGTTCAAGTAAGAGATGGATAACAAGTTTTTTCAGTTTGAGTCTCTTGTTTCTCTTTCCATGAAGAATAATCATTTCAGCTAGAAACTCGGGGTCAAATTCGTCTGTTTTTATGAGACCCTCTTTTAGAAAGCCTTGGGCTATGTTTTCTACGTTGAGGTCTTTGGTAAGATAGCCTTTTTCCTTGCAAATTTTATAAACCTCAGTACCAAGCAGGGGCACGGCCATACCTATTCCGCCTAGTACATTGTATTTATTATGTATGTATGATGCAAAATCAACTGTTTCTCTTATCTCTTCTCTGGTTTCTCCTGGTACACCTATCATATAAAAGGCCCTTACAAGGACTCTAGCTTTTTGGGCGAGCTTGGCGATATTTTTTACACATTCCAAGTCAAGTTTCTTCTTTATTACCTCATTAAGCACTCTCTGTGAGCCGGATTCAATTCCTATTATCATAAATGCACATCCAGACTGCCTTGATTTCTTCAGTAGCTCAAAGTTCAGTGTGTCCACTCTTACGCCATTTGGTGTGTCCCATCTTAATTCCCATTTCCTCTGGATGATCCCATCAAGAATTCTGTCAAAGCGTCTGGGATCTGCTGTCAGATTATCATCTTCAAAGTGGAAATAATTAACGTCATATTTATTGATCAGGAATTCCATATGGCGTAAAACATATTCTGCTGAATGGTATCTCCACTGGCGTCCCATATGCAAAAAGACAGAGCAGAATGTGCAGAAGAAAGGACATCCCCTGCTGGTAATTAGTGTAATGCCTCTTTCGCTGCCTTTATATGAGTATATTGTTCTGGTGGCAAGCTTCTTGTTGAGAGAAAAATATTCGTCCAAATCAACTAAATGGTAGGCAGGTAGAGGCAGGTTGTCCAGCACTGATATCGGTTTGCGGCTATCAGTAATGATAATCTTTCCGTTCTCTCGAAAGACAATCCCGTTTACTGTAGAGAGAGTGTGGTTTTTCTTAAGTGCTTCCACCACGTCCTTCACAAGAAATTCTCCTTCATTCCTTCCCAGAATATCAAAGCACGGATTTTCATTGAGTAATGTCTTATAGGTTACAGAAACATGTGGGCCTCCAACGACATTTATTATACCAGGATTAATTTCCTTGATTATTCTGGAGAGCTTTATCGCATTAGTGAATTGGACCGTGTAGAGGCAGGATATAATGACAATAGAAGGGTTTATTTTTCTAATTCTATCTTTTAAATAGCTCCATGAATACTCAGTATGATTAGTGTTGTCACCTCGCTCTGAGTAGCTCCTAGCTAATGTGATTACACCATCCAGATATTCTATTTCATATCCGCTTTTTTCCAGTACGGCGGCAATATACAAAAGGCCGATTGGCAGGTCAATCCTGGGTGTTCCCTGAAAGTTATAAGGTGGTCTGATAAGGAGGATTTTCATATTTTGTCTGCGTTTTTGTGTGTCGGTAGCTTTTCAATACCGAAGTAAAAAAATACTAACATTATCTTAATGTGAAAGCAAAGGAATTGATATAGTTTGGAATAGGTTTTGACAGCCTCTCTGATTGGAAAAAAGTTGTTATTCTGTGATTCATTTGTTTTAATGTTTTTTAGTTTTCCAAAAGTAATTCTGTCGCTCTGGTCGATTAAAATATCATGATATCCAAATGAGTAGAAAGTACAATATTCTTTACACTTCATCTTATTCCACGATGCGAGGCGGTGGCCAGCGCAGTATGTATCTGCTCATAAAATATCTGGACAGGTCCAGATACACTCCCTTTCTTGTCATGCCAGAGGAGGGAGAACTTACTGAAGAGGTCAGAAAACTGGGAGTTAAGATTTATGCTATTTTACTCCCACGGGTACGATCATTAAATATCTTCAAGGTCATAGCCGCACTTCTAAAGCTTATGATATGCATCAGGGACAACAGCATTGACTTGATCCATGTTGATGCACCGCGTGAAGCAATATTTGCCGGAATAGCCGGTAAATTATTAGGAGTGCCGGTAGTATGCCATTTACGTGTCTCAGACTCAGAGATATGGCTGGATAAGATTTTATACAGACTTGCTGATTGTTTTATTGCCGTTTCACATGCTGTTGCAAGACGTTTTTCAAGTATAGATAAGAAGAGTAAGGTTCATGTTGTGTACAATGGAGTTGAACTGGATACTTGCAGTATGCGTCTAGGAAGAAGTAAGAGTTCCTGCTTGAGGATAGGATATTTTGGACGGATAGATAGAAGAAAGGGCATTGATACTCTTGTAAACGCGGTAAGAGTGCTTAAAGATAACGTAGAACTGCTCATTATGGGTGACGGAGACGAAGCCTATCTGACTGAACTTAAGAAAATGGCAATAGGCACAGATGCGATTTTCAGAGAATATAAACCAGACGTGCGAAATGACATGTCGTTGGTTGATGTTGTTGTACTGCCTTCTTATTATGGAGAAGGATTGTCTCGTGTGATTATAGAAGCCATGGCTCTGGGAAAGATTGTTATTGTCTCTGATTTGCCGGAGAATAGAGAGGTGCTGGGTGCGCAGTTGGAACAGTTTGTATTCCCTGTAGGTAAATCCAAAGAACTTGCAGCAAAATTAAAAGGCATCATTGAGAACAACGCTATATTAGATGAGAAGAAGCCAGTTTTGAGCAAGCGTGCTGAGGAGCACTTTGATATCAGAGAAAATACTAGACAGACTGAGTCGATTTATGACAGGCTAATTAGGAAATAGATACTTCAGGAAGCAGGGTTAGATTCAGGGTAGATATTTCAGAAGATCAGTCTCAAATTATACGTTTTAGATACGCATAAAACTATTGTTTGTCCATGAAAAAGAAAACTAATATTGTGCACCTTGTAGAGGATTTGCCTATTGGAGGGCTGGAAAAGGTATTGTATACGATAGCACTGAATCTGGACAAGGAAAAATACAATGTTTATGTATGGTGCTTAAGAAAGGGCGGGTTTTATGCAGAGAAACTAATAAAAGCAGGAATAGAAGTTAACATTCTTAATATTTCTACTTCTAGAAATCCTGTAAATATTTACAAGTTATATAGACTTCTTAAAAAGTATAGAATCGATATAGTTCACACTCATGCGTACTCAGCGGGAACGGCAGGCAGAATAAGTGCATTCCTTGCCGGGATTCCTGTAATAATATCTCACAACCATAGTGTATATGATTACTATAACTGGTACTATCATTTAGTTGAACGGCTTTTGAGTTTCATAACAGACAGAGTGATCTGTATTTCAGACGTAGTAAACAGATTTGTCAGAGAAACAGAGAGGATCAACGCCAATAAATTGGTAACTATCCACAATGGTATAGATAGTGTTTGTAGTGTGTCTGAAAAAAGAACTTCCGGTCTAAGGAAAGAATTAGGTATTCCCATAAATCATTCAATTATATGTACAATAACCCATTTGGAAGAACATAAAGGGCTTAAATATTTATTAGAATCAGCTTCTCTATTATTGGGATCAAATAGCAGCATAAGCTTCCTGGTAGTAGGAGATGGGACATTGACGAACGAGTTGAAAAAGCGCTGTATAGATCTAAGGATTGAAGAGAATGTAGTTTTTGCCGGAGAACGTAGTGATATACTTGAAATTTTATCGCTAATAGATATTTTCGTTCTGCCATCTGTGAGAGAAGGATTTGGATTAAGTCTTCTTGAGGCGATGGAATGTGGCAAACCGATCATTGCTACAAATGTAGGGGGTATTCCTGAGGTGGTAAAGAGCGGAGTTAATGGCATACTTGTTCCACCAAAAGATCCTGAAGCTCTTTATAGTGCAATGATAAAACTGCTGGATGATAAGGACATGATGAAAAAAATGGGATATGAGGGTAAGAAAATTTGTAAAAAGGATTTTAGTTCCAAAGCAATGGTTGATAAAGTTGAAGAATTATATGATAAGTTGGTAAATGAAAAAACGGCATTAGTATAATATCTCGTTTTGCTGTTAAAACATTAATAGAGAATAATTATTAGGATGTTATTTTGTTAGAGTGCAACAGATGATCAACATGTTTGTATACTCTAAACAGAATTAGAAGCGCTCCATATCGAGATCTTTGGTAAGGCATTAGATCATCACTTCCGAGTTTGCCTATTGTAAAATCCTCTGCCAGATGGAGAGTTTCATGAACAATGTAATTTATCCATTATCTCAGTTATCAGTCCACGGTCAAGAGCATTACTATGTATTGAGAATAGAGAATATTTTCTTTATACGATGTTTGTAAGTATGCATTTTCATGACTTCCATATATCCTTGCTCGGCAATTTTTTCACGCTCACCAGGATGTTTTATATAATAGTTAATTTTTTCTCTAAGATCTTCATATCCATCGAAGCCCACCAGGTGTGTGCCATCTTCAAACAGCTTGAAAACGTCCTGCTGCCTGTCAACAAGGAGAAAAGATTTACAGGCAAGAGCCTCGTAAACCTTGGGACTTGCCTGATAGCAGGGGGTGCTTTCATCCTGATAATGGATAACAATAACAATTTTTGCAGCCGAAAAAATCTTGGTCCATTCAGAATAACTTAGCATAGCATTGTTTATAACTGAATTACCACAGGATGTTGTTCCGGTCTTTTCCCAGCCAGGTCCCCATATGCCCATATCGCAATCAGTGATCTGTTTAAGGATTTTCCACCTGCATGGGTAGAACGATCCGACAAAGGCAATATCCTTAGTGTAGGTAGCACGTTCTTCTTCTGTCAAATCTACAGCATGGTGGTAAGTTGGATCACAGGCAAAAGGGAGCCATATACTGTTGGTAATGCTATTAGCAGTAAGAAGTTCCTGCGCTTCACTTCCCCCGCAGAAAACAAAATCGTAATACGGTGCAACCTTAAGTATGGGTTCAAAATTTGTAGGTGCGTCTATGGTCCAGAGTGCTGTCTGAATACCGTTTTCATTAAGACGCTTTACCGTTTTTGCAACAATTCTGTGCCCTCCGGTGACTATAGCAACGTTTGGATTTGTCTTGGAAACCAGCTTATTGAATGTTCTGTTTATATACTGAAGATCCAGGTGGTGTAGACAGCTGATCCGGCGTCTGATCCTACCAGGTATAATATGATTGCGGTCATCGAAGACGATAAGCTGGTGTCCTAAATTGCTAATGGCTTTCTCTATGTATTCGGTAATGGTTATGAAGTGTGGGTTATGGTATACAGAACATATTATTTTCATAATTCTTTTAGATGTTGAAAAATTGTTTAATATAAAGATATCTATCTCATATATTTTTGTCAACCAATTGATGATGTTGGATTTCTAGCATATCACAAATAATGGTGTACCAAGATGGATAAACAACCCTTGCAATTCGTGTCATAAAGGATATATTCTTTATCATTTATAGTTGAACTTTTCAACAAAAATGAAGTATTTCAAATTTTAAAGGAATAACTATTTTGACTGAAACCACTTCGAAAAAGATAATCAGGAATACCATCTTCAGTTCAGCAGGATTTTTCTGGAGCTATCTCTTGAGCTTCCTGCTCACACCGTTTATTATTCATAGAATTGGTATTGAAGCGTTCGGGATATGGGCAATCGCAAATACAGCTATCAATTTTTTTATATTTCTTGATCCGGGTTTTGGTTCGTCTTATGTTAAATATATTGCCGAATATAATACTAAAAAAGACTACAAAACGGTTAATAACGTTATTAACACAGGACTTGTCTTTTCATTACTATTTTGTGTGGTAGTACTTGGCGTCTATTTGCTTTTAAAGGATTTTATTATTGGTTTTCTGAAGTTTTCACCTGAACATTACGAAGATATTTTGTTTACGTTTTTCGGTATATTGATGGTATTTATTATAAATTATGCGTTTACGGTTTTTAAATCTACTCTTGCCGGATTACAAAGGATGGATGTAATAAACATTATTTTTGTTATAGTATCTATTCCGAGCTCGATAGGTATAATCATGTTTCTAAGCCTTGGATATGGACTTAAGGGATTGGTGTGCAACAGTATTATGGTTGCAATAGTTACTGTTATTTCTTATGCGGTTTATGCTTATAAAATATTTCCACAAATGTCCATTCACCCCAAATTTTTTTCTTCTGAAATATTAAGAAAATTATGGGGATTCGGGTTTAAAGTACAGATAGCAGGGTTTTCAGAGTTTATAAACAGACAACTTGATAAAATACTGTTGGGCTATTTGCTGAATGTAAGGTTAGTCGGCTTTTATGAGCTTGGTTCCAAGATGGCACTTACGGTTGGTAATTTGCCTGCAGTTTTTTTGCAGGTGATTGAGCCTGCATCATCTGAACTTGATGCAGCGAAAGATGAAAGAGCGCTAAATGTTCTCTATACAAGAGGTACAAAATATATTGTATTCCTTACTTTACCTCTTTCCGTATTTGTAATTACAAACGCTTCTCTTATCATGTGCTTCTGGATGAGTGGTCCGGGCTACGAAAAATCTGCACTGGCAATTCAAATATTAACAATTGGTTACTCCTTTTTTCTGATAAACAGTGTAGGTCGACTGATGGCAAGGGGTATGGGCATGCCACAGCATGAGATGGTTTCTGCCTCAATAATCCTGGGTTCTAATGTCATACTCAGTGTTGTCCTCATAATGTTCTTTGGTTACGTCGGGGCCCTGATAGGGACAAGTACAGCGGCTATTATTGGTTCATTGTTCTTTCTGTATAACTTCCATAAACACATAAATATAATATTATATTCTTTTGTCAGGGCAGTATACTACAAGCCATTATTTGCTTGTATAATTTCTATTCTCATGTCATTGATGATAGACCTGCTTTTCTTTCTTTTCGGTTTTGTTCCGTCTGGAAGAATTGGCAGCCTGATATATCTTTGTTTGAAGGGTGGTATGTTTTCAGGAGTGTACTTTCTCTGTATTCTCGCTGTCGGGCATTTAGATGAATATGACAAGGGTGTCTTTTTGTCAACAATTAATATGTTTATTAATAAGTTGCGATTTGTTAAAAAGTCGTGATTTTGCACAGAAAGTATACTAGCTACTGCCCATTGGAACGGCATTAAGCCTTGATGCTCGCACGCCAGTCAGAAGGACTCTTTTCAACCGGTGGGTATAAAAAGATGTTAAAAATATGAAAATACTCAGGTGATTCTATATAGTTAATTCTTGAAAATGAAAATTGACAGAATTCTGTTTACGGGCATAATTTCAATTGGAGCAATACTGATTACGATGGGGTTGCTTATTTCTCCGCATAAGTTTTTAACCTTTATAAGTAAGTACTACACGCATTCAGATATCAGCAAAGAGCTAATTGAGACACATATTCAAAAGGTAAGATTAATTAAGATAGATATTGTTGTAGTAGGCTGTATTGTTTCTGCTATTGCATTTAAATTGTCTTATTTAAAGGAGAAATTGGCAAGCCTGACAGAATACATAAAACTACAGAATAGCCGATTAGCAAAGATAATGGCTACTCTAGTCAGCATTTATTTTCTGCTTTCCGGACTGGTCACCTTCACACCAGAGCTGCTTAGTATGCAATACAATATATTATATAAGAGCGGATTGTCCGATGACGAAAAAATGGCAATGGTTGATGGGGAGTTTTACGTGTTTATCAGTGAATGTAGAAACTTGATCCCGGAAGAGGCTCACGTACTTTTGCTTGATAACACAAAACATGTGCATGGCCCTATAAGCTACTACCTTTATCCACGTAAGATTTATTTCAATCCATCAGAACATTTATCTATAAGCAAGATTGATCCTGGCTGGCTTAAGAAACAGAATATTTCATGGTACATTAATTATACTCCTTATCCAGACTTTGATCTTAAAAGCGTTGAGATTAGCAAGGTAGAATAGACATCTACCTTTCAAACTGACTGGTTAGCAGAAACTGAACCGATTGGTGATTTATAGTTGATTTCTCCATTGAAACAAAACAATAGAAGAAAGTATTTCAAATAGAGTAAGGTAGGGAAGCCGATGTTAATGTTTAAGCTGATACTTTCAATTGCTGTAATATATCTTATCGGGTTAACGGTTCTCAAGATAATTCTACCGGATGTAAAACGGCATTTGCTAGAAACACTGGCACTCTCTTTTGGTCTAGGTACAGGCGTCATCTCACTGATCACAGTTTTGATATTCCATGCAAGGATCAGTGTTGATTTGATTAACCTGCTGTCTGTTGTCGTCTTTTTGCTCATTTATTTCATATATAGAGAGAACATTAAGAGATCAACATGTGTTTCGACAACTACCATTACCAATAATTACCAGGATTTGTTGAGAGAAAAGATATGTAGTTTAAAGAACATTATAAGAGGGTTAAATACGTTAGAGATATTCCTGATTCTGGTAGTTGCGGTGAGCGTGGTACTGGTCTCTTTTCATGCGATGTTCAAGCCTATGTTTAATTATGATGCAATCTCAATTTGGGCTTTTAAGGCCAAAATATTCTTTACAGAACAAACAATATTTACTGATGACTTTTATAATCCGGATAGATTGCATTATCACCCTAAGTATCCGATATTGATTCCATCAGTAGAAAATTGGATTTATAATTGCCTGGGGTGTATCAGTGACAGGTTGGTTAAGATAATCTTTCCACTGTTTTATGTTTCTTTGCTCTTCTTGTTCTACACGGCACAGAGAAGGTCGTGTACACGTCAGTACTCATTAATCTTTACTGCATTGCTGGCTACTATCCCGGCATTTGTTCGTTCCGATCAAGGAGGAGGAGCCTTCTCAGGTTATGCCGATATGCCACTTGCATTTTTTTATGCATCAGGTGTCATCTACCTGTTCTTGTGGATGAAGTATAAGAAAAAGGAAGATTTGATAATAAGTGCAATCCTTTCCGGATTGGCAATGTTTACAAAGAATGAAGGTTTAGGTTATTTCATCATCACGTTCTTCTGCTTATCTGTTTTTATTTTATTTAATACAAATAGAGAAACTCTTAAACAAAATATTAAATTCATTTCCATGTTTATGGTCATATCGGGTTTCATTGTATTACCCTGGTTGATTATTTCAATGGGAATACCAGTCTTTTCAGAAGAAGAAAACTATCCTGACCGACTCTCCGTGTTCGTTATTGTAGGGAATTTTTCAAGAGTACCCATAATCTTCACTTCGTTCTGTGGAGAGTTAATAGACATTAGACGGTGGAATATCATCTGGATATTATTTGGTGTAGCTGTGATTGGTGGTATGAAGTATGTGCTGAGATCTTTGGTAAAATATTTGATTCTTATGCTTTTACTTGATTTTGCCATGCTTGTACTGGTCTATATAATTATTCCCTGGGATGTTCGCTTTGCTATATCTACCAGTATGACAAGACTTATTATTCAGATAACGCCGGTTGCTGTTTTCATAGTTTCTCAGCAGATTGGAATGGTAATGAAATGTGAAAATGATATAAGTTAGGTTTCTCCTGCATTGAGACTATAGTGTCTTAATCTATGTAATATGTATTATCAGGGATTTTATAAACAGAATTATTGTTCTGTTTCGGGTTGATTTTATTTTTTGTTTTTGCAATAAATGTATAACTACGAGATACATGTTATACCTCTTAGTTATTCTACTGCACACTAAATTTAGGAGGTTAGTAGAATCCTAACAATTCCTTAGCATTAAAAACAAAACATTATATTACGCAACGTTTAATTAAAACCAAACAGTATTATTCCAGCACTGAATTGATCAGACAGGAGATTGCGTTTATATGTTGATTTGGCCTCATCTACCAGCGATTTTATCTGTTTTATGCAATCCGATTCTTTAAAGTCAACTCCTTGTTTTTTAGCTTTCTGATTCCAGGATCGAAGTTTATTCTGTAAAGAGATTGGTAATGTTTCAACTATCGCAGAAATCAGTCCGCGGGTATATACTTTACAATCTTTGCTCAAATGCGCATTGCCTAGTACAAAGCAGTTGGTAAGTCCGACATTAGTGGCAATTTTTTGTAGTTCCAAATTCGAGTACGGAATTTCCAATGAGATTCTCCATGTTCCTGTCAATTGGCGAAATAATCTTATTAGCCAGTAAAAAGGGCTCAGGCGGTTTGGAACACCAATAAATGTAAAGCCATTTTTGCTAAGAAGCAATTTATGAAAAAGGATGCATCTTGCGCGGTTCTTACCTGTGAAGTGTTCTGCTAGCCCACCTGAAATTGCAATATCAAAAGACTCTCTAAGTTCATCAGGTGGAGAATCAAGGATGTTTGCTTTTACGCATTGAACAGTGCAGCCATACATTTTGTATATTTTATTTGCATTTTTGAGCGCCCTCTCATTAGAGTCTATCAATGTTACTGAAGCCCCAAGTAATGCAAATGTAAGTGAAAGAGTACCGGTTCCACATCCAACTTCAGCGATTTTCAATTGGCTAAAAGGTATTTGTAGGCCATGGATAAGTTTGACCGTATACTGCCAGCCCCTATGCGAAATAGCAGATAATATTCTTTGGTTAACAATGCCTTTTGAATAATAAGATTCGTCTGGAGTCCATTCTATTGTATTTTCTGAATTGCTCATTTTATCACAACCTCTTTTGCCTACAGTAACATGATATACTATTGAGATGCTATGTATAAGTCAAAAAAAGCATATTTTAGAGATAATATGATAGAGCACTCAGGTACAGATGCTTTTGTAGATGGTTTGATAGATCTGAGTGATTTTAAGATAATATCTTTGATATAATTTGGTGCTGTGTTTTTAAGTAGAAACTACGTATTTAAAAATGTGTCTTGTTATGCAATATTAAATGTTAGTATAATAAGCTAATCTGTTGTGGGACAAGTCGTGACATAAAATCTTGGAGGCCGAAGAGAAAATTTTTGTTTATAGCATTAGGTGGGATAGTTAATAAAGGTGAAGATTTTGACAGAAGAAACAGAAAAAAAATATAAGTCCGGGTTTGTGACGATATGGGGGCGGCCTAATGTGGGGAAGTCAACGCTTCTTAACAGGCTTGTTGGTGAAAAGGTAGCTATTGTTACGCCAAGGCCGCAAACGACACGTAATAGGATCTCGGGGATTTGCGAAACGGAAGAGGGACAGCTTGTGTTTCTTGATACGCCGGGAATATTGAAGCCAAAGCAGAAACTGGATGAGTACCTGATTAAGTCAGCGCGCTCTTGCCTTAGAGATGCTGATGTGGTCCTGTTTGTTGTAGATGGTACTACACCTCCGCACAGTGATGATAAACGTGCTGCAAAACTGATACGTAATGTTGATAAGGATATATTGCTTGTAATCAATAAATTAGATGCTGCAGATATACCAAATCTAGATGCAATTATTGCGGAATATAAAAAGCTTGGCGACTTTATAGGTGGTGTTGCGGTGTCTGCCATAACTCAGATCAATATTCCTATACTGATTAAAAAAATATTTGAACTGATGCCGGAGAATCCTGCTTACTACCCGGAAGGCACCGTAACAGATCAGCAGGATAAGCTGGCAATTGCTGAGCTTATCCGTGAACAGGTACTGTTGTCTGTAAGGCAGGAAATACCGCATGGTGTGGCTGTGGTGGTAAAAGAGTTTGTACCAAGAAGCGAAGAGCTTGATTATATATCAGCAAATGTATATGTGGAGAAGCAACGCCATAAATTGATCGTTGTCGGTGGGAACGGGCAAATGCTGAAAGAGATAGGAAGAAAGTCGCGGGAAGGTATCCAGGATCTTTTAGGTAAAAAGGTTTATC
>Ga0257122_1001814_pt1 | contig 14185 bp, 12 predicted proteins | sample SI106_120metaG_FD_190146 | JGI IMG/M metagenome (GOLD analysis project Ga0257122, IMG submission 190146) | Marine microbial communities from Saanich Inlet, British Columbia, Canada - SI106_120 | ecosystem: Environmental > Aquatic > Marine > Inlet | place: Canada: British Columbia | collected... | reverse complement strand
ATCATCGTTTGAAATTTACCCTGACTATTATTTTGTAGAGCACGATCTTGTTCTTCTCGCAAAACAAGCATGTGGTTGATTCTGTCTTCGCGAGATTCAACGTGACCGTACAGCATTGTTGCGTTTGAATTTAAACCAAGTTCATGCGCACACCTGTGGACGTCCATCCATTTCTCGCTACCAATTTTCCCGCGAAATACTTCATCGTGTACACGGTCATCAAAAACTTCTGCGCCACCACCAGGAAGCGAGCCTAAACCGCAAGCAATTAAATCTTCTAATACTGAGGAAATCCCTGCAATTCCATCACGGCCACGTTTTGTAATCCTTGCGAGATGCACAATCTCAACCGCAGTAAATGCTTTAATGTGAACCTCAGGTGCAATCCTGCTAATTGTCTCCAACATAGAAGTGTAATACTCAAAAGGTAACCAGGGGTGTAGCCCGCCAACGATATGTATTTCTGTTGCGCCAGAATCTAACGCAAGTGTTGCTTCTTTACAAATATCTTCCAGAGAGTGTTCATAAGCACCGTCCTGATCTTTCTTTCTATAGAAGTCACAAAATTTACAACTCAGTGCACAAACATTTGTGTAATTAATATGCCTGTTGATGTTGTAATAGGCAACATCAGAATGCAACCTTCTACGCACCACATCTGCGAGTGAACATACCGTCCACAGGTCTGGTGTTTCGTATAACTGCAATCCATCGGCTTTTGTAAGCCGCTGGCCGCCCATCACCTTGTCAATAATCCCGTGGAGTGTTAGGTCTGAGGGTTGTATTCCTAAAGTTACTGTCATGGAACAACGCATCGTACAGCACTTAATATGCATTATGTGTCACTGTCAAAATAGGGGGAATGTTCGGATTGGGCAGGCAGAATCTTGTTGGTATTCACTTCCAAGAGAACTCGACCTAGCAACACGCCGATGCAATATCTGTCATGAATCCTTATGCACACACCAATACGAATACAAACGAGTATGTGATTTTGTCCGACCCTCTTCAGCTTTCAAAACAAGTCTCATTACCTTTTCCAGCAAAAGCTGCCTCCCGACTCGCAGAGCAGCGGTCAAGCCGTTATGACGATATGTTGTTTGCCCTCGAAGACGCCGAGATGAAAATTCACAAACTAGCATCCATTATGGGCATGCTTCCGGATGATGGCGATCTGCCAAGCGCAGCTTAATCCCTGCTTACTTAGTAAGCACTATTTCTAACACAAATGAAGTTAAACGTTCGCGGCGATACGTCTCATCATCAATAAACCTGAGTGAACCGCGCGCAAATCCACTCTCTACAATTGGTGATCTCGTACTAGCCTTGAGAACCAATTCGGTCTGTATTAACTCTTCGGGAGCCGTTGGTTCTGACATTGTTGCAAGCTGCCCAAGTAACTCCGTTGGAACCCTTCCAATACTGTAGACCGTTCCAGCAGGAATAAGTGGTAAAGAACCACTCTCAGTGTCGAGATAATCGGGGTTCTTAAAGACTGCTTGCAGACCACCAGCTTTGCGCACGAACACTCCCTCGCTACCTTCCACCTTATACAACTGCTCAAACGATGCATCTTGGCGCAAGTCCAACGGCTCAACATGAAACGATTCGCTGAGGGCTCCTCTATCGGCAACACCCGCCTCTACGGGGATGAGTTCAACCGGCTCAGAGGGCTGGCCAATCATAAAAAAATAAGTGGCTAAACTTACTATTGAAGTGTGGAAAAACATGGTGAATTCAGTATAGTCCACTTCATGCCAACAGTACTTTCAATTAACGTATCAAGTGGTGGAATACCTAAACTTCCAGTCGATTCTTGCGCCGTAACCCTCGATGGGCTTGCAGGTGATGGCCGTGACCACGACAAGCATATTTCTAGAGACAGGGCGGTAAGTTTGATAGACCAAGAAATTCTTGATCAACTCACGAAGGAGGGATACGAAGTTCCGTGGGGCGCTGTTGGTGAGAATATCACAGTGGAAAACCTTGACGTACAATCGCTTGAGCCAGATGACCGACTTGCATTTTCTGGGGGTGTCGTTATCGAGCTCGTTGAGGGAAGACGACCTTGTTTCGTGCTTGACCCGCTTGGCGTTGAATTAAAGAAAGATATCGTTGGACGGTGTGGTTACTTAGCTCGGGTTATTACGGAAGGCACAATGTCTGCGGGTGAAACGATCGAAGTTCAAAAAGCGAACACATAATGTGGCCGCACACTGTTGGAATCCTAATAGGTGGCCAGAGCAAACGAATGGGCTCACCAAAACACCTTGTCGAACTTCCAAACGGAAAAACTATGCTTGAAATGATGCTGCAATTTGCTGCATCAGTTGGAAAACAAACAGTCATTCTTGGTGGTGAGGTTGGCGGGCAGCAATGCATTCCTGACTTACGCATACAACAAGGCCCCGTTGCAGGAATTGAAGCGCTGCTACACTCAAACATCGACACGAATTATCTTGTAGTCGGTTGTGATATGCCTCTGTTACAACCATCAGATATTGCAAAACTGTTGAGTCATAATAACAACGCAGCTTTCAGCTATAAAAACAAGACAGTAGGCTTACCCGTTTGTTTACACTCTGATGCCTTGTCTACATGTACAGCCTACCTTGATTCGGGTGGAAGATCTATTCGTGGGTTTATTTCAGAACTACCATGCTCCACCGTTGAGATTACCTCATCACAAAAACTCATCTTGACAAGCTTAAACTCTCAAGACGAAATAAACAGGAAGTTTGATATTCAATGAAACATTACTACCGAACAGTTGCTGACGAAATGTTTCCAGAAGAACCAAACATAAAGGTTCGAGAAGAGTTAGCTGAACAATTTCTTGTTAGGCAGTTTTTAGGAGATAACAAAAATGGTTTTTTTGTTGAGGTTGGGGCAAACAACCCATTCGAGTGCTCTCAAACATGGCATTTGGCAAAAGAGGGGTGGACAGGCATTCTTGTTGAACCGATTCCAAAATTGTGTCAAGAATTAAGAAAGGAAAGAAAAGATTCCGTGGTGGTTGAATCAGCATGCGGCGCACCAAACTCTCATTCATCCGCAACATTCACCATCGCAATCGACAGCGGTAAATCTACGCTTTCAAGCAGTTTTCTTGACAACCGTTCATGTGTCGATTAGGAAATTACCGTCAACGTAGCCACACTTGATTCGATTTTAAAGGAGAACAATGTCAGAGCAGTTGACTTTATTTCTATTGATGTAGAGGGTACTCAATACGATGTTCTTCAAGGGTTTGATTTACAAAGATGGAAACCTAGGCTACTTTTAGTTGAAGATAATTTGCTCGATTTAAATACACATAAATTAATTTTGTCTCAAAACTATGTGTTAGTTAAAAGAACACTTTTCAACAACTGGTACATTCCAACGAAAACACAAAAACCTTTAACTTGCAATAAAGAGGATAAAATACTTCGGGGTAAGTTACGTAGAGTTCCTATTCGGAATATTCGGTTTCGTTTAAGGAAGCTTATTGGAAGGGGAATCTAAGTGCGTTCGATCTCGACCAACTCTCCCTTGAATAAAGGGGTGCGAGATTCCGAATCAACATTTCGTGAAAGAATAGCGTTCACTTCGGGGAAATACATTGCACAATTCCCTTTTGCTATGTCTACTTGTCGAACAACAACGCAAAGGTCGCCGGATGCTCCCCGGACTAAAACAGCATCATTTTCTTTTGCACCAATTGCATAAATATCATCCTTATGCATCATCACAATATCTCGCCGAGTTTGTCCCCTAAACGTATCTTCTTCTTCGTACACGACCGTGTTGAATTGTCCCTCGCTACGAATTGTCATTAATCTGAATTTATTCGCAGAGTGCACCTCACGTAACTGTACTTTGTGTGATTTTGCTTTACCGTTTTTGGTTGCAAATACCGGTGTGTGAAACGTGCGACCGTCTATCTGGTGCTCTTTTGTTGGGTGAAACCCTCGTAAACACTTCGCAAGTAATTCTCTTATTGCCCCGTGATCTCTAAACTGTTCCCAATCAATTACACCAACTCCAGCTTTGGCAAGAGTAACAATACAATCGACTTCGCTCCTTGGACCTTCGTGTCTCGAGACACCTCCAGAACTTCGCCGTACATAATTAAACATAGATTCTTGTGTCGTAAGCTGTTGTTCTTCATCACGAGCAAGAACCGGCAAAATAAGTGTTTCTCTCCCACGCCCAATCGCATGCCCTTGATTTAACGTCGTTGACATATAGGAAACCAGCCCAACCTTCGCCATCGCTTCAACCGCAAACTGAGTGTCTGGGTTCGAGCCAACAAGGTTTCCCCCTAAGCACATTGCATAGTCAATGTTGCCGTCGTACGCAGCTTGCATCCCCGCCATTGTGTCAAACCCTTCCTTCGTTGGAAGTTTTACTTCAAGTTCTTTTTCAATCGCTTTCGACATTTCGCCCCTGAGGGTCGGCACAACTCCAACTGAACCCATGCCTTGCACATTTGAATGCCCGCGAAGAGGAAGTAGGCCCGCACCTTTTTTTCCAAGCATTCCACGTGCAATTGCAGTGTTTGCAATCATGCGAACTCCATCGACTCCACCCTCAACGTGCGTGATTCCCATTGCCCAACAAAAAATCGTTTGTGACGACTTCGCATATACGGCCGCAACGCTCTCGATTTTTTGTTTTTCTACACCACTCTGTGCTACGATTGTTTCCCAAGATGTAGTTGCTGATTGTCCAAGTACGTCATCAAAGCCATCAACGCACTCTTGCACAAAAGGTTTGTCAGTACATTCATTTTCAGCAAGCCATTTAATAATACCAAGGAGAAGATACGTATCGCCCCCGATGTTTGGTTGCACATACAAATCAGCTATTTTTGAACCAAACAATAGGCTCCGCCAGTCACTCGGAACCTTAAAGGTACATAGACCTTTTTCTCGAAGCGGATTAATAACGATTACTTTTCCACCGCGCCTGCGAATATCAATAAGTGATTTCAATAGCCTGGGATGGTTCGACGCTGGGTTGCATCCAATTAAAAACACGAGATCACAGTCTGACAAATCCTCTAAAACAACAGTTGCTGTTCCTGAACCCGTAACACTCGTTAAACCAACACCGCTTGCCTGATGACAATAATATGAACAATTATTGATATTATTTGTTCCGCGTATTCTTGCAACAAGTTGCAGCAAAAACCCTGCTTCGTTACTAGAACGTCCGCTAAAATAATAAAACGAACGGTTTGGGTCTGTTTCTTTAATTGAAGTTGAAACTTTGCAAAGAGCATCTTCCCAAGAAATGGGTTTGTAGTGCAAATCAAGTGGTCCTGCGTGTACAGGAAAAGTTAATCTGCCACATAGTTCCAATTCTCTTGAGGTCATCTTAGAAAGCTGCGCGATGGAATACTTTTCAAAAAACTCTGGTGTAATCGCACCCTGCATATCTGATGTCATTGCTTGTACTGATTTTTTACAAAACTCAGGATAGGACCCCGCCTCGTTTACCATGCCACCTTTTTGCCCACCCATTCCAAGTGCACATGTTTTACAGGCATTATGTGTGCGCATTGCATTTCGCAAAGTGCGCAAACCGCCTGTTTTTCTTGCTTTCTTTAAAACATACGATATGGAATGAAAACCGCCAAGAGCCATAAGGGTTAAGCGTGTTTGTCTAGTTCTTCCTCAACAGTGTTCATGAGGGTTGAAACCATATCAGTTGTAAAATCGAACTGGAGTCCCGCAGCTTCAAACAATGCTGGAAGGGGCTTACTTGCACCAAGTGACAATCCCTGTTTATATGATGCGATTGCTGCTTCTGGATTATTGCGATACTGCAACCACATTTGAAGTGCACCAAGTTGTGCTATTCCATATTCAACATAATAGAACGGAACTTCAAACGGATGCAGTTGTCTGTGCCATACCGCTTCCTGTTCTGCCTCAAGTCCAGACCAATCCACACCGCCACCAAAACGTTTGCCAAGTTCTAGCCACTGCGCTGTTCGTTCTTCTCGGGTGTGTTCTGGGTTGAGATAAATCCAATGTTGAAATGCATCAATCGTAGCAACCCATGGTAACACGCTCACTATTCCCTCAAGGTGTTTACGGATTGCTCGTTTTATTTCTTCTGGAGAATAAAATTCATCCAAGAATGGGTATGCAAGTGATTCCATACTCATGGACGCAACTTCCGCAAACTCAAGTGGAGCACTTCGATACCATACTAAATCATCGTGACGACAGAGCATATAGTGAAACGCATGGCCAGCCTCATGTACCATCGTGTCGAGATCGCGAGGTAAGCTTGCAGCATTCATGAAAATAAAGGGTCGACGCTGTCGATCACGACTTGCTTGGTATCCACCAGGCGCCTTGCCTTTACGTGATGCAAGGTCGAGGGAGTAACCACCGTCTTGCATTGAATCAAACATTTCGCCGAGCTCACTATCCATTCGGTGAAAGAGTTTCGAAGTTTTTTCTATAAGGTCGTCTGCCGTATCAAAGGGTTTCAACGCAGCGTTCCCGTGGGGATCAACAGCAAGGTCCCAAGGGCGTAATGTCTCAACGCCAAGCGCCGCTTTTCGTTCTTCTGCGAGTTTTCGGACAATAGGCATACATGTTTCTTCTATTGCATCATGGAACGCAATGCAGTCTTCCGGCGTGTAATCGAAACGATGTTTTACTGCAAACATATACCCACGGTATTCTTCAAATCCTGCGTTGTGCGCAGTTTGATTCCTATTAACAACCATTTTGTCGAAGATACCGTCAATAGCTTCTCGGTCTTGCAGTCTTCTTTCTGCTACAGCACGCCACGATGCCTCGCGAACACTTCGGTCTTGGTCTTGTTGATACATACCCATTTGCGGCATCGTGCGTTCTTCACCATCGAACTCAACCATCATCGCGCCGCAGAGTTCTGCGTACTCTTGTCCTAGTTTTGTGTCTTCGGTTTGCAATGGAACGTTTTCTTCTCGGAAAATTTCGACATCAGCAAACCAATCTCGAAGCAACACGCTAAACCTGTCTTTATCTAAGTCACCGACATATTCGCTACGAACAGTTTTTTTGTTCAACTCAAAGCCAACTTTTTTAAGCTCGGGTTCAACGGTTTCAACAAATGACAAGAATGCGTTTTTTGCACCTTCGTCTTCTGTGTTACATGTCATTGCAATATATAAATTAGATCCTGCCTCTGCAGCAGCAGCATCAAGCTCACTCCTGTCAAGCAGAAACTGTTCAAGACAGCCAGAACATGTAAACTCTCGGTCGAGGAGTTGTTGATAGTACGGTTGTAAAGTATCCCACGTTGTCGCATCGATATCTGCGGGAACAAAATCTGTAATCATCATGGTTGTCATCAAATTCTCTCCAATTCTATTTGTGGAAAATGTGTTTGTGTTGCAAGTGCAACAAGGGCTGATTGTTTTTCAATAATTTCTGCAAGTGTAATTGCGTGGTGGGCATTATCGCAGATTATGAACATGCTTGAGCCACTTCCCGAGAGATGGACCTTTTGTCCTGAAAGTTTGTGAAGTTCTTCCATATCGATTGCCAACTGCGGTACCACCTTGCACGCTGCAAAAGCCAAATCATTAGCAGAATCTGCGTTTTGGCTGCATCCGAGAGTGTCAAATGCTGCATACACCTCTGCGGTTTGACAGCAATACTCTGGAATAACAAGAACAAAATGCTGTTCCTCGTACGCTATTGGCTTTACTGTTTCACCGATTCCAGAGACAAGTGCTGCACCACCAGTTAGAAAAAAGGGGACATCTGAACCAAGTTGTATTGCAGTCTCCTCGACCTCAACGTCCAACTGGAACAATTGTGTTATTGCCTGCAACATCGCAGCAGCGTCCGAGCTTCCTCCACCTAGGCCGCTTCCAACGGGAATTCGTTTTTCCAGTTTCATTTGTATAGGCAAAGATTGACCGACCGTTTTCTCAAGTAACCGATGCGCACGAACAGCCAAATCATTTGTCACTGCCCAGTCAATCTCTGTACGCCTAGTTGCCTCAGCATGCCATAAAATGGCATATCTCGAGAGAGCATGGTCATCAAGACGTGTCACCTCTAGGTCATCATAGAGGGCAATTTTTGTCATTCTTGACGTAATTGGGTGCATACCATCGGCTCTTGGTGGTTCCACGGTAAGCGATACATTAATTTTCGCAGGAACTTGAATATGTACTTTTCGTAATTCCATTTCGACAAGGATACCAGACGAGTATGATGCACACCAGATGAAGATAAAGAAGATTCTTGCCGCGGTCATTTGTGTTTCTGCCATTCTAGGTGTTGGGTTATTTTTGATCGTGCCAACGATAGCGAGGGGAATTATTGAAAAACAACTCCTAAGCAATCCCAACAACACAGTTTCAACAATTGATGTCTCATGGGGAGGGCCGCAGATTATTTCGGGATTGCATATTTCTGAGAATCATTGGTCGTCAGATGTGGATGTGGTTATATCAAGTAGCCTTTTTTCTCTCATTTTTTCAGACACAGCAATAAACGTCACCGCAAAGGGTAGCGCAGCGATTTATACTGAATCCCAAAAAAATGATTCCAAAGAAACTGAACCCCAAAAAACAAGTTCTCCGCAACCAGCAACTACAAAACAAGATTCATCAAACTCTGTTCCACCAATCAAACTTGCTATAGAACTCGAAACACTTTCCATAGTTGGGGATGAGGAAGTCGCACTGCAAGATGTTGTTGCATCAGTAGACCTTGATCCCGGAATGCATTTTGTTGCATCATTACAATCGAAAAGCGACGTTGGTGGGATAGTAAATATAGATTGCAGCGCCCCAAATCTTTTTAGTAAATCGGGAAAAGTTAACTGGAGTACTGGCGGCACATGCACTATTGATATCACAAATTCTCCAATTCCAACAATAAGTGGGTTTGGAGGTTGGAGCATTTTGGAAATGCATGGTGATGTCTCCTCTCCAAATTTCAACGAATCACTGAATGTAGTAATGGCTGGTTCGTTTTCTGAATACGATTCGCCTAGGGGTTCCGCTGCAATCAAAGTACAAGTTATACCCTCTAAACAAAACCATGGAGAATTATTGTTTGAAAACAAAGCGGTGGTTGGATCGGCTGATTTCAATGGAATACCAACTTCAATTCTTTACTCAATCTTTCAAGAGGTAAACATTAACACGACTCGAGATATTGGTCCTCTCATGGATGTCCAACTTCGCAGGTCATCTCAAAAAGATCCTATTGCTACAAGGATAACCGCTAGAGACATAGATCTTTCTGGCCTTATTCATCAAGAGGGGTGGGCGATGACAGACATTGCTTTAACGTCAACCGTCAACAGTAAATTTCTTGAAGATATCACGCAAGATAAGTTGTCTGGTGATGGCGTTGCCTCTTTAGCAATTGAGTATTTACTCCCGACAGGGGTGGCTGATGGTGAGCGGTCTGAATGTTTTGGAACGCTGACGGTATCTGGTGACCTGCAATACCTTCCAACTGCCACATCTATCGAGTCGTACCAATCAACTTTTACAGCAAGCATGGCAAAGAAAACGGTGGAAACACATGGATCGGTACTCCTAGATGGAGAAGAAACAACCTTTAAGGCCACGCTCAATGCCAACAACAAAGAGAAGCTAGATGGCATAGACGATTTATGGAAATCGGTTACAAGCCATTGGCCAAGCAGCATTGGCGAAGTTACTGCATCAAACCTTCCAACGGTGTTACTCTCCGAGTTTATTGGATGTGATGTTGGGGTGTTACTCCTTCATGGCCCACGTTGTTCGGGGAATGCAATCTCTACACAATCTGGCCATCTCTTTGAATTAGAAACCGAGAATACAACGTTCTCGGGGAACCTCATTTCAGGGGAGGAATGGTTTACGGGTGTTCAAGATGCTACTTTGCGGGCTCTCCTACAAAAAACGAGAGCAAGGGAATTGTTAGGGATTCAAAGCAAAGGGGACGTAATAGTCAACGCAAAGATCGCATCTCTTGATTTTGATGGAAATGCTACTTTTAACGCAACGCTCGATAGTGACAACATGCAAACCACTATGCAAGGCAACTCAAAGCGGTCGACTAGCGGCGCCCTTGATATGCATCTTGCTACAACTAGTTTTCCATCTGAATACATAAGCTTGCTGTTCAGAGAAGTGGTTGGCACTGTTTTTAGTAGTGAAATAATTGTTAAAGATGTTTTTCAAAACACCTCGCTTACAATGGCTGGCACTTCTTCAAACACAGCGTTTGAAACATCTGCTCTCTTACAAAACAATAAAGCGTTTTTTCAAAAAAACAAACCCACTGTTTTTGAATTTGCAATTGATGAGCGTGTCACAAAAAATCTGTTAAAACAGTTAAATCCTATGTTGGCTGATATTCTCCCTAACAAACATCCAATACAACTCATGATTTCCAACGGAGAATACTCCTTCGATAATTCGGCAGCGGGTCTAAGTGTTGATTTGGTTCTTCAGATTGGCACTGTGGAAATGAATTGCCAATCTGAATCATTACGGTTGTTAACAGATTTTAAATATAAAACCAAAGACACCATTCTTGTTCAGTTTGAACCCATACGCATAAATATCAGGAACGGAGTTGCAACATACAAACGCTTCAACTTTATTGTAAATAATGAAGTGCCTATTTCGTGCTCCGGCACAATCAACTATCTCACGAAGAAACTCCAACTCAAATCGCTTATACCACTTGCGGATATTGGTTACAACATTAAAGAACTTCATGGGCTAGATAATGACATTTATGTTCCCGTAATCACAGCAGGGACAATTGCTAAACCAGCGGTTTATGTTGACCCTAATTTTGATGTCGCTGAAATTTTGAGTACTCTTTCATCCGAGCCCATCGAAGGCGTAATAACGAGCACGCCAGATGCACCAAACCCCCTTGATTTACTTGAAGAATTAATGGAACAATAGTCTTATTGGTTTATTTCACCAACCGTGTAAACATATCACAACCAAAGAGAAAAATATACGCAAACAAAGAATAAAAACCGCCTAGCAATATCAGTGTTGCTGGCTCTGACCAGACTTTCATTGTTAGTTCAGCAGTGATCGGATCACTAGACGGCCATATAGTGTTTACGAGCAGAACGCCCTTGATTACACCAATTGCGGTGCAGCAAGTAAAAATAAATGGTGCAAGCAGTGTGGCAACCTTTGCAAGGAGTGTCATCATGTTCACTGACTCTTCAAGTGCTCCCACCTCACTAAAAGACACATTGCTGATAGAAGGAGAAAGAACGAGACCTGCTGAAAGTACAGAAGCTAAAAGCACAAGGGCACCATAAATTGCTGGCCAATAAGTTCCCGCAGTAAACGAGATAACTGTCAACCCAACAATTACGGCAATCCCAGAAACAATAATCATTAAACCTGACATCTCTAGGGTTGAGTTTTCCCGAACGACCGTTGGTGTACTGGCAATCAATCTTTTTCCTGCATCACAACACAACATCGTTGCAAGCACGCCAATAATCGCGGCGATTGCAAATCCAAAAACGGAAAGGGCAATGCCTGATGGGGTTTGTGTACTTGCCGAAACAGAATATGCACAGAAGCCCAATACAATTAAGCCAACACCCTGAAGGATGTAACCAGTATTTTGCACTTTGTCAGACTGTTGTACAAAAATGCTTCGTCTTAAATAATTCCTTGTAGCAAACAAAGTTGCTTGTGCAAGCTCAGACTCTGCAATTGATTTTTCTTTAACGGGGTGTTTTGCGTCCAAAAAACCGGTCTCTTGTGTTTCAATACAAATCACTTCACTTCCTGGTTCTGCGTCTAAAAGTGAATCGTAGTTTTTGTCTCTTACCTCTTCGGGGCAAATATCGACAGAATCTGGGTGTATTTCCAACGCTGTGTTACTGCACTCACTAAACGTGTCTGACAATTTAGCTACTTCTCCAACTTTGACCCATGAATCTGTGCCCGACTGGCACAATTTATCTGAATGAACAACGACACCAGCAATAATTTTCTTTTTTAGCTGTCTACGAGTGAAGACCCCAATCTCATCGCCGTTCCTAAGAACAATATACGTTTTCATTTACAGAATCCCTTTCAGAAGTACATGCGGTAATTATATATTTAATTATAAAGTTTCTGGCAATGAATTCAAGTAAAAAGTGTACTATGTCCTCCTATGTCACGATGTACATGGTGCGGCACAGATCCTTTTTACATCGCATATCATGATGACGAGTGGGGCGTCCCTGAGCATGACGATAGGGCTCTTTATGAAAAACTCTGCCTTGACGGATTCCAAGCGGGTCTATCGTGGATTATCGTCTTAAAGAAGCGAGAAAATTTCCGTAAAGCTTTTGATAATTTCGATCCAGAAAAAGTTGCACGTTATGGAAAAAGGCAGGTTAATCGTTTGCTTAAAGATGCCGGCATTATTCGAAGCCAGGCAAAAATCAATGGTGCTATTGCAAATGCAAAAGCATGGCTTGAAATAATGGAGGGCGGAAAGGGTTCGTTCGATGGCTTTTTATGGAAACATGTGAACCATAAAACAATTATTAACAAATGGAAAACAGATTCGCAAATTCCAGCGTCAACTCCAATCAGCGAAGCGATGACAAAAGATTTAAAGAAGCATAATTTTATGTTTGTTGGACCAACTATTTGCTACGCATTTATGCAAGCCGTAGGTATGGTCAACGACCATGTCGTTAGTTGCCCGCAATATTAAGTACCCCGGGATATTTAATAGTATGTCCAAGGCGCTGCATCAGCAGTACTCACCGAAATGTTTGCTTTGGGTAGCAACTCCGTAAGTTGCTCCTTTAACTTAGGCAGATAGCCGCGTTCGCTGTTGGTGTGCCCCGTAAGCATAACTGTGCAGCCTCGAGATGTAGCAGCAACAACATTGTGATGCGTCATTTCACCTGTTATAAAAACCTCACAACCGTCATCAATTGCAAGTTCGCAAACGGAACCACCCGCTCCAGCGCATAAACCAATTGTTTGCACTTGGGCGCGATCATCTGAGCCTGTCGCAGGAGCAACGCGAACATACCCAATACCTAGATGCTTTTTGAGTTTGCGAGCAAGCTCATCTAGTTGCATAGACTGATCTAAATGAATTCTCCTTCCAACACCAATCTCTCTTCGTGGCCGTTCGCCAAGTTCGTGCACTTCAAGAGCAGGTTCTTCATACGGATGGAATTGTCTGAGCGCTTGAATCGCAAGCGAGAGCGATGCTTTGGAAACAACCATTTCAAACTTGCATTCAGTGACTCGTTGTAATTCGCCGGCCTCGCCAAGTGTTGGGTTTGATCCTTCACCACCCACAAACGTTCCTGTCCCAGGGGTTGTGAAGGAGCATTGTTCGTAATTTCCAATCCGACCGCAACGCACACTTGAAAGGGCAAGACGTAATGCTTCAACTTTATCTTCTGGGCAAAACGTAACAAGCTTGCACTCTTCGTCAGGTGGGAGATTGCCAAATGGGCGAAGCGCTCGTATATCTCCCTTGCCAATTCCTTCCACAATCCAATCGTTCACTCCACCCGTTGCCACATCAAGCGATGTGTGAGGTGAATAGATAGCAATTTTATTTGCTATAGCGTTCAGTACAACCCGCTCTTTTGCTGAACTATCTGTAATCGATTTGAGTGGATGAAAAATTGGAGGATGGTACGAAACGATAGCATTTACATTCATCTCGATTGCTTCTTGTAAAACCGCTTCAGTTAAATCAATTGTGAGCAAAATAGAGTCAGCCTGCCAATCTTTTGAACCAACGAGCAACCCCACGTTGTCCCAATCATTTGCAAGATACGTTGGTGCGAAGGATTCAAAAGCCGTTATGAGTTGTTGTGTTTTCATGGTGAATACGAGTAGAATACAACAGTCCGGAGAAATAAGGAGACCACAAATGAGACTCGGAAAAAACATGCTAGAAACATCAAATCCTGCACTCAAAAACCACGAGGCGTGGCGCGAAGGGGTGCAAGACTGCGCTGGGGCAGAAACAGCAAGTATTGCTGGGGTTGTCAATAAAACAGGTATGCTGACATCGGTCGCAGTTGCAGGGGGCATGCTTGGTATTTGGTTAACACAGAATCAGCCAGGACTTGCGTGGCCACTTGGTATAGCTGGGTTCATCGCAACACTCGTCGTGTATTTCATGATTTTACGAAATCCTGCAAGAGCAAAACAAACTGCTTG
>Ga0257122_1001811_pt1 | contig 14201 bp, 14 predicted proteins | sample SI106_120metaG_FD_190146 | JGI IMG/M metagenome (GOLD analysis project Ga0257122, IMG submission 190146) | Marine microbial communities from Saanich Inlet, British Columbia, Canada - SI106_120 | ecosystem: Environmental > Aquatic > Marine > Inlet | place: Canada: British Columbia | collected... | reverse complement strand
CTCAGGTGACGCGTGGTCGCGCGGAACAACGTTTGACTCGTCCCTGGCGAAACCTAGTCCTGAGTAGCAGCGGCGGCTGGCTGTTGTCGGTTGTCGCCACGGTTTCTACGCCCGCGTCTGCCGCGTCTACCTCTGCCACGGCGACGGTTTGACTGGTCGATATTAGCCCGCTTCAACTCTTCCTCAAGCATGGTGAAATCACGCTGGGGGATGATGTGAAGGGTACCTACCAGCGCGAGAGGCCACATCTCCGGTGGCCATTTGCGGACGTACTCAAGTCGCGGGCCGACCTGGTTAGCGTCGACCCATCTTTCTTCGTCAACTACAACATCTGATCGCATCTTGACTCGATGCGGGAAGTCTTCCTCTTCACGGTGAGTCTTCCAGATACGCTCGTGGTCCTCAAAGTGATCAGAGGTGAGCGTAGTGGATGCTGCAAATGCTTGACGATCGGATATGTAAAACATCATCCGATCTTCCTCAGCCATCCGAACAGCCTTGCGGCGCTGCCGTGTATCCACACCCTGGAGAGAGAACTCCCGATCCGCTGTGGCCCGGAAATTCTCTTCGGTCAATACGAGCAGCCAGTAGGTCTTGCCCATAGGTCTCCGATTTGCGCTCAGAAATGGGATCGGTGAAAACGCCGATCACTCCGCCAATCCTAGCACCCGAAGCGCTAGTCGCTGGCCGGCTGTGCCGCCCGGAAAGACGCGCTCACGTCGGTACGTTCCGGCGTATTGACCGGTGCAGCCTCTGATATCGGTAGACGGAGCGTGAATACGCTGCCCGTCCCGAGCTCACTCTCGAGGTCCAGCGAGCCGCCATGAAGTTCAGCCAGGTAACGGGCAATGCTCAGCCCCAATCCTGTGCCGCCATGCTGGCGACCGTCTGCATTTGAGCTCCGGAAATATGGAGAGAACACAAGCTCCTGCTCCTCTGCCGGAATCCCCTCACCTGTATCTGACACCTTTATGTATCTACTGTCATCGTCGCTGTAGATATCGACGGTTATGGATCCACCAGCGGGCGTGAATTTATGCGCATTACTTAAGAGGTTCGTGATGATCCGTTCCACGCGAGCCGGGTCCGCGGTAACCCTGGAAGCGTCATCAGCTACATTTAGCGAGAACTCCTGGTCCCGAGATCGCATGGCAGCGCCCAGCAAGCCAGACGCTTCCTCCACGATCTCATCAAGATCCATGGAGACCATGTTGAGCTCAAGGTTGGCGCTCTGCATCGCCGCGTAGTCCAGGGACTCCTGGGTCAGCCTTTCGAGTCGATCCACCCCACTCTTCAGAGTCCTGAGCAACCTGCTACGTGGGCTTGGCCTCGCGCCTTCCTCCGGTGGTGTTTCAGGTTGAGGCTCCGTGGCGTCCAGCAAGTCGGCCGCAGTCTTGATCGCCGTCAGTGGCGACTTCAACTCGTGGGACACGGAAAGCAAACTAGCTGAGGTGTCCGGTCAAGGGTCGATAGGACTACTCTCACGCTGGGGCCGTTGGCGACCGGTGGCGTGGAGGTGTGGGCTAGGTGTGCCTGCAGAATTAGCCCCTCTCACCCACCCCGATACACATGGGAGCCGCACCGGTCTCCCCAACGGCGGGCGCTCCCCTCGCGTGCGTGAGAGCCACGTAACGCGTTAAAAAAGATTCCGGATATCGGGCCGCCGGGAGCCCCGAAAACGCCCACACCCAAGGCACACTCCCGCTCAACTCGGCGCCATCCCCGGGTTCGCCATTATTCAATCCATGACGAACCAAACAGGAATTGGGGAGAGAAAAATGATTGACAAGCGCAGCACCGCCAAAGACGGCCAGCGCGGCTTCACCCTGGTGGAGCTCCTTGTTGTGGTCGGTATCCTTGCGGCTCTGGCCGCGGTTGTCGTGCCAAACGTTGGTCGATTCGCCGGATCCGGTGACGCAGCGGCCAACAGCACGGAAGCGGCAACGGTACAGGCGGCGATGGACCTTTACATGGCCGACACGAGCAGCCTGGCAGTCACGGCTAACGCGGTCGCCACCGGCGACTTCACGGTGTCAGACCCGGTCCTTTCACCGGCGTACCTTCGACAGAACCCGACCAAATGTACTTACACTTGGGACGTGGCGGGTTTAGCTACTCAGGTCGCTTGCCCGTAAATCCACTGGCCTAGCACGCTCCTCTTGTACTGGCGCCGCCGGGTTTGCACTACCCGGCGGCGCTTTGCGTTTAGAGATTTTTAATCGTGGGCGGCTTCGTACGTGGGTGTGTCTACACACATGAGCGGTGGCGTATCACGAATTACGAACGCCCAGTCCGCTGCTACGGTGAAATGAGCACATGACGCCCAGCCAATCGTCAACCGCGGGAGACGGAACCCAGATGTCACTTCGAGAGTTTGTAGGGCCGTCCGACAGCAGCGCCCAGCCGCTTTCGGATATCAGAGTGCTGGTGGTTGAGGACGACCCCGGATTCCGCGTCGCCATTGAGGCGGCGCTGGAGGACGCCGGTTGCGAGTTAATGGTGATCGACGACGGCAACGAAGCGCTTCGCGGCCTGTACTCGTTCAGACCGGATCTCGTGTTGTTGGATATTCGACTCCCCGGAATGAACGGCCTCGACCTGTGTGCCAGCATTCGATCGATGTCTGACATCCCGATTATCATCTTCAGCGCTCTTCACGACACCGGAGAGAAGCTGATCGCTTTCGAGCGTGGTGCGGACGATTACGTCGTCAAGGACACGCCGATGGAAGAGCTAACGGCCCGCATCGCCGTCGCCCTCCGACACGCTGGGTCATCTGCGACTGCTTCTGAAGTTGAAGAGAGTTACTCCGACGAATGGATGGAGATCAATTTCACAAAATTCTCTGTCCGCGTTCGTGGCGAGGATGTAGATCTCACGCCGACCGAGTACAAGATTCTCACGTTGCTGGTAAAACGAGCAGGAGAACCGGTGCCTCCCCAGCAACTTCTACGGCGGGTATGGGGCCCGGAATACGACAGCGAAGATCTGGTGAAGTGGCACGTGGGACACCTTCGACGCAAGATCGAGGTGAACCCGGAGAAGCCGAAACTGGTCGTGACACGGCGCGGATTTGGCTACGTGTACGCTCGACCAGCCGCGTAGCCTTTAATTTCCAATGTCCGCAATATTTGCGATTACGATTCTCGGATTGATCGTTGGCGCCATATCCAACGTCGCCATCGAACGCACACCGCCCATCGAGGGACTGGTTCCTCCGTCCCTTCGCAAGGACGTTCCATACAGGGTCCAGTTACGCCGGGTTGCCGTGGCCGCGTTGGCTGCTGTCCTGTTTGCCCTGGCATGGTCTCGCTTCGGAGACAGTCCGGTCGAGTTTGCGGCGGTCGCCGCATTCGGCACCGTATTTTTGATCCTCGCCTTCGTAGACCTTGAAACGCTTTACCTGCCGGACGTAATTATCTACCCGGCCTTCATCGTGGCCATCGTCGTACTCCCGTTCAGGTCAGACCTGGCCATCTGGGAAGGTGCACTGGGAGCAGTCGTGGGGCTGGCAATCTTCTTCCCGTTTGCGTGGATAGGCGATCGCATGGGTAAGGACATCATGGGCTGGGGTGACATCAAGTTCTCTGGTCTGATGGGTGCAGTGCTGGGCATCCAGTTCCTGTTGTTGGGCCTCTACCTGGGAGTCCTGATCGGCGGCATGGTCGGCATCGGCGCGTTGCTGGCTCGCGGATTCGGTGCGCGCCAGACTCTAATCCCGTACGGCCCGAGTCTTGCGATAGGTGGTCTGATTGCCCTCTACGCAGGAAGCACCATCACGGACTGGGCAGGCCGAACGCTGTAGAGCGGGTTCCGTAACGCGCCGCTGGTCACAGAGTTGGCGATCTAACCCCCGTAACTCCACAACTGCTTCCAAATTAGCCGCCCGGCAGGGCCTCTGGCACAATGTCGCGAACTTTTATCTCAATCGTTGGTATTTTGTGAGGATCCGGGAATGTCGCTGGAACAGGCTCAGCAACTCAAAGCCCCCGACGCGCCAATCACCTTTACCGTCTGGTATGACTACATCTGACCGTGGTGCTACATCGGGCTGGCTCGGCTCGACAGACTGGCGACTGAATTCAACATCGAGTTCGATTACCGCGCATTCATGCTGCACCCGGAAATCCCACCCGAGGGCAAGATCCGTGAGCAGCGTCCCGGTGAGCCGGAAGACGGCCTGAGCTCACGAATCGCATCGCTTGCCGAGGAAGAAGGCATCGTGATGCGACGGGCGAAGCTGACCCCGTACACGATTCACGCACAAGCGATCACGGAGTACGCAAAACAGTTCGGCAAGGCAGACGAATTCCACCACGCCGCGTACAAGGCGTTCTGGGAGGACGGTGTCAACCTGGGTGACTTCGATGTCCTGGCCGGTCTGGCAAAAGGGGTCGGACTCGATTGGGACGATATTCTGCCGAAGCTGGAGTCGCGGGAGTACGACCGGCTGATTCAGGATCAGTTCGATGAGGCAATGCAGCTGGGCGTGACCGGAGTTCCCGGCTTCCTGATCGACGAGAAGTTCTGGTTCACCGGAGCACAGCCCATCGAGATGTTCCGCCTGGCCGCCAAAAAGGCGCTTGAGATACGAGAGCCGGATCAGAACAACGGCCTGGGTATAGGAATACAGGCCGGCGAGGGGTAGGCACGGTCGGGCACACCGATGGACTGAGTACCCCTTTTACAACGGGGCATGCCGAGCAACGTTCGTAGATGTCATCCTGAGCCGGAAGCGAGGGAATTCACACCGGATCACTCGACATGGCGTCTGCCGATTTTCGCCTTTGTCGCATCGCCCCTCACGAATACGCATGTGTGTTGAGTAACCGTAAGCGTTGACTACGAACGTAACGGAGTCACTTGCGGAAGATTCTTCGTTTCAAGCTCAGAATGACATAGGGTTGCAGCGCCACCTCAATAATCCATCCATTCAGGAGACCAGAATGCCCGTCCGTCCCCCGTTAGAAGGCGTCAGAATCCTGGCGATCTCACAGTTCGGCGCAGGTCCATTCGGTACCACCGTCCTGTCAGACATGGGTGCCGAGGTCATTAAGATCGAGGATCCCGGCGCAGGTGGTGATGTGGCTCGATACGTTCCGCCGTTCGAGATCGACCGGGACTCTCTCTATTTTCAGGCCTTTAACCGTGGCAAGAAGTCGGTAACACTGAACCTGCGAACCGAGTCCGGGATGGCGGTGCTTCACGATCTCGTGAAGGAGTCAGACGGCGTCTACAACAATCTGCGTGGTGATTTGCCTGCAAAGCTCGGGCTCGACTACGACGCACTCGGCAAGTTCAACGAGAAGGTCGTCTGCTGCTCCCTCTCCGGCTTCGGTTCCACCGGGCCTCGCGTCTCGGAACCTGGCTACGACCACCTGATACAGGCATACGCCGGGTACATGTCTCTCACCGGCGAACCGGACGCCCCTCCGGCCAAATGCGGCGTCTCGATCATCGATTTCGCCGGGGGTTACGCCTCGGTACTCGGTCTGATGATCGGGTTGTTCGACGCACAGCGCACCGGGACCGGTCGAAACGTCGATGTTTCATTGCTCGATACCGGCATCGCGATGCTGTCCTATTTTGCTTCGTGGACGTTGAACCGTGACTGGGAGCCGACCCGGCAGGAGAATTCCAGTCACCAGACGCTCCTCCCTTCCCAGAACTTCCGTACCCGTGACGGATGGATCGTCGTTTTCTGCGCCAAGGAGAAGTTTTACGAGAACCTTGTCGTGGCGATGGGACGTCCGGACATGGCGACCGATCCGCGTTTCAATAACTTCGCCGCCCGGCTGAAGCACAGGGAAGAGTTGATCCCGGAGCTTCAGAGGGAATTTGAGAAGAGGGACACTGAGGCCTGGCTTGCCGATCTCCGGGGTGGCGTTCCATGCGCTCCCGTAAATTCCGTGGCTGACGCTCTACAAGACCAGCAGGTGCTTGCTCGCAAGATGATCCTTGAGGTTGAGCATCCCGAATATGGCACGATGCGGCAGGTCGCTTCACCCATAAAGACCGAGGGCATGATCGAGAAGCCGACTCCCGGACCGGGTTTGGGCGAGCACACGGATCAGGTATTGGCGGAGGTGCTTGGCTATTCGGACGAACGTGTGTCATCGCTACGTGCGGAAGGGGCTTTCGGTAACTAGCCAGCACGCGCCTTTACAGGCGAAAATGCATCAGATACGAAGACCGGCTAACGCGGACGTATGCCGGTGTAACTGGGATCAAGAGGGAACCTTTGCAGATCCTGATGACGGACGAGGTCCGGGACCACATAAAAGAGCTCGGCAGACCGATTGCACTGGACTACCTCTCCGCCATCGGTTGAGGTGGCCACGCCAAGGTGTCGGTCGACACCTACGCCCGCAAGGCCAACATGAAGTTCTACGAGCACCTGCGATACGAAGGCGCCGAGATTCTGGTCGCCAAGAACCTCGTCTCGCAGGCCGCCGGGGTGACACTGGAGCTTAAGAAGTTCCTGATGTTCAAGTGGATCAAGGTCCACGCCATGCTTTACGGACACTCCACCTGAAGCGCCAGCCACTAAGCGACCTTGCGTCGCTAAGAAACAGTCAGACAGCCCATCATACCGAGTGTCATCTGGACCTTCACCGACGGATGTTTCGGACGAATACGCGCGTTGATCCCAGACCTCGAACCTCCCTCACCCCAGCCCTCTCCCACTGGGAGAAGGGGTTTCACCCGTCATTTCGAACTTAGTCGAGAGCACATTACCGGCATATCTTCCGGCGCTATTCGTCGGCAGGCGTCCATTCCGTCAATTCATCAGCAAGCAACACCTCAACGGTTGCCGGATCCGACAGCGCGCGTACTGAATCAGGAAGTTGTTCCATCTCGCTCCTCACCTTCTCCCGAACCGACTCAATGGACGGGAGTTCACCGGCACGCTTCCCGTTTCGCATCACGTCACGTAACAAAGGCACGGCAAGGGGATCAGGCGCTGGGGCATCGGCCGAGGTCAAATGGTCGTGCAAAACCTTCCCGTCGCCCTCGTCGTGGCACCGCCATACCTGCTTCGGACCCGGTAACGTCGACTTCCCCGGACTGAACTTGGCGACGGGTTGCCCGGCGTACGTGACCTGCTTGTACGCGGCGTCCGACCACGGAGCATCCGCAGAAACGCCCGCCTTCGTTCCGACTCCGTAAGCGTCTACAGGCGAGCCGCCACTCGCCAACGTCTCAATAGAAAACTCGTCCAACCCGCCGCTGGCGACGATCTGCACATACGGCAGGCTTGCCTCGTCCAACATCTTTCGCGCCATACGAGAGGTGACGTCCAAGTCTCCGCTGTCCAGTCGTATACCCACCAGTCGATGGCCTGCCGCCTCAAGCTCATGGGCTACGGTGATCGCGGCATCTACACCCTTCGCCGTGTCGTAAGTGTCCACCAGCAGCGTGGTCGTGTTCGGAAAGGCCGCTGCGTACGCCCGGAACGCCGCCAACTCGCTATCAAAACTGGTGATAAATGAGTGCGCCATCGTCCCGATGGTCGGGATGCCATACATGGCTCCGGCACCCACATTGCTCGTACCAACAAACCCACCAATATAGCTCGCTCTCGCAAACTTGTTACCGGCGTCCGTGCCATGCGTCCGACGCGCCGCAAAATCCGCTACGCCCGCTCCAATTGCAGCGCGCACAACCCGTGATGCTTTCGTGGCGAACAGACTCTGCATATTCACCTGGTTGATCAAAAACGTCTCGACGATCTGCCCTTCGATGACTGGGGCCGTCACCTCTATCACCGGTTCGCCTGCGAAGAATGGCGTGCCCTCATCCATTGCACGCACGCTCCCGGTGAACCGGAAGCCAGACAGGTACTCGATTAAGTCATCACCGAACTGCCCGGTGCTACGCAGGTAGTCGAGATCGTCCTTGGTGAAGCCCAGATCTTCGAGAAACGAGAGCACATCCTCAAGCCCGGCAAACAACAGGTACCCGCGGTCTGGTGGGAGGTTGCGAACAAACAGGCTGAACGTCGCTTCATCGGTCTGACCAGAACGCAGATAGGCCTGCGCCATGGTCAACTGATAAAGGTCCGTGAACAGGGCGTTCGATGGGGCGAATCGAGACATCAAGGGCAGTTTATAGCTCGACACTCTTCTCGAACGATATCGTCACACCGAATTACATCGTGCCCTCAAAGGAAGAGATCCAGAAAACGGCACCAATGCAATCACTCGCCCAAAGGGAGGAAACCGTATCTGGATTCCCGATTACTCGGGAATGACGATGTTGAGCGATATCTGAACGCGATAGCGTCTCTATGTCAGTTACGCCATCCAAATATGGCAGGCGACCACCTGCTAGAAGACGTATTCCGGGCCGGGGACGTACTTGAATCGTTCCAGTGCATCGTCCCGGAGAGTGAATCCGAGTCCCGGGGCGGTTGGTGCGTAGACGCGCCCGTCTGGCCGGACGTCGTACTCCTCGTTGAACAGCTCGTACATCATCGGCATGTAACCCTGGCTGACCTCAAGGATGTGGCAGTTCGGGGTCGACATCGCTACATGGATGCTGGCGGCGAAAAGTACGCCCATGCCCCAGGCGTGCGGTGCTACCCGGACACCGCGTGCCGACGCCAACGCTGAGATACGCCTGATCTCCGTGTAGCCGCCTGCGCGGGCGATATCTGGCTGTGCTATGTCACACGCCTGGTTGTCGAATAGCGACTGGAAGTCAAATCGAGTGAACTCCCGTTCGCCCGTGGCGATCGGCGTCGTGGTTGCCCTTCGGATGTAGCCAAGGCCAGCGTGATCGTCCGGGGAGGTTGGCTCCTCGAACCACGCCACGTTGTACTTCTCCATCATCTTCGCAAGCTGGATGGCTGTAGACACAGCGAACGCCCCGTGTGCGTCCAGCATCAACTCCACATCCGGGCCTATCCCACGTCGTGCCGCGGCGATCCGCACTTCGGCGTTCTTGATCGAAAAACCGTCTCCTCCGACCACCCGCATCTTCACGGCGTCAAAGCCTTTGGCGGCATACCCCGCCATCTCAGCTTCAGCCTCTTCGCCGGGAGCCCATCCACCGCTACCGTAGCCACGCACGTTGTCCCGCACAGCACCCAGCGCCTGGTAGATGGGCACTCCCATGATCTGTGCCTTCACGTCCCAGACGGCCAGATCGACGCCCGAGATCGCTTCCAGCGTCACGCCACGACGACCGTCCTGCGGCTGCGTGTTGCCTCGCTCCAACGCGGGCTTCCAGCGGGAGCCGTTGTACATCTTCTCCCAGATGAATTCGGAGAACATCGGGTCCTCGCCGACGACAGCAGGTCCGAGCTCGAACTCGACCAGCGCCACTACAACTTCAGGGCTGCCAAGTGATGCGCCAAGTCCTTTGTATCCGTCGTCGGTCTCGACAACGATCAGCGTGGCGTCGCTCTTGACCTTGGTACCCAGGTCGTTCCGGTGTTGCCTCTCAAGCGGCACCGGGTCAGACATCGGGATGGCTTTAACGGACGTGATCTTGGACATGGTTATCTTTCTAGGACACTACGGCACTGAGTGCGCTTATTTGGACGTTGCCTGACGGTGTGTTGTTGTGGCCGCGAGAAATGATGTGTCGCCGCATCGCTACCCACATACTCCGACAGGCTCAGCAAAGGCTCGGAATCCTCACCCACCCCGGGGAGAGGACGAACACTCGGACTACTTGCCTTCCCGGGCGAGCGCTTCTGCCACCGTCTCCCGCACCCAACTACGTGCCGGGCTGACGGTGTCTTTGACGTTGACGGTGAGCTTGCCGAGATTGCCGATCTCAAGGGTGACTTCGTCACCGTCCTGCATCGGACCAAGGCCGAGATGGTTTGTCCCTGTCGCAAGTACATCGCCCGGCTCCAGCCGCATCAGGTTGGAGAAAATTTCGATCACCTGCGGCACTTTCCGCGCCATGTCGGACGTGTCGAAGTCATGTCTAAGATCACCGTTGTCCCACAACTTCACATCCAACACCTGCGGGTCCGGAACCTCGTCCTTCGTGACGATAGCGGGACCGATAGGTCCAAACGTATCCCACGACTTCTGCCACCAGAAGCTGTTGTTGCCGTTCGGGTTGATGCCCCTCGCAGACACGTCCATCAGGTTCAGATAGCCAAAGACGTGGTCCATCGCGTCGGCAGCATCCACGTGACTCGTCGTCTTCGACATCACCACGCCCAGCTCAGCCTCGTGGTGAAACACCTCGGCAGGTGCGTCCGGGAGCACGACGGTCTCGCCGTGTCCGATCAGGGAGCTTGGAGATTTCAGAAACGCGTCTATCTCATAGGGGCCGGGGATAGTGCCTGATTCCATGTAGTTCCCTGCCATGCAGAGCACACGTCCCGGCGAGGGAACCGGTGCCCGTAACTGAACCTCTGCCAGCGCCACCCCTTCCTGCGACGCGGTGTGCGACTCCAGGTCGCCATGGACCTGGTCCCAGTGTGTAATTACCGCCTCAAGCCTGTCCTGCGGCTTGATCACCGTGAAGTGAGATGTTGGCTCGGTGAGATCGACTATTCGATCGCCCTTGATAGCGCCGAAGGTCCAGTCGTTGAAGAAGGTCAATCGCATTCCGGTGCTCCTGTCGATTAGTTAACGGAGGGTCTCTTTAAAAAGCCTCAGGTTGTTTGCGCCAAGCATTTTTGTAACGGAAGGTTCATCGTGGCCACGTTCTAACAGGCCACGTGTGAGATTGGGTAACTGACTGATATCGTCCATCCCTATCGGAACCGAGGACACGCCATCGTAGTCGGACCCGATGCCGACGTTGTCTACACCGGCCAATTTGACCGCAAGATCAAAGTGGTCCAGCAGTCGGTCCATGGGCGCACCGGGCTTGCCGTCTGGTTTGTGGATGCGCTCGAAATGGTCCCGGAACTGCGATCGCTCCGGTTTGAGCATCGGCACGAACGGTGGATGATCCGGGCCGCCTATGAAAGGCGAAGCGAAGTTGATGTTGATGACGCCATCGGCCTGTCCCAGTGCGACGATCATGTCGTCCGTCATATTGCGCTTTGCGTCCTGGAGCGACCGGCATGAAGAGTGAGACGCAAACACGGGTGCTTCTGAGGCTTCGAGTACGTCGTAAAAGGCCCTGTCAGAGATGTGGGACACATCTGGCAGCATGCCGATCTGCCCCATCTCTTTCACGATGTCCTTGCCCAGTGCGGTGAGGCCGCCATGGGGCTCATCGTTGCAGGAGTCACACCAGGGTGTGGCGTACTGCCAGGTCAGGGTGATCGAACGGATTCCCGCTCGGTGCAGCTCTCGCAACACACCAAGGTCGCTGCAGATGGCGTTGCCGCCTTCAATCGTCAGCAGGACGGCGATCCGACCTTCACGGTGGATGCGCTCGACATCATCGCCGGTGTACGCAATCTCAAGGACATCGGAATGCGCGTCTACCGTCCGGCGCATCGTGTCTATCCCCTGCATAACGTACTTCAATGAGCCGGGCTCGTCGTACACGTCGTCATCCAGCCAGATGGCAAACAGTGCGGCTCCAACACCACCTTCGCGGAGCCGTGGAATATCCACATGACCCGCCTCAAGCCGCGTCCCAAAATCAGGATGGCGCGACATGATGTGGGTGAGCGTGTCGATATGTGTATCGATCACCAGTGAGCGGCTATGTAGTTGCTCTGCGGCGGCGGCGAGCGTGTTTTCGGTAGTCATCCGATAGTCCTGGTCGCCCTCCTAACGTTAGGAGGGGATTGGCGGTAGTTAGGTCACGCGGCAACACCATAACGAAAGTAACCGCAATTCACGACCCACCTCCAGATCCTTCAGGGGCCTCAGGACAGGCTCTCCTCCCTCCCAGGGAGGAGGCTAACCACGGGTCCGATCTGTCCTTACGAGAGGGTTGGGGTGAGAACGCCGAAGGTTGTCCCACATCTAGACCCTTCGAGAGCCTCAGGGTGGGTTCAGATTGAGCGTCCGTCGGTCTTTTGCCCCCTCACCCCTAGCCGACTGTCGCCTTGGCCACTGCGTCCTCGTCAAGCTCAAGCCCTAGACCCGGTCGGTCCGGCAACTGAATCCTGCCCTCGTACGGCATGATCGGCTCCTTGAAGAGACCTGCTATCAGGTCGAGGTCGCCTGAGAACTCGTCGGAGAACTCATGAGGCCGGATACCGTTGCCCACGGTCGAGTACGCGTGCAAGGACGCCGCGCTGTTGATTCCGGCGACCGGGCTGTGCGGCATGACCGGCTTGTTGCGGATCACCGCCACCTCGTACACCCGCTTCACCTCTGAGATACCGCCAACGTTCAGGATGTCCGGCTGCAGGATGTCCGGGTTTGCCTGATCGATCAGGTCCCGGAACCGCCAGCGTGACGTCTCCTGTTCGCCCGTTGAGATCGGCACGTCTAGCGCGTCCACGACCTGCTTCAAACCTGGCAGATCGTACTGCGGAAGCGGTTCCTCAAAGTGAGAACAACCCAGGTCCTGGAGTCGCTTGCCCTGCATGATCGCGGTCGAGACCGAATAGGCGTTGTTGGCGTCGAATCCAAGTGGGCAGTCGTCTGGTAGCCACTCGCGCGCCATCTTGAAAATCTGGAAATCCTTCTCCGGATCGGCGTCCTGCCGATAGTCCCGCCAGTCCATACGGACCTTGAAGAACTTGAACCCCTGTTCATACCCGCGCTGGACATCGGAGAGCATCTGCTCCGGTGTCTTTTTCCAGCCGTTGCCCTGGCTCCAGTAGAGCGGGATGTCGGTGCGCGCCGCGCCGCCCATGAGGGCCGAGAGCGGCATCCCGGCTGCCTTGCCCATGATGTCCCAGAGCGCGATGTCTATTGATCCCACTATCTGCGGGGGCAGGCGTGTCGCAACTTCTCCGTCTCCCAGCATCAGCGCTTCCCAGTGCCGGGTCGGCTGAAGGGCGTCTTTGCCCACCAGCATCGGCTTGACCACCTCGTCCAGGTAGGCCTGCGTGATGGCGACGGATCGACCGCCGTCCGCAATGCCGTTTACGCCTTCGTCCGTGAAAACCCGGACGAGCGTTCGACCGGTTGTGAGCAGGTTTACCGTGATGTCGGTGATCTTCATGGGGTTCCGGATTGGCCTTTCCGCTGGACTCGGTTGGATGTGCGCGCGGTTGGTTGGATCAGATCTGTGTCGTGAAGAACCAGTAGATGGCTGCGGCCACAACGATCAACGGAAGAAGCGCCATGACCAGCGCCATCAGGATCGTCTTGCCGATCATGATCGGTATACCAATAACTATCTTCTTGATAATTCCGATGAGGATCTTGAATGGCAGGGTAAGCAGGGATCCAAGCACTTCACGCTCCTTACAAACTGACTGAATGTCTATGCAGCGCGCACTATCCCATGATCGGTCGATTGCGTCGAGAGGTGTGTCAAACGGATCGCGACCAACCCTCATCCTCGCAACACATCGTAGTAGCGAATGACTATCCGGCCTCGGGTCGATACAGATCGACCCCTACCGCTCAATCTGGCGACCAGCTCCCGCCAAGCAGTTCCACCAGCCGTGCCGCATCGGCTTCCGGAAGAGGACCGCGTTCCAGTGCAGCGACGTTGTCCTCAAGATGCTCGATCGAAGAAGTACCCGTCAGGACTGTACTCATCGGGTCCTGGTCCATCCCGAACCGGTACGCCGCTTCTGCAACCGATCCCACCTCGCCAGACAGGAGCCAATCGAAGGGTGTATCTCCGGTCAATGCGTCAGGGCTGATTGTTCCATCGGCGCGCCACTCAGCCAGCCGGGCTTGCATCGCATCCGGGTTCGTCAGCGTCGTGCGCACGACCGCCATATTCACGATTCCGATGTCATGCTTCTTCGCCAGAGGCAGGGCCTCTTTTGTGGCCCACTGGTTCATGATCCCGTACTTCAGCATCAACACGTCCCACAGTTCGGGATCGCCGGTTAACGCCTTGACCACGCCCTCAAACTTCGGCTCCCGCTTGATGGTCTGGGTGAACCCGATGTGGCCGATCTTGCCCTGTTCCTTGAGGCGAGCGGCCTCTGGATAAAGACGGTCCCGGTGTTCCTCATATATCCCTGCATCGATCATGTGGAACATGAACACCTCGATGTGATCGGTCCGCATTCGCTTCAGGCTGCGCTCGACCGAGTCCGTGAGAGTGATACCGCCGTTTTGCAACCACTCTCCCCCACCCCACTTCGTCTCAAGCACGTATGAATCCCGGGGCACGCCGACCAGCGTCTC
>Ga0257122_1001810_pt1 | contig 14205 bp, 10 predicted proteins | sample SI106_120metaG_FD_190146 | JGI IMG/M metagenome (GOLD analysis project Ga0257122, IMG submission 190146) | Marine microbial communities from Saanich Inlet, British Columbia, Canada - SI106_120 | ecosystem: Environmental > Aquatic > Marine > Inlet | place: Canada: British Columbia | collected... | reverse complement strand
GAACTGGCAGGCCGGCGACTTTCGGCGACTCAGAAAAGAACTGCATCGCTTGGGGGATTTCTATGCCGAAGAAACTCTGGCCGACCGTTCTCTCTATCTTTCAATTTTCGACAATAAGATCCGTTCTCATATCCGGCCCACGGGAGGCGGCTCCGGATGCAAAGCGGGAATCGACACGATATCGGTCGCGCCATCGGGACGCATCTACCCCTGCGTGCAATTCGTCAAGGAGGACGAGCCCGACGCCGGTGGTAGCGACCCATATGCGCTGGGTTCGGTATCCGATGATTTCGATGAGATGAAGAAGAGAACCTTTGTTGCCAAAGCCGATCAAAGCGATTCCAGCTGCCGGGGCTGCGCACTCGATGGCCGATGCAACAACGACTGCGCATGTTTGAATTTACAAACCACCGGACAGCCCAATCGAATTTCCCCACTGCTCTGCGAATTCGAACGCATCGTTACGCCGGTGGCTGACAGCGTTGCCGAACGCCTCTATCGAGAACGTTCCCCCGAGTTCTTGCATAAACACTACAACTGTCTCTATCCGCTGCTTAGCGTCTTTAAAGAAGAGAAACAAAGAGGAGAGCTCAGATGATCATCGGCCCGTTTCCCCGACAGAAACAACTTCGTCGCTACAAACGCCCCCAATATCCCCGTTCCATGGACGCTTCCCCCATCGACATCAGCGACCCGGCATCTTATCCGCTGCGCCAGAGTAAGTTGAAACCCGCTCTGGGATTCCTGCTCTCCGCGTCGGTGGGGGCCACCGGATGTATGGGAAATGATCTCGCCAACCGAGCTGGCGCCGCAGTCGACCCAAGTCCTACCTGCCCAACCGTCACCTGCCCCGTTTGCGAAACCCCGGGCACAACGGGCGAGGAGTTGCCGCCTGGAACAAACCCCGAGTCTCCGCCTCTTTGTGACAGCACCGTCGAAAACCCCAACGGCATGCCCGGCAATCTCGATGCCTGGGGCGTGATTAGTGGCAAAGGAACGGGTATGGCCCTCGCGGAGAGCGAGGTTGCGGGCTTTGTCTTAGCGGCATTTGCGCAAGAAGGCGTACCGCTCGAAAGCAACTCACTATTCAATGAAGAAGGCGTGGCGACCGAACTCGATGGTTTCAACAAGGAAAAGGGCATCGGCTTTGAATTCATCAGCGAGTGGGATAGTCAGCCGGCCGTATGGGATGCCCAGACCGGAGAAACGCGCTACGAAGATGACGACCCGATGAAGGTTAGCTATCCGGAATTGGAAAAGATGCACGCGCTGGAAAAGGCTGGCCAGGCTCACATCCTGACCATCGGTGCCGGGGACGACCGTTTCAGCGAAGGCGGTTTTCTTCCAGATTCTCCGCAAACCAAAGAAGCAGCCCTCTACAATATGGCGAAACATGTGCACGCCTACGTAACGTGGCTCCGCAGTCAGGGGGTACTCTAATACCACCCAGCCGGGATGCGGAAACGAGCGCGACTTTGGCGCCACCAGATGCAGAATATTGCAAGTCCAAACAAGGACCATGGGATCTCCCGCTCGTATTCGTCGACGACGATCGCACATCCTCCGTGGGGAACGTTCCCCACATCGATGGTCGAAGCGACCTGGAAATCAGGGGCGGGCCCGTCATCTCCGGGTGACGGAGAGATAGTGAGATCTGGGCTAGGAGGCTCAGTGCCGGCGAGCTTCAACCGCATGCTCGGGTCGCCTAAGAATATCCAATTGAGCCGATATGCCGTTCCCCATTTGTTCTTGCTTTCCCGAATAGCGTCACCGAGCGTAACGTCACGATCGGTTGATAGCCTTTCAATCAACTTTTCACTCAGCAGACCATGCTCCCAGGGCATCCCCATCCCCGAAAAGGCGAAGGTTCCGATAGCACCTCCATTTGGAGCCAACGTCAACTGTTCAGCGATACTGTCCACGTAGAGATCCTGAAAGAAGCCATTGAGACAAGATGCCGCAATAACAAAGGGAAGGCGTTCCCCATTTGCCAGTTTATAGGCCTGCTTCTCGTCCAGGAGGCTCTCACCTTGAGCCCAGATCCCAACTGAACCATGTCCCATGAAGTTGATCAGACCAACCCCCTTGTCCAATAGCTCAAGAAGGGTCGTTCGTCCGCTTTCCACACTCGCCGGATCATATAATACACTTTCCGACTGCCAGCTTTCTGGGATCATTTTTAGTAAGCGCTCATGAGATGCAGCCAGCCCTTTATCGGTCAGAATCAATGCGCGTTTCTTCCATTGAGCGTCTCCCACTTTGTCGTAGGCCAAGAGCTTGTTCACAAGGGCTTCCGCCTCCTCGGCTGTCCGAGCCGGAAGACGGCCAATGGATAAGTCAGCACGTTTATCTCGATCAAAATCAACGAACCAATCGTCGGACGCTGTTTTTTGATATTGGCTGTCGATAAGCATCGTTGGTACCCTGTCGCGATCGCCAAATCCCAGAAAGTCACGGCGATCAAAGCTAGCGTCACCAAAAAGGATGATATGTGATGGCCCCTGCGCCCATCTCCTCTTAGCCCAACTGAACGCACATCGCATGCCCTCCACGCTCTTGGAGCCGAAACCGAATTCGTCGTAGACATCTTGAACATCAACAACACGCACGGTCCATCCTTGTAGACGGCGAGCCGTAGCCAAGCGTTCGGCCGCAGGCAAGAATTCGGGATGGCTGACAATCAACAGTTCTGCGGCATTGGATTCATCATGCAGAGTCGAGCCAACATCTCGCTTGATCCATGCCGGTGCCAAGGCCCCGTCGGCCGTCAGAGCGAGCATCGCGCCTTGGTGTTCATCCGAGAGCTGAATCGATACGTGGGAATTTGATGGGGAAATGTTCGAGGACGCGACGTCAGCATTGTCTCCTATCTCGACGATACGAACGGGAAGGCCTTGACTATCAATTGTCATCGGCTCTTTCCCCGCCCATCCAAAGTGAATGGCATCGCTCTCCAAAACCAGACGCCGTTGATAATTGATGTGAAAATAGTCGATCACCGAAAGATCGACGGACTGCCCCAGAGCCTGGAATCCAACACTGTTGGGGCCTTCTTTTAAAAAGGAATGGGGGAACGAAAAACTCGCCGCAACGTTATCGTCCGCACTAAATAATAGCTGGCCAACGACCTCTCCGTTGACAGTCATCGCTACGTTGTGGTCAACCTCCGAAGGAATCCCCTGAAGTACCACATCAATGGTCACGGGGACGCTACTTGTCAAATCTGCCCGGTGTAGATCGATGTTTTGATTCGTGAGTCCATCGTTAGTGATCAGTGCGCCGAAAAAACTCTGCCCCTCTTCGCCATTCAAAAGGCGTGCAAGATAGATCTTTCGCTCGTTATACGTAGCACGAGAAGGGGCAACGGAGGTTTCGTTGCTGGGAGCAGCATGGAAATACGTGACGGGGGCAATACGCATGCCTGGCCCCGCACCCTCCACAAGCCAGTAGATGCGCTCCCCCGACGCCGCGGTGTCCAGGGGTAGGCCATAAAACTCAACAGTGTCACCTATGTCTAGCCGACCTTTACCCCCATCGTTAATTTCGACCGAAACCTCCTGGCCGTCTGCGAAAAGCTGTAGATTCTCGGTCTTCACGCCAGCAGAGAAGCCAGCGTCGAATAGCGACTTTGCGGTGACCCGATACCAACCAGCTTTCTGCACCGCGATCTTGATCGCGTCAGCCTTGGCCACCGACCACTGTTTCAAGACATCCGCAGAGTTGGCCTGACCATCACATATGGCAGGGGAGTTGGCCTTCAAAGTGCTCGACGTCATAGTAATCGGTCGGCCCAATCGGTTTTGCGTAGCCACTCGCATGGGTTGAGTCGGACGAGACTGACCCGAGAGGTCAACACGAGGCGTCGACTTGGACAGTTGAATCTCCACGGGTGCCAGCATTGTGGTGGACGACATCTGGCGGGCCACAGCACCCACGGAGGGTGAGGGGTTGACTATACCGCTACCCGAAGAACGAGACGATTTCGTGGCTCTAACGACCTCACTATAGTCTTTGCTACCAGCTGAATCTATCGCTTCTACGACATAGGACTCGCCGGCAATGGCGTTGGCGCTGCGGTCCCAGTACCGATAGACACGACCCGCTTGCATTTTGATATGACTACGCATGAACAATGCAGAGCCGGCAATCAATGAGGTCGAAATTTTCGTTCGTTCGCCGTCTTCTGCCAGGCGATAAATGCGAAAGCCGAGGTTTTCGGACTCGAAGCCGGTCGCCCATTCAAGCAAGACCCCCTCCCCCGCATAGGATTTCGCCTTTGCGTAGCGAAATTTCACGGCCAATGCTGGCGGGTTATCTTCGAATGCAAAATAGACACATTTGTCGTTGAGATGATTGACGGCCTGACCATCTTCAATGGTGAACTGCCCTGTACCAAGAGCGGAAATATGATTCGTGATGGAGATCGACGTCGTATTCACCCTCATGCTGACGTTGCCCGCCCCCAACGATGCAAAACGCATCGCCATCACCGTACCATCGCATTTTACAAAAACGGCCGCCGGGTCGACCCCGGTCGTGGTGATATTCCTGCCCGTATTACCATCCCCGGTGAACGTTCCGCTGGTCATGGTCGAAGCATCATCGACAAAAGCGACATAAGGGTAGGTCTTGGTATTGTTGTTAACGAGATTGTCCGTATCGACGCGAAAGTTCCCCGAAGAGGATCCGTCGAAACTATTCGCCGTGTCTAGGCTATTGGTCCCCCAACTCGTTCCAGTCATCGTCGGAGAGGTATCAAATGAAACAGCGGCCGCATCGGCGAGCATCTGGGTGAAAACCCAAACCCCCGTCGGTGTATCCGAACCGCAACACGAGATATCGGTGTCCGCTGTACCATTTCCGGTGTACTTGCCCGTATAAATCGTCGAATCATTCGCCTTGAAAGCAATGAAATAGATCGTATCGGAATTCTTGTTGGCGCCGTCTTGGGTTCCCACTTCAAAACCATAAGCATTAAACTGCTGGATGTAGTCAGACGCGTAGGCAACAACACTCGTATTGAGCCGCTTCACCTGCTCTTCACTACTTGCGGTGGGGCCGTCTGAATGGGCGGTGAATGTCAGGCCAACCGTTTCGGCCTTGATCAGAATAAAATCAGGCTGGAATCCCAAGCCATCGATGATGCGGTCGTCCGTACCATCACCGGTAAACGACCCGGTAACCAACTGCGCGCTGGCCTTGACCGGCGCCATTGCGACCAGAAGAGAGAGAGCAACGAATACGGAATTGCCGGTTATGTTTCGCACACATCACCTAATGTTAAAAGCGCCGGAGTACCGATCTAGCACCTCTAGATAGATCATGCGCCATTATTCAGAAATGGTATACCCCCAGCAGAGTGGTTCAAGCGGGCGCACCCATTCCCAACATTATCGCTGACCGTAGCAAAGGAGGTTAGACTCCACGCTAATGGCAGACGATGCAAAAGCTCTCGAAGAACTTACAACCTGCTGGAAGCTGCACTCCATCGATGCAGGAGACGATTAGCCCGAGCGCTGGCGGCCAACAAAGAGGCCAGCGCTGCGACTATGGAAATCTACGCCCAATTCAATCAATGTCGTTTTGGCTTTCGACAAGCGCTGGAAGCGTGGCCGGAAAATGAAAGAGCATCGGCGGGCCTTCGTCGTTCAATAGAGACAATGATCAGCTACGAACTCGCGCATGGGGCACCTCGGGCCGCGCAAACGCTCTTAGCCGAATTACAGGCTCCGGCTCCCCTACTTGTCGACCGCGTTTCGTCGGCGCTGACCGCTGCAGCCAGCAAACACGCGCGGCTAGAAAAGTTGGAAGAAGAAGCTGACCCAACCATTGGAGACCTTGGTAAATCCCTATGGGGAAGCACTTTCGTCGTTTTATGGATCGCAGCAACATTCTCTGTCGGCTATTGTTGGAGACACGGGATGTTGAACATCACCCACAACATCGTCGCCGCCATTATCTTAGGAGGGACGGGCCTGGTCTCGTTCGCGACCGCCTCTTATCGAGCACCAAGAATCGGTATTTTATCACCATTCTCACAGCATTCGCGGTCGCCTCTTCCATTCTCTGGCTCATTTCGCCCACCACCGGCTTGGATGTGCGGGCGACCAATGTGGTGAACTTACTCTTCCTTAGCGTCACCGTCTTACCCATTGCGCGGGTTCTCGACCGGCGACTCTGGCCCGCAGTTCTGGGATGATGGCCGACTGAAGCAAGCCAAGAGTGTTTCGTCGCATTTCATCCCTTGCAAGCAAAGATAGCCCGATCAGCATTTCGATTGTTCACAGATAACCGTCGAAAGTTGCCAACCACGAACGCGGGTCCCTCAGAAAACTGAGTTTGTCCCCCCGAGCCTCACCTCACCCAACCCGCTTTTACGGCAACTTAGAGATTCCCCGTTGCTGGCATGGAAGATGCTTAACGGACCTCCGTCCGCAACCATTTGCTGACCAAGAGGAGAATTTCGATGCGCAGATTTGGACCTATTTTATCAGCTTGTATTTTCGTGGCAGCCTGCGGAGGCGAAGCGACATCGCCGCAGCCCGCCGAAACCAGTGAGCTGGTGAGTGCAGCAACCGGCGCGAGCCTCACCTTGGAAGGCAAGCTGACTAGCGTAAATATTCCCGCCAATTCGTTGGCCGAAGACACGACGATTTCTATCGCCACAAGTAGCTTCAGCGATCTCCCGGAACTCGCTTCAGCGCGCGATGAAGTTTTGACCATCCAACCCGAAGGACTCACCCTGGAACTCGCAGCGACCGTCGTATTGGGTCTCGGCGCGCCCGTGCAAGAGGGCGAGAGCTTCAAAGTGATGCTCTTGAATGACGGCGTTTGGCAACGCTTAGAAGGTGCAACTCTGATGTCTGGCGGTTTGGTCAGCGCCAAGACCACCACACTAGGTACATTGGCCCTCGTCGTAGAAAAACAGACCCCGCCCGCGCCGGGACAAATCCGCGGCACCTTAGGCTGGTCGAACGGCAGCCCCATCGCAAACTTCCCAATTCTGCTCTATCAGGGAGAGACCAAACTCACCGAAACGAAGACCGACGAAGAGGGGAAATTCTCCTTCGTGGACGTCTCGGCGGGCAGCTACACGCTCATGACCGGCGAAGGCGCCGAATGTCCGGTGAAAGCTGAAGTCGAAGTGACGAGCGAAGCGTCACCGGATGTAGAGCTGGTGATGTGCGGTAGCTAAGCTGCGGGATTGCCGATTACCGAATCCCGATTACCGAATCCCGATTACCGAATCCCGATTACCGAATCCCGATTATCGGTGCCTTCCATCCCCTACACACCTTAATGTGAACGATCGTTCATAGATTTTGGTGCTCCCACGAAATACAAGGTAAATTCCTGGCACGAGCATTGCTCTACCTCCACGAAAAGGAGTGCTAGATGAATCCACCCAACCGACTCTTTGCATTTGTGATCAGCCTCACTTTTCTGGCGCCCAACCTCGCGGCTGCTCAGACGGCCAGCCAGGAGGCTACAACGAAAGCGTCGGCGACCGACACGACGCCTCCGCTAATCTTGGCTGCCGCCGTCATCAGTACCGGCCAGGCGTTGGTTTGGGACCTGAAGAACGAATCCTACGCGTTGGTTCGACTGGGGTCAGAACTGCATGGCTTCAAGATCTCGCGAATATTGAGGGACAGCATCATCCTGCACCGAAACGGCACCCGCCACCGTCTCGCGCTGACGCCGGCGCTCTTTGCCTCCCCCAAGAAGCCAAGGCCCGAAGCAGCCGGGGCCCCCGCAGGGATTACGATTATCTCAACCACGCCACCAACCGTGACCGCTCCACAAGCGGAAACGAAGGTTGAGACAAAGGCGAAGACCAAAGTCGAGACAAAGGCGAAGACCAAAGTCGAGGCAAAGGCGAAGGCGACCGCTGAGGCGAATCTCGATGCGAAACCCGCCATTCGTGTCACAGCGATACGCAAGGAATCGCAGCCAGAACCTAAACTCCCTTCTTTTCGGCTCCGTGAGGTCAGAGCCGAAGTGAGCCAGTACGTGCGCGGCGACAGTAGTTATCGGGTTCGACTGTCTCGCGCGGGCCATATCCGACTGGCGGGAGTCAATGGCAAGAGTCTCCTACACCGCATCGGGCTACGCGACGGAGACGAAATCAAGACGGTCGCAGGGGTGAGAATCAATTCCCGCTCAACCGCCGTCGACGCCTATCTCGCGCTTCGCCCGGGCACGACGATGGAGATCGTATTGATCCGAAAAGGCAAACAACAAAGCGTGCGGCTACAGATTATCTAAAGCCAAGCTGCCCATTGAACCTAGACTGACTTTCTTCTGACAATTTCTATCCCATCTGTAGAGCGTGCGCGCTACACTCCCAGCTGGCATGCTACTTCCTCGACGAATTCCTTCGCTTTCTATTTCCGCGGTTCTTTCCGTGGCGCTTTTCCTGGCCTATGGGGGTGCGGTTTGGGCCCAATCCGGATCCCGCGTGAGTGTCTCCATCGACCTAAGTGCCATCAGCGATCAGCACTATCGTTCGTGGGATATCGTGGCATTGGAACAACGGCTGACCGTTCGGCTCGTACAGGGAGGCTTCGCCGTCGTTCCGCTAAAGACGACACCCACGATTCGTCTCGTTCTTTCCGTCGAGAAAGGCGCACTACACGTAGGCGGTTCGCTGTCCCCTTCCAAGAAAACGCGACGCCGACAGATCAATCGCGGAACAGGGCAACTCAAAGACACCCACCTGGAAATTGTGCATAAATCGGTTGCCCTCGTGAGAGAACTCGCGAACGACCTGCCCAAGCAGGCAGCCAGCCGCCCAACCAGCCAGCCCACCAGCCAGCCGGCCAGCTCACCAGCGCAGAGTCAGCCCACGGGGAAGTCGCCTGCGGGCAAGGCAGTTGAGACCGTTTTCTTTGCAGCAGCCCAGGCCAACAAGACGACGGTAGAGATTGAGCCTTGGCACTTCGACGTCGGTTTTTCTGCGAGCTGGCTTTATCGAATCGAGCGTCACGATTCTCAGTTTGGGCTGCTCTTCCGTGCACAAAAAAAGCCGTGGGTCATGACCGGTTCCTTCTTTTTCGCACCCGCATCGGTCGATGAACTGCACGTCTTCGAATGGGGCGCTGAGATAGGCGCGGCCCGGCACATACAGTTGGCTTCGAGTCTCAGCCTCGACCTAGGCGTCCAAATCGGCCTTCTCCACCATCACTATTCCCTCCACCTCAAAAACGATACTGCGGGCACTTCGGGTGCTGCGGGTACAACGGGTGACAGCGGTGACCGAATCGCCTTTCTCGCCAGCCTTAAAGGCCGGCTGATCTGGCACCTCGACGAACGCGTCGCAGCCTCCGTCTGGGTTGCCCCCGGCCTCACCAGCCAATCTCGCACCCATCGCGTCGACGGCGTGCCGGTTTGGATGCACTCCGAATTTCGCCTGGAAAGCGGCATTACGCTGTTGATCCGCGTTTTCTGACCGGCCCGAAACCTCGAAATATTCCTGTATTTACAAACCGATAGAAGTTTCGGGGAAACATTTCCCCGCCTCACTAGTGGACAGACCATGAGGATCGCGCTCAGCTACGTCCCTAGAGATCGACAACCCTGGCGACAAGGTCAGGTCCCCATCTCAACGGACTCGAATGAACGTGGCCCTTTGAAACCATCTGCCGAAATTCTCTACCAAGAGCATCGCCAAACGGTGTACCGGCTCTGCCTGCGCTACGGCGGCGGCCGAATCGCGTGGGCCGAAGACGCCACGCAAGATACGTTCATCAAGCTGATCGAAGCGCTACCTTCATTGAAGGAGCAGGAAAATCTGGGGCCTTGGATTCGGCGGGTCGCTGCCAACGCCTGCTTGACGCGACTCAAACGCGAAGGTTCCGTGTGGCAGAGAGTGTCCTCAGCATTGAGAGCAGGCGGAAAAACAGAAAATCGACAGACGCCAGAAAAGCGCGTTGCCGTACAACAAGATCTACAGCGGGTATTTGACCAGCTCGACCTTCTGCCCGCGAAAGAACGCATGGTGTTTTCTATGCGCTATCTAGATGAGATGACCCAACAGGATATCGCCGACGCACTCTCGCTATCGAAAGGCTATGTATCAAAATTGCTTAGCCGAACGAACCAGCGTCTGGACGCCAATGGTGCGGGAGGTGAGCAATGAGTATTTCAGCCAATCGCGAGAACTTCGTCAATCGCGCGCGGCAGATCGACGCCGCGCTCGCCCAAGAAACACTATCACCGGAAGCCGACCGACGTTTGCGCGCTTTGGTCAACGGCGAAGGCACTTCGAGCAAAGAGCGCTCATGGATACCCCAATTGGCCCTGGGCTTGGCCGGGGCAGCTGCGGCCGCGTTGTTGATCTTCGTCGCCATGCTACGAACCGACGAAGCACCCCTGAAAACTCTACGCATCGCAGGCCTAACGGTTGTCTCTGGACAGGTTCGTGCCGACGGTAATGGGGTTCGGTGTCTCAGCAAAGAATGCATACTCAAAGGAAATAGTACCGAGCTCATCCTCGACCAGGCGACGCTCATCGGCCGCCGAGACGAACACTTCGAAGTGAAAGCCGGACACGTTCGCTTTGACGTAGAACGTCGCCCCTCCCCCCTACGTGTCTTCGTCTCGGAAGGCTTCATCGAAGTACTGGGTACGCGTTTCCAAATCTGGCAGGAAGAAGAGCGCGGCCGGGTATCGTTGGAAGAAGGTAGAATTCGGTATGCCGCCGGAAAACGGAACCGCGTTTTATCACCGGGCGATACCCTCCATTGGCCGTTGGTTAGAAAGGCTGAAGCGCCCCCAACGACAGCGCCGACGACAGTGCCCTCAGGCGAATCCTCCCCGGTAATCCCCCGTGGTACCAAGCGGGTACTAGCGAAACGTTTGCGCGCGGTCACCAAACCAAAGGCCCGCAAACTAACTGCGAAAGACGCCGAATCACTTTTGCAGCGCGTAGAACGTCTTCGAAGCCAGACCCGTTTTGCCGAAGCGATCACGTTGATACGTTCGAACCTCCCTCGAATCGGCGATCGCACCAATTCCGAACGGTTCAGCTATGAATTGGGCGCCCTCATGGCAAACCACGGCGCCAGCCACGACGATGGCCCAAAACGGGCTTGCGGTCATTTCAGCAAACACTTGCGTCGATTTGGGTCGGGGCGTTACGGTGCTGAGATTAGAGGAATTCGGAAGAGACTCAAATGTCGCACCGGCGGGCAATGACGCGAATCGCAGTTCATCTCCTCTGCCTTAGCATTCTGCTCATTTCCGCCTGTGCTGAGGATACGATCGACCATTGGCGAAATACAACGCCGGATCTAAGGGTCACTTCGGATAGCTCCATCGACACGATTTCTTCCCCTTTTAACATCGTCCCCGTCGATTCAGAAAACTCCGTCAACGCGATCTGGGGACTCGCCAGCGATGACCTTTGGGCCGTAGGGGATGGAGGCATCGTACTCCATCGCAATGCTGCCGGTTGGACCAGCAGCACCACCGAAATTCTCGTGCAACTGCGTGCTCTATGGGGCCGCTCAAATAGCGATATCTGGGCCGTAGGAGTCCAGTCGTGGGTTCACTACGACGGAAACGCTTGGAGTTTGCCCGTAGCCGATCCCAAGGGCCCCAGCCTCCTAGCGCTCTGGGGCACCGGCGACACGATTTGGGGCGTGGGTACCAGCGGCGCAATTATGTACAATACGTCGTCGAGCAGCGTATGGCAGGAAATGCCTCAGGTGATGACCTCTGGAGATTTGCTCGGCCTATGGGGGAGTTCCGATAGCAATATCTGGGCTATCGGTCTTTCGGGAGCGGCCGCCCACTACGATGGCCAAGGCTGGACCACGGCCAGTATCTTGAACGGCGATACGCAACAAAACCTCCGCGGCATTCACGGCCAGAACGAAAGCGACATTTGGGTCGTCGGGGATGCGGGGTTCGCACTGCACTACGATGGAAATGGTTGGAGCCAGAGCAATACAGCTACCAACGCCGACCTCCACGCGGTCTGGGGTAATTCGGCAGATTCAGTCTGGGCCGTCGGCAACGCCGGGACCATCCTGCATTGGCAAGGCTCTTCTTGGAAAGCGCTCGCATCCGGCACATCGGAGGACCTCAGACATGTTTGGGGCATCTCCAACACGCTTTGGGTCACGGGCGGCGCGGGAACCTTATTGCGCCACGACGATGTGGGTGCCCCCTAACAAGATACAACCTGCATCGCTACCCGGATTTGCTGCTTCGCCCCTTTTTACGGAATGGTCAGAACGTTGTTGTCTTCATTGGCTTCAGCAATCTCATTGCCGGTATCTATTTCTATTCGTAGCGATGCCATCGCTTCGCTATTGGTCGTCTCAATATAGGGGGGCATTGCTGTCTTGTAGACGAAACTCTTTTCGACCAGTATTTTTTCGCTCCCATCTGAGCGAATTCCCGTCACGCGCATCGCGTACTTCGCCCCCAGTGGCAGTTCCCGCTCACCACCATAATGCGCCCCAAAACGCAACAGTCCGGTGTAGCCGCTATTTCCTGCGGGGTTTTCTGGATTGCCCAAGAAATTGCCGTATTCGAACGACTGCTGCCGGCTTAGATTCTGGAGTGTCAAATCCGGTAATGCCTCGATCTGGCTCTCATCTATTTCCAAGGCTATCGTCGCCGTATTTTCATTGGTCCCTTGGAATGTAATCGTCACCCCCAATGTCGTGTCGGTGAAAGTATCACCGGCCTTCAGACATCCATCAACCCAATCGCCGGCGGGGCTGTATTCACTGCTCACACTATTGGGAGTTAGGTCGAGACCAACGGTTTGTAACTCATTGCCGAAATACGCGGGGTTTTCACTATCGTCATTCGCAACGATACTCAACGAGCAATATTTGACCAAAACACAGCCATCACCAACCAACCACGTCGAATCGTGTTCGTCGGTATAAGGCTGATTTACCTCCTTTGTGCCATCGATACCGATAGGTTTTCGGTATTCGATACAGAGCGGAGAATCCTTAAGGGGCACGCGCAGATTATGCGGTGCTGCAGACGCGAGTTCTAGAGCCGCCAAATTATAGCTTCCCGATTTCGTGATGCGTTGGGACTTGGTCCAACCGGCAAGGTATTTATACCACCCCCCAAAATGCCCCCCCCGTGTTCCCATCGCATCAAAGAGAAGGCCATAGTCGTCATGCTTGCAGCCACTTTTCTTGAAACTCGCGTCACCACAATCCTTCGTCGCTGCATGCATCAGCCGCCAAAGGGCGTGCCCGAACTCATGGACGTAGGTCGTTACGTCCTTCGAACCATCGAATTCGAGTTTCTGGGTATCTAGGTTGTAATAACCCACACTCATGGTGCTCTTATACGCACCGAGGCTAGCGATGTAGTTGTTACCAGCCCCCGGGCGCTCATTGTTGGCAGGAAAGACAATGAAGAGATCTGCGGCTGCTGCGGAAGGGCATATTTGCAGCGCGATCTCGTCGTAACGCGCCGAGCCAAAATCGACCAACACGTTGCCTTCCACCTTGAAATTGAATTTGGCCTTTCCGAAGGAAACCTCATCGAACCAGTCGTTGACCTTCTGGAAGGTCGGCGCCATGGCTTCGTCGGTCAAGGCCGGAACACTTTCATTCCAGCGAATATTACAGAAAACAATATCGTACGTCTTCGTTCCGCTTTCTCCTCCTCCGCTGTCTCCTCCTTGTTGATACGTATCGACAAGGCCGGCATCCTGCCCCGGACCTACCGCTGGCTGATCGCCGCAGGCAATCGTGAAAAGACCTACAGTCGCGCAGATGATCGGGCTGAGTCGTATGGTGTTGAGCATACGGCATGTTAGCACAGACGAATTCTGCCCCAAAGGAGTCGGAGCGCTCGCCGCAATGCGATGGAAGATCCGCGGCCTGCCGATTAGGGGCGTGCAAGCGCCAAGGCGAGTTCGGACCAGAAAGTAGCGCTCCAGTAGGCTTCCAGAGCGTCTAGCATATCGTCATAGTTGTTGCCCTCAAGTGCACGGGCATTTTCCCATGCGATCTTTGCGCTCGCGGGGATGAACCCCAGCTCTTTTTGACACGCTCCGGCAGCTTCCAGAGCCCGACGACGACCGTTCTTGATTTGGAAAACTAGCCCCCCCACGTTCTGCAACACACCCCCCCCTTTGGGGCCGGTTTGGGCGCGCAGGGAATAGTATTTATTCACCAACGATGCCGAAGCAAGATAGGCATACGCTCCCGCCGCCAA
>Ga0257122_1001806_pt1 | contig 14221 bp, 14 predicted proteins | sample SI106_120metaG_FD_190146 | JGI IMG/M metagenome (GOLD analysis project Ga0257122, IMG submission 190146) | Marine microbial communities from Saanich Inlet, British Columbia, Canada - SI106_120 | ecosystem: Environmental > Aquatic > Marine > Inlet | place: Canada: British Columbia | collected... | reverse complement strand
GCGTACGAGCGATTTTGCGATCGCCTCGCCGCCCGTCATTTTCGCCATGTATCAGACCTCATTCTGGAAGGCGTCATCCTCGTCCACGTGACGAGTCGAACGCCAGGCTAAGCCGCCGGGAAGATTAGCACAGGACCGGGGCATAACAATGTCCCGTTTTGGTGAATCAGTGACGGGTTTATGAAAGACCACCGGCCACTTCACCAGCCACCTTGGCGAGAAGGGTCTGTGCGGTCAACGTCGGACAACCGGATAGTCGGGTGAATTCATCCCTGTGATCCGGTCCAAGCCCCATGCAATCAAGCACCACAAGTTCGGGTTTTGCTTCAGCCATTACTTTTGCAGCCGCCTCGATCTGCCCTTCGTGATACGGGGAGCTCACTGCAACCGTGGGAGAAAATCCGTCAGATTCCCATATCTCCCGCACGATCTCACGCTGAGATTCGATGGGAGTGACAACACCGACGCGCCCCGAGGTTGCTATAGCACCCGCAACAGCCGGTAGGAGTTTCCCCGGTTCCAACACCGGAACACCGACCTCGAACTCAGGGAATCGGCCGGTGCAAAGCAGTCCAATCGCCGATGCACCATCGGAGACTAGGTTCAACATCGTTTGTTTGACGATAGGCTGCAAGGTTTCAAGCTGTATATCAGCCGTGGAGCCATCGGCAAGCAACATGTGCAACGGGTAGTCACCGGGCTGTGCGGATAAATCGTCGATCTCGCCGGGTTCGAGGCCATCCAACGCCCCGACGATCCGGAACTCCACGCCGGGTACGTACTCTTTGAACGCGGCCTCAAAGTCCGGGCGAGGTGTTTGTCCGATGGTTACCAGGCCAAGCATGTCTTATCTCCGTCATCCTGATCATCAGTCTGCTCGATCTTCCGGAACATAAAGCCCGCTACCCGCCCACAATCTCAGCCGCTACCTTGGCGAGCAAGGTCTGCGCCAGCAATGCTGGCCGTCCGGATAGTTGCGAAAACTGGTCCCGGTACTCCGCGCCATGTCCCATGCAGTCCAGGATGACCACTTCAAGCTCGGGATCAGCCATCTCCTCAGCCGCTGCCGTGATCTCATCGTGTCGATAAGGCGATGCAAACGCGGTTTTGACCGAGAAACCGTCCTTCTCCCATTTCTCCTGCGCCGGGGCCATTTGCGAGGCGATCGGAGATACAACGCCAATTCGCCGGGTACGGCACACGGCCCCAGCCAGCGCGGGAAGCAGTCGGCCCGGCCTCAGAACGGGAACGCCGCAACTGATATCCGGAAAGCCACCCGCACAGCAGATGGCGACGGCACGAGCACCGTCGTCTACCAACGCACGGGCCTTTTTCTCCACGAGCGGTGCCAGGACCGAGATATCGATGTCACGGGTAGATCCATCTGACAGGAGTGTGTGGAGAGGGTACGTTCCGGGTATTCCCGCCAGGTCATCCACCTGGTGAACCGACATGCCATCCAACGCACCGAGCAGCTTTATTTCTGTGCTGGGTAGGTGCTCGCGAAAGGCCGCGTCAAAGTCCGGCCGAGGCGCCTGTCCTATGGTCACCAGTCCTAGCATTCCATGTCCCCGTCATTATTCATAATCTTGTGGTCGCGGATCTTGTTCTGTCCCTGATTTTGTGTCGCTTGTCATCCCGAGCGTAGCCGAGGGACCTTCACCGCAGGAGTCTACTGGCAATAAGTCTGTCTCGGACAATTCGACGTCTAGCCAACAACGGTCGTCGAATCAGTAATTCGCGCTGGGACCTGCCGATCTGCAATCGGCACACCCCTCACCTCAATCCGCTCCCGACCGGGAGAGGAGGGTCAGAGACCCGCGCAGGAAGCGATACTCAGCCGAATCACCGTAGGGGCGAATGACTATTCGCCCCTACGGTCGATTGGCAATCGACTTATCCGCCCGAGTCCTGAGGCTCTCGAAGGACGCATCGTGTGGCAACGCGTTTGAACACCAACCACTTTCGCTCGGGGTACTCGATCCCCCGCCTCACCCAACCACAATCTCACTTGCGATCTGCGCCGTGAGCGGCAGTGCGGCGAGCACTGGCCTACCGCAAAGTCGTGCGAACTCATCTCGATCAACAGCCGTGTGGTCCATACAATCCAGCACCACCAGCTCTAACGACGGATCAGACATGGCACGCGCCGCCACCTCCACCTCGTCCTCATTGAACGCAGATGCGAAAGCCATCTTCACCTCGAACCCATCCCGTTCCCAGTTGGCCCGCGCCGACCCCATCTGCGATGCGATGGGAGAAACAACGCCTATCCGGCCTGTCGTCGTTACCGCAGATGCCATCCCGGATAGCAAGCGTCCCGGATACAGCACCGGCACGTCGCAGTCGAAATCCGGAAAGTCACCTGCGCAGCAGATCGCTATAGCCTCAGCGCCCTGCCCCGCCATCTCAGAAACCCGTACACCTAGCAAAGGTGCCAGAAACGACAAATCGATATCGCGCGTTGACCCGTCCGCAAGAATCGTCTGAATCGGGTATTCGGACGATCCACCGGCGGCATCATCGATCTCATTCATAGACAAACCATCAAGCGCACCCACGAGCCGCACCTCCGCACCGGGCATGGTCGCCTGAAACGCTTCCACAAACTCAGGATTCGGACCCTGGTCTGTCGTCACAAGCCCGATAATCGTCAAAAGTTGTCCTTGTCTGAAACAAGACCGCCGCCACAACAATTACATTGGGCGGCGATCTAGATTTTACCGTTAAGTTCAGCTCAGTCTTAACTTCAAGCCCTGTACTGATCGATCCCTTCCGTTACCGGTGCAGGACCGCTCGGCAAGATCGCCGTCTTCGCCCTATCGGCACCCACAACCAGGATGTAGCAGTCGTCCGCTGAGTCCATCACCGGAAACTCGATCTCTAGTCGCTGTTCCTCGGTCAAGTTCTCCAGCCACTTCCACTTCTCTGACACCCGGGCCTCTCCCTCAAGCGGCATGTACTGGATCATCTTGCCGAGCGAGTGATTGGCGTTCTGCTGGATGAACTCTTTGGCGGCCTGCTTGGTGAACTCCTGCTTGCCCACGGGTCCAGCGACGTCCGGGGGCATTAGGATCAGGCGCTGGGTGTGCCCTTTATCCTGGATGCTCTTGGTTCCGAACACGCATCCGTATGCGAGGTTCTTCAGGAGGCCCTCTGCGGTCGTGTTGCCCTGGTCCTGCTGATCCAGCTCTCCGTCCGTGATGAAGAGGCTGACTGTGCTCTCGTCACGGCTGAATCCCTGGTCCACGTGGAAGGGATCCCACGGACTCATATCTTCGTTCTCGGCTATGCACTGGATGAACTTACGGGTCGTCCCGATGGTGTCCATATCCATCTTGCCCGGGTACCAGTAGCCGATATTCCGGAAGCACATCGCAAAGGCCCGACCGACGACCGTGTTCACCTGATTATCACGGCCCGGACCAATCGCTGAACGTGGGTTAAATCCCAGTTCGTCGATAATCGGACCGTTTACGATCAGGAACGGTGCCTGGGGGCTGGTGGACATGAGCAAAGACTTGCCGCCGTCCGCCTGGATGTTTGAGATCGCCTTGACAGCAGCGATCACCACCGGAAGGTGTTCTGGTTTTGCGCCGGCCATTACGGAGTTGATGGCGATCTTCTCGACCGTGGCAATTCCGAAGCCCGGGGGCATGTCACAGACAACGTGACCCGGTGGGAGATTCGTACCGGTCAGCATCTCCGCCACGGCTTCCTGGGTCGCCGGGAACAGAGGCAACCCGTCACCGAGGTCCTCGCTGATCAGGTCGTCATTCATCGCCAGCACGGCTTCGTACCGGTCATCTGCCTCGTAAGTCCGTCCGCCGACCGTGTCGATGTCGGATACTCGGGCGTCCATCTCAGAAGTCAGTTGCCCGATGAGTTCGTCGATCACGTCCGCCGTCTGGCTACGGCACAGGTCGTGCTCAAGGTTTCGGTAGATACGCGGCACAACCACCCACTGCAGGGAAGGCATGCCAAACGCTCGTGTACTCGCAACCGCGTCCTCAACGAAGCGGCCGGAGACGATAGGAACGGCAGGGGTGCCGGTCTTCTCGATTTCGATCATGTCGTAGCACATCCACGACGCGCAGGTCCCTCAGTCAGCCGTGGCGCCGATAACGACGTCACTCTCCTCTGCGCACTTCTGCCGGATGTGCTCCGGGGCCGGGTAGTTGTTCCCGTTGTAGAAGTTGACCTTCACGTTCTTGAACCGCTGCTTAATCAGATCACCCGCGGTGTTGAGCGCAACATCACCGCCATGCGTGCCGCTCCACAGCAGCCCGACGGTCAATCCATCGAGCGACTTCGGGCGCGGGGTGGTCGTGAACGAGTTCACCACGCCCCGTTGCTCCGCTACGGGATTCTGTACCTCAAGTGTGTACATGCTTAGAAATCTCCGTCCTGTTGAGACCTTCTCATCACAAAGCCCGGACATAGCCGGACCAACTGGCCGGAATCCTATCGGATTTGAGGTGTGCGCGTGAGCGGCCAGGTTCCGGCACTACGTGTTCCGTATGTTGAAGCACTCATCTGGTAGGACGCCGGTAATAACCTCAACCCGTTCTCCCCGAGCTGTTAGCTCCACGAGGCGCTCTAGCGTGTAGTCGCCCCATTTTGACGTGCCGGGTTTTGGACGCCCTCCGAGGACCAGGGTCGAGATACCGGTAGCGAGGATCGCTCCGCAGCACATGGGACACGGCTCAAACGTCGAATACAGGGTTGTTCCTGTCAGGACAGGCCCGTTGGAAAAGTATTGATTCCATGATTCCTGTGCTTTGGGATGGTACTTGGACGCAGCGTAATTTCTTATCGCTACCGACTCAGCGTGGGCGGTAGGGTCGTGTTCTGTATTCTCAAGGTTTCTCCCGCGACCGATGATCTCTCCGTCACGAACGATTATTGAGCCAACGCCCTGGTTACTCTCTTCTGCGGATCGGGCCGCCTCTTCTAGCGCTATTCGCATGAACCGTTCATGTGTTTGTGAGTCAGTCATTTAGTTCCTTCGTGAATGATCTAGATAGCGTCCAGGAAATCGAAAAGCGATCGGCGGAACTCGATCGGCGCGTCCTTATGAACGCTGTGCCCGACGTCTAGTTTGACGTGCGTGCAGTCAGACACCCCTGCCCGAATATGCTCCGCAGCCTCGTCGCTGACCACACCACCCTGATCGGGGTCTGCCTGCACGAGAAGTACCGGGCACTTGATGTTTGATAGTTCGGTCCCCGGATCGTAATCGTCAAACATCGCCCCATCGATAAACGGATTCCACGTTTCCGGATCCATCTTGATGGCTTGTGATGCGTCCAGACGCTGGGCCGCTGCGTCTTTGGTAGGACTGTTACCGTCCAGACCGGCGATTGCTTCGTGAAAAGACGGCGAGGTCCGTAGGAGGTCACGTGCCCCTTCCATCCATACCCGCGCTTCGGTCACCACTTCACGTCCGCCCGAAACATGTGGGTCTTCCAGCACGACCGCCCTCGTCAACTCCGGGTGTCTCGCGGCCACACCCATAGCCGTGGCCCCGCCCATGGAGTGCCCGGCCACGACGGCCGGTCCGCCGACAACAGCCTTGATGTACGACGCCGCGTCCCGGGTCCGTGCTCCGTACCCGTAGTCGCCATCTTCTGATCCAGTGGAATCACCGTGACCCCTGGCGTCCGGAATGAGAACGCGCCACCGACCTGACAGCAACCCGATCTCCTGCGACCATGCCCGCCAGTCGCTCGTAAACCCGTGCAACAGGACAATCGGATCGCCCTCGCCGACCTCGAAATAATTCAGAGTTACCTCACCGGTGTCGTGCGTGCCTTGTTTAAGCAATCTTTCCCCCACTCCCGGTCGACACCGGGTTGCGAATGTCGTTGGCCATTCTCGTGGTTAAGCGTTTAAGAATGTTCGGGATGATACAGGCCCTGGACGACAGTCATCCGGGTAAACACTTGCCGAGCGGCCCGACCTCGTACATGATCGGCAACTGATTCATAAATACCTTGCCAAATATCGACGAGGGAGACCACCCCGCAATTGACATCCTCAAGTAGTTCCCGCCCGAAGATCCTTGTGACCCGCCGTCAGTTTCAGGATCAGGTCGACCGACTTAACGAGGTCTCGGATGCCCTCGTCCTGGACCGCCCCGCCCCTGCAAAACCTGATGAACTCAGAGTCGCAGCAACAAACGCACACGGCATCTTCGCCCACATCACCGATGCCATCGATGCATCTGTGATGGATGCCGCCGGGTCCAATCTCAAGGTCATCGCTGAGTTCGGCGTCGGCTACGACAACATCGACGTAGACGTCGCCTCGGAGCGCAATATCGCCGTCGCAAACACGCCCGGCGTTCTCACCGAGACCGCGGCAGACTTCGGGTTCACGATGATCCAGGCGGCCGGCCGGAGGATCGCCGAAAGCGACCGCTTTGTCCGACGAGGTGAGTGGCAGTGGTTCGAGCCGCTGGACCTTCTGGGCGTGGACATCTACGGGTCGACGCTTGGGATCGTCGGTTTTGGCCGCATCGGGAGCGCGGTCGCAAGGCGAGCAGTGGCGTCCGGGATGAACGTGATCTACCTGACACGCAGCCAGCCAGAGGAAGACTATGGCTGCGAGCGCGTGAACAGCCTGAATGAACTGTTGGAGCGGTCCGACTTCGTCTCAATCCACTGCCCGCTTACACCTGAGACAAACCAGCTGATCGGCGCAGCTGAACTGAAACGTATGAAGCCTGAAGCATCGCTTATCAACACTGCACGTGGCCCAATTGTGGACACAGAAGCGTTAACAACCGCACTTCAAAACGGAGACATCGCCTACGCGGCATTAGACGTCACGGACCCGGAGCCGATCGCCCCGGATCATCCGCTGGTGTCACTGGAAAACGTGACCATCGTTCCACACATCGCATCGGCTACGGTCGGTACGCGCCGGAAGATGTCGGAGATGACGGTAGAAAACATTCTCGCCACGCTCAACGGAAAACTTCCGCCGAACTGCGTGAATGCAGATCGAATCAACTGGGGTTAGATATGAAACACCGCTGATCCCCACTCCCGTTGGGAGAGGATCAGGGTGAGGGAGAAGCCCGTTCCGGTTCGCCGCTCCCTGAGGCCCTCAAAAGGGGCAGCCTAGTGGGTGCTGCCGAGGCCTCGCTGCCAGGCAAAGAACGCAACGACAAGCGGGAAAATTGCTCCACCGACCAACCACAACGTCAGGACCGCCTTGGTCAACTTGTTCATTCGAGGCTCTTTCCCATCTAGATACGAGGATGTGGCGAAATTCCGCCGGATTGCCGCCACATCATACCGTTCCCACAACCTGATCGTCCCCTGTTTTTCAAATTGGAGTCCAGATGTTTGATGTCGTAATCAAAAACGGTCTCGTGCTGGATGGAACCGGTGCGCAGGGGTACAACGCTGATATCGGGATACGCGGTGACCGGATTGTGGCTATCGGAGAAGTTGGAGATGATGCCAAGAAGGTCATCGATGCTTCCGGTTCAGTCGTAACACCCGGTTTTATCGACCTGCACGCCCATAGCGACCTGTCCTTCCTGTTAGATCCCCATGCCGACAGCAAGCTGCGTCAAGGAGTGACTTTGGAACTGGTCGGCAACTGTGGCATGAGCTACTGCGCGCCCCTGAACGACAAAACGATGGGAACCTTCGCTGGATGGAAGTCGCGCCTCGGTGGCGACCCGTCTGAGAGCGATCCCGGCTGGACGGAATTCGGCGGATTCCTGGACGCGCTGTCCGAGTCCGGATCGGCCATCAACGTAGCGACTCAAATAGGTCACAACCAGGTGCGGAGTGCGGTGATCGGTGCAGACGCCCGAGCACCCTCCTATGAAGAATTAGAGACAATGCGACGGATCGTCGCAGAGGCCCTCGATGCGGGCGCTATGGGTTTCTCCACCGGGCTGTACTTTCCACCCGGCTACTACTCTCTGACCGATGAAATCATCGCCCTCAACCAGGAGGCGGCAGATCGCAACCGACTGTACTCAAGCCACACACGGTCGGAATCAGATGAGCCTCCGGGCCTATTCGTGGCGCTGAACGAAGCCATAGAGATCGGTCGACGCACCGGCGGGCGTGTTGAAGTATCGCATGTGAAGGCACACGGTCCGCGCGTTTGGGATCGGTCGGCGCAGATACTGGAGACGATGCGTGATGCCCGCCGGGATGGCGTTGATGTGGCCGGAGATCAGTACCCGTACACCGCGTGTGGTACTCCCCTCAGCGGGGCGATCTTTAATCGATGGGCACACGATGGCGGCAGACCCGCTTTGCTAGAGCGAATTGGCGACGCGGATCTGCTGCAACGACTCCGTTCTGAGGCTGACTACGCCATGGTGCGATTCCAGGGTCCTGAAGGCTGCGTGATCTCGGGGTACGACCCCGATCACTCACTGGAGGGTCAAACACTTGCGGAGATTGCGGACTCCCGTGGCGGTGACGCTATCGACACGGCGTTCGAGCTGTTGCAGGAAGGCGAGGTGTCGGTGGTTCTCACTTCGATGTGCGACTCAGACGTAGACACCATCGCCGCAGGTGAGTTCATATCAGTGGCGTCGGACGGCATGTCGCTACGCACCGAGGGCCCGCTTTCCACCGGCAAGCCGCATCCCCGAAGCTACGGAACGAACGCACGTTTTATCGAGCGCATGGTCCTGGAGCGCAACGTAGTCGGGCTTGAGGAGGCGATCCGAAAGATGACCTCCCTGCCCGCCCAACGATTGGGCCTTGAAAATCGCGGCCGCATCGCACCAGGACAATTCGCAGATATCGCCGTTTTCGAACCGGGGTCAATGCGAGAGCACGCCACATTCTCTGATCCACATCAGTACTCGACCGGTGTCTCTGAAGTGTTGGTGAACGGGAAGGTTGCGCTGGCCGGCGGATTACCGACGGGTGCCACAGAAGGCCGCGTGGTGCAGGATAACGCAGGCTAATCTGCGGTCCCAGAAACCTTTCTACCCTTCGGGCATCGTATGCCTCAGGGACGTTGGATGGTGATCTAGGCCACGCGAGTTCACCAACCAGGTGGCAAACTGCCCCGATTGATCAGCAACTGTGATGGCCAACACCGCGGATAACCGCCCGAATGGGCGTACAGGCAAATGACTTGATCTTTTACGAAGACCCGGAAGAGGAAAAAGGCTCGCTAAGGCTGCGGATATTCCGCAACCTCCTGCTTGGCTGGGCCATGTTCATCTCGGTCGCTGGCGTTGGAGTCGTATCCCTGCTGATCCTGTTCCCGCCTGGAGAGGCCATATTTAGGTCCATCTTCAACGACGCGTGCGAGCGAGGCCCGGTCCACACCGCTAACATCGACATCGGGGATGCGACGGTGCTGCAAATAATCGGCGACCGGGGAGATCTGGCCGTAGAGGGACGACGAGGCCGATCGTCCATCAGCGTTGTTGGCCGCAGTTGCGGAACAATCGAGTCAAGACGACACTTTGAATCGATTGTGTTCACTACGTCCAAAACAGACGACGAGATCATTGTCGCCGTGAAGTTGCCGCGCAAGGCGAACCTGGGCGAGTTGCAAGACAACATCCGAATGGATGTTCAGATTCTCGTCCCGGAAAATTTCCCCCGAGTAGAGATCGACAATGGAGACGGTTCGGTTTTTGTAGCCAATGTCAGAGAGCTTCAGGCGGTTGTCGGTTTTGGAAACCTGGACGCCACAAACATAGGTGGAGCAGTTGACGTAGACGAGCTTATAGGATCGATTTCGCTCATCGATATCCGAGGCGACGTGGAGGTCGACGATCTAAAGGGATACGGTGAGGTATTCCTGACTGCAATCACCGGCAACGTCAACATCGGATCCAACCAGAGTGGGCCTGCGAGAATCTCCGATATCGGTGGGGATGTGACAATCGGTAACGCCGGAACGGGGCGTCTGACCGTGGCCCGAGTTGGCGGTGACCTTTCTGTGGACCTCAACCTGCTAGGACGTATTTCGATTGATGAGATTGAGGGGCTTGTAAGCCTCCCCGGAGACCCAGGCACGTGACACCAAATATCTCAATCACAAACGTAAACGTAATCGACGGGCTTGGCGGAGTGACTGACAACGCCACGGTCGTCGTAAGTGGCTCGTCTATTCAGAGCGTGACGCACGCCAATCAATCAACTGCCCCGTCAGATGGCACACGGACGATAGACGGCACGGGCCGCTGGCTGATGCCCGGCCTCATCAACTGCCACGACCATCTTTGCAACAAGTGGCTCCGCACCACGCCGGCATCTGACTACCAGTCGGCTCGCCTACAACGCCGTAACGCGACCCCCGGCACAAATGCACTCGAGGCCGCTGGAAACGCCACCTGGGAGTTGAGACAAGGTGTGACGACGGTGCGGGAGCTTGGCGGGCCGGGAATGGCCATCGGACAGGAGATGTTCACCAACGTGGACATCCGTGACGCCATCGCCGCTGGACGCGTGCCCGGACCGCGCGTGCTGGCAAGCCGACTCATCATCGCCATGACAGGCGGCCACGGAACGCCCTGGTACGGCGTTCGAGAAGCCGATGGACCGGACGAGGTCCGAAAGTCAATCCGTGAACAGCTCAAGGGCGGTGCGGACTGCATCAAAATTATGTCCACCGCCGGGCTCGCCAACTATCCGCACGAAAGCCCGGACACCGATGAGTACACTCTTGAAGAGTTGACGGCGGGCGCCGATGAAGCGCACCGGTTCAACAAGCTCATCACCACCCACGCCATGTCTGATTCAGCAGTCAGGCGGGCCATCAAGGCCGGAGTCGATACCATCGAACACGCCTTCCTGACAACAGCGGACGGTGTGGCTGCGATGGCGGACGGCGGCGTGTCCTTCGTGCCTACCGCTCGGGTCGCATGGCGAATGGCCCGCAACTCCCCTCCTGCCCTGGCCGAGCTGCTTGAAAGCGCTGGGCACAGGGACCGCGTTCTTGAAGCCGTCGATCGCGGTGTTCGGGTCGGAGTCGGAACAGACTCCCGGTTTACCGTCCTGGAGGAGATGGAGACGCTCGTCGACTACGGAATGCCGGTGGAGTCCGTGCTCCGTGGCGCAACGGGCGTGGCCGCAGAGATCTGTGGGTTGGACGACTCCGGGGTGGTGGCGCCCGGGAAGCGAGCCGACCTTTTGGTACTCGGGGCAAACCCGCTGGACGGACTACGACCGGCGTTCGAGCAGCTTGAAACGGTCATCAAAGCAGGTGAGGTAGTTGTGTCCACCGATCACAGCGAGGCATCGCTACGGCCACTTCCCCCTCCTCAACCGCTGAACTAACCCCTCTGACACAAAAAGACCGGGACGCACATGACGTCCCGGTCTTTTCGTTTATCTAGATTTGAGTTTGCTCAGTCGGCGGGCTTGTGCTTTTCAACCAGTGCCACCACGACCGAGTCAAACTGATCGTCCAGTGGGCGTTGAGCGTCCGATAAAGCAACCGCCAGGTGCGTCTCTTTCAGCAGGCGATCGTAATCCTCGGAACTTCCGTGTGACCCTTCCAGGTCACCGAAAAGCGCGTCTAGATCAGACTTCTCGAACAACTATTAACTCCTGTATCTGTTCCCGGTTAGCGGACAGGGTGTGGCTCAAGCGAAGCTCGCCTGGACCACACCTCAAGAACTATTCGTCTCCGATGGTCGAGATACCCTTATCGAGGATAGCCCTGAGTTCCTTAACGAAAGCAGCCGTCTCTTCCGGCGTTGCCCCGTTTCCGTCTTCAACCTTGTCCTTGAACTCAGCGAAAAGCCACTCGTCCTTGGTCCCTTTCGGGAAGTCGAACAGGCTCCTGTCGAATGACGGAAGCTCGCCCGGCCCAAAGTAGCCTTTTTCTCTTAGCTCAAAGCCTTCCAGGTTGTGCGTGCGCTTGCCCAGCACTTCGCCGGTCTCGACGTAATGCTCCATCACTGGCTTCATGCCATAGCGCTGAATTGGGCAGGCCTTCATGCAGACGGCGCACCCCTCGTACGTGGACATCACCGGACGGCATCGGTCATATATGAGCTTGTTCTTCTCGACACCCCGGTACCAGACCTTGTCCCGGGTGATGGCCCTCGCCGGGCACCTGTCTGCGCAGACCAGGCACTCCTGACAGAACTTGTGGACGCCATAGTCGACAGGCTCGTCGTAGGTCATCGGGCCGTCTGTCGTGATGATCGCCAGGCGTGCTCGTGAGCCAAAGTGAGGCGAGAGCAGCTGGCCGTTTGCGCCAAGCTGGCCCATTCCGGCGGCCACGAACATCGGTAGAAACGGCGAACTGTTGTCGTTCGGGCTGTGAACCTGTGCGTGGTAGCCGAGTGAACGGATGAAGTCTGCGAGAGCGAGACACTGCTCGTTCTCGGTCTCATACGTCCCGAAGTGAGCGAACTCCGCTTCCAGGCTCGGGAGACTTTGCGTCTGCGCGTAGTCTTGTTCCAGAGCGACGCAGATGGCGCCCGGGAATTTCACCCAGCGCTTCTTGCTTTGAAAGGTGTATCGGCGGTCGTATCGGGTGAAACCGACGTCGCCAAAACCGAGTTCGTACGCCTTGCGTCGAATGTCTTCGGTTATATCTCTATCGACCGGCTCTGCGGTTGGTTCGATCTCTCCCGTCGTAGCGGCGGCCGCTACGAAAGGCGCGTTCGCCTTTTCGTGGAGCTCTCGATACTCGTAAACCTCAGGTGTGTAGACAGACCATGACCATTCGCGGTCAGCGGCCTTCTCTACATTCTGCGATTCGAGCGGATACTCGCGGCTGTAAAAAGCCACGTCTTTTTCGATCTGCGGTATCCCCGGTACCCCGGCAATATCCTCAGCGACCGGTATCTCAACGACCGGAGATTCAAGAGTGGTGCCAGTACGTCGAACAACGTGATGGACTTTCTTCGGCATTAGCCAACCTCCTCAGGGTTCGTCCGCACTATATATTGCCGCGGGTCGAAATGTGCACCCCAGTATTAATACGGGTTCTGTATTTGTGGGACAAAGAACAAATCTGGTCCGATTTCACAACAAGATGTGTCGGATTGCACCCTGTATCACCCATTTCTTGCCCAGTAAGCTCCTGATATTGGCCATACATTGGCAAGAGAACGTGAGGCTGGAGTGCGAAGAGTTATACGACGACGTGTGATCCGCCGGAAACGGCGAAAAGCCGGTACGCCCGGCATCGATCACGACGAATCGGGGCAGAACCAACCGCAGGCGAAAATCGCGCTCGCCCCGGCCATACCGGAACCTGAGGCGATAGTGCCGGATCCAGTGTCTGAATCCGAACCTTCGTCGGGACCAGCCCTGTACATGGCGATCCCAGGAAGCAATGGCCAGGGGCCGACCGTAATCGTGGGTGATGCCTCCAAACAGCGTAGGCCTGCAGTACTTCCAATCATTAACGAACCGGTTGCCGACGCGACGGTAGGCGTGATCGGCCGGCCGATGTTCCGCGAGCAGGTGCACTCCATCCTGAACTTGATTCCGCAGGTTTCGCTCGCATTTGAGCACGAGGGTCCGGTGACGCACAAAATGGTGTCGGAACACCCATCGACGGGCGTCGTCATTGTCGACAGCGAGTCCGGCAAGCAGATGGCACGACGTGCACCGGTGCTAAACAGCGGAGACGTCCTCTCACAGGTTCCCGTTGTGTTGCTCGCAGATCCGGCCGGATTCCGGCCACCTAATGAAGTCGCCGTCGTTATCGGTCGACACTGGTCCGTACTTCTGCTGACAAGTGCAGAAAATCCGCTCCGCCTTTCCCGGACAATCCAGAAGGCCGCCGCGGGCAAACAGACACTGGACACCGGGATCGACCCTAGGTTGATCCGTATGGCGGACGAACTCTCTGTCGAGCGCAAGGCCCCTAAACGCTAACCCGAACTCTCAAGTTCCGCTTTTCGGCTAACATCCGGACTCGCGGGATAGATCAACTATCCCGCTTGATTCTTGCTTCCGGAGAGGCCGCCAAATGCTGTATGTGTCCCGTTTCGTCTCAGATCGCGACAGAGACCCCGAGTTATGGGCCACGATCTGGCAGGCAAAAGCCCCTCCAACGCTCAACCTCATAGGCGCGTACAACCTTGGCGGCGATGAGCGGGTGTTCATATGGGAAGGCGAGACGACGGCCGATCTCCAGTTCATGGACAGCTTCAATGACGTCGGTCGCCTGGACACGTCACCCGCTTTTGACAGAACCGTCGGATGGAAGCACGCGTTCGCCGCGAACATCGCCGAATTCGAGGTGA
>Ga0257122_1001805_pt1 | contig 14239 bp, 9 predicted proteins | sample SI106_120metaG_FD_190146 | JGI IMG/M metagenome (GOLD analysis project Ga0257122, IMG submission 190146) | Marine microbial communities from Saanich Inlet, British Columbia, Canada - SI106_120 | ecosystem: Environmental > Aquatic > Marine > Inlet | place: Canada: British Columbia | collected... | reverse complement strand
AGAATATACAACTTTGCCGCGACGCTTTAGTGTTTTTTACCGCCACAGGGGCGGCTCGAGGCGTTGGCGGCCATTCGGGGGGGCCGTTTGATACGGTACCGGAAGTGATGATTATGGACGCCTTGTTTCGTGGTTCTAGCGACCAATACGTGCCTATTTTCTTTGATGAAGCGGGGCACCGGGTAGGGACCCAGTATTTAATGGCGGCACTGCACGGTGAACTCCCGGTAGAGAACTTAATGCAGTACCGTGCCGCTCATTCACATTTACCCGGACATCCGGAATTAGGCTATACCCCGGGGGTTAAATTCAGTTCGGGTCGGTTAGGGCATATGTGGCCTTATGTGAATGGGGTAGCGATGGCGAACCCGGGTAAAGTCCTTTTTTGTTTAGGTTCAGATGGCTCGCAACAAGAAGGTAACGATGCAGAAGCGGCGCGTTTAGCGGTGGCGCAAAATCTAAATGTAAAATTAATCATTGATGACAACGATGTCACGATAGCCGGTCACCCTTCTGACTATTTAACCGGATGTACTGTCGCGAAAACATTAAGAGGGCATGGGGTAACCGTTTTAGAAGGCGACGGTGAAGATATTGATGATTTATATCAACGGATTTGTACCGCGGTGACCACCGATGGACCGGTTGCTGTGGTTAATAAACGCCCCATGTGTCCGGGGATTGAAGGCCTTGAGGGCTCAACCCATGGGCACGATGTCATTTCAGTTAAATTAGCAGTAGATTATTTAGAAGCCAATAATCAGCAAGTGGCAGCGGATTTGTTAAAAACCATAGAAGCGCTTAAACAAGAGAAAGACTTTTTAGGTTCAGGCGATATTTGGGATGCGAACCGGGGCGTTTTTGGCGATGCAGTGGTCGATATTTTAGACCGTATGACAGAGTCTGAAAGAATAGATTCGGTGCGGGTCATTGACAGCGATCTTGAAGGCTCGTGTGGGCTGATTAAAATCCACAAAGCATTTCCTGAGGTTTTTATTTCTTCAGGGATTATGGAGCGGGGTAATTTTTCCGCAGCGGCAGGTTTTGGTATGGAGGCTGGAAGGCAAGGTATTTTTGGCACCTTTAGTGCCTTTTTAGAAATGTGTATTTCTGAAATTACCATGGCACGACTGAATCGTTCCAATGTGTTGAGCCATTATTCTCATTCAGGGATTGACGATATGGCCGATAACACCTGTCATTTTGGCTTAAACAATATGTTTGCCGATAATGGTTTGAGTGATGCGTATGATACCGGCTTGTATTTTCCGGCCGACCCAAACCAGATGCGTGCTTGTGTTGAAACGATTTTCTTTCAACCCGGCGTTCGTTTTGTTTTTTCAACCCGCTCAAAGGTACCTAATATTTTAGATACCGAAGGCAATGACTATTTTGGCTCAGGGTATCGTTTTATTGTCGGGCAAGACGAAGTGATTCGAGAAGGCACCCAAGGTTATGTGGTCAGTTTTGGCGAGGCCTTATACCGTTCTTTAGATGCGGTAGAGCGTTTAAAAGCCGAAGGCATTGATGTTGGGTTAATTAATAAACCGACGTTGAATATGATTGATGAAGAAATGATGGCTAAAATTGGCGGCTCGCCCATGGTGTTAGTGGTTGAATCATTTAACCGTAAAACCGGCTTAGGTAGTCGTTTCGGGTCGTGGTTGTTAGAACGTGGCCATGCACCGGCTTATGCGCACTTAGGCACGTATCAGGAAGGTTGTGGCGGTCTGTGGGAGCAGTTCCCGCATCAGGGTATTGATCCACAAGGGATTATGGCTAAGGTGAAAGAACTGCTTTAAAGCTCTTTGAGCTTCAACATAAAAAAAGGGTGCAAATAGCACCCTTTTTTTTATACCTTAAATTCTGTAACAGGGAAGTGTTCTGTTAAAGAAAAACGTGAAATTTTATCGGTTAGGCCTTGTCCGTGTGAATTATGTCGGTTAGCGGCGACAACTGATCTCTAATACCTTTCCGGGTCATCATTTTGGCCAGCACCGGTTTAGGAAAATCAGTAATGGCAATAATGTTCTTTTTAAGTAGGACTTCAATTAAATCATCAATCACCCGAATAAATTCTAAATCCGATTGCAATAATTCCAAATAATTAGGTGTAGTACTCTCAAGGTTTTTTAAAAACGCAATGACCTCATCAGAATTAATATTCATTTCTTCGTCATGGTTGTCGCCAGATTCACTGTAGAGTGCAATGATTTTTTGCTGGCTGTTTCTGCTTACAAAGACCATCTGTTTTTCCTAAACTGAACAATGCATAAACTATAGTTTAATTTTTATAAAGTCCTAATAAAGAGGCTGTTTTTTTAACGGTCATAATTGTTAAATTGAGTCTTGTTTTAACTCCTAAAATAAAAATAATGGCATGTTGCAACGCATAATGGTTGTTAACATAACAGTGTTCTTATAAAGCGTGTTGAGAGATCAGGCATAGGATATTATGGCGTAAAAATTGCACAAATTACCTTTCAGGAATAAACAGCAAAACGTTGTTTAAGGGGTGAATGGTGGCAATGTGAAGAGACTAAAAACGATTCTTATCGGGGTTATGGTGGGGTGCTTTCCGATGGTATCAATGGGCGAAACATTACACGATGTTGCCACCGAGGTATTAAACAGTCATCCGGATATTAGGCGCGAACAGGCAAATGTATCTTCAGTCGAGCAAGCAAGACAAGGCGCTATCGGCGACTACCTACCAACGCTGGATTTAACCGGCGCTATTGGCCATGAAACCAGTTATGAGAAAAACCCCAATGGCAGCGATGTTAATTTAACCCGTTCAGAATTGTCCTTAGTATTTAACCAAAACTTATTTAAAGGATTTGGTTCAGATGCAGAATATGATCGCCAATCCGCACGACATAAAGCCGCGGCATTTAGCTTAAATGGAACCGCACAAAATATTTTACTGCGAATGACAGCGGTCTATTTAGATGTTTTGCGCTATCAAAAAATTTTAGAACTATCTGAAGAATTTGTAGCAGCGCATAAAAAAATATTCACCCAGGTGCAAGCGCGGTTTAATTCCGGTGTGGGGAGCGATGCAGATAACGAGCAAGTACGGGTACGTTTAACCAATGCGCAATCCAACGAAATAGCCGCCAACAACAATTATCAAGATGCCTTGAGTCGCTATAAAGCAGTCGTTGGCGTAATGCCTAATCATTTACTACTCCCCTCACAGGTTGAAGGCTTACCAGACACGTTAATAGAGGCAATAGACAGAGGCTTTGAAAATCACCCGGTTTTAAAGTCGGCTAATGCAGATATTGAAGAAGGACAAGCACAATACGAAGCGGCAAAAGCGCCTTATTACCCACAGCTTGATTTTGAAGTCGCAGGCAGTTGGGATGAAAATCAAGCAGGATTTGACGGTAAAGACCATGATGTAACAATGTTACTAAAACTAAAATATAACTTGTTCAATGGCACGAAAGATTTATACAAAAAAGAAGAAACGGCACAGTTAGTAAATGTTGCTAAAAAAATCCGTGACCAAACCAAAAGAGAAGTCGAAGAAGGGTTGCGATTAGCCTGGCGGGCTTACGAGGCATTAGACCGGCAAATCCCCTATTTAACCGAGCGTTTTATAGCCAGTCAGGCAACGTATGACGGTTATGCCGAGCAATTTAAAATTGGCCGTAGAACCTTATTGGATATGCTCGACACCAAAAGTGAGGTCTATCAGGCAGAAGTCGATAAAGTCAATGCCGAGTACGACTACCACTACGCCCAATACCGCATTCTTAATGCCATAGGGTCGTTAGACACCTACATCAAAAAATTAGCTGAAAGATCGAAAGTAACGGCTGACCATCAAGTAGTCGCGAAGGAGAGCTAAAATGGCCGAACCCACACCAATAAAAATAGATCCGGACAGCGTTAGCGAGAATACAGAGCCGCAAACTCAAGAAGCGCCAAGTGTTAAGGGCGAACAAACCCAACAAAATCCAAAGGAGTTAGAAAGCATTAAGGGCGTAAATGCCTTTGCGCCAGAGCCACTTAAAACAGACTCATTCTTAAACGCTTTAATCGAGAATAACCAAAACAAAGCGCCGGAACAAGAGACCAATCAGGCCGAAGTCGATGTCGAAGCCCTACAACAATTAATCGCCGAAGGGGCAGACCCAACCCAATTGTTAGAAGAAACCGCAGCAGGGGAAGGCGAACCCACCGATGGCGGTGGGATTTATATCCCGACCATCGAAAGAACCGCAGAAGAAGTCTTAGCTGATGCAGGGTTTGATACGGCGGCAACAGAATCTCAGGTGGTAATTAAAGAAGATGTAACGATTACTGATCCAGAGCCAGAGCCAGAGCCAGAGCCAGAGCCAGAGCCAGAGCCAGAGCCAGAGCCAGAGCCAGGCAATGGCAATGGCGTTCCAACAGTAACCATTCCGAACGATGAGGTCGGTGTGAGTGGCTCGGATGTAAGCGTGGCTGAGAACGCAACGCTGACTGGTCAGACATTTACGATCACGGTGCCGGACGGGTTAAAGGTGAATGGTACCGCGATCAGTTTTGATAGTACGAACTTTACCAAGGCGCAATTGGAAGCTTCGGGCACGACGCAGTTAGAGGTGATAGGGTCTAACGGTACCTTAACGATTACCGATTATAACAGTAGTACCGGTGTGGTGACCTATAGTTATGATCCGAATGGGACGAGCACTAACCACAGTAGTGGTAACGTGGTTGACGAATTTGCAGTAACGGTGACGGATATTAATAACGACACCAACACGGCTGCAAGTTTAGACATATTAATTACTGATACAAGTCCGGCAGCGAACGCGGATATACGCACGGTGGGTGAAGACGACACTAACATCACCGGTAATGTGGTGACCGGCACGAGTGCCATGGCGGATACGTTAGGTGCGGACAGTGCCGACATTACCGGTGTGCAGGCGGGCACGACGGCGAGTGAGATTACCACCGGTGTGAACACGGCGGTCAGTGGTACGTATGGTGACTTAACGATAAAGGCAGACGGGTCCTACACCTACGTAACGAATGCGTCGGCACAAGCTTTAAATACTGGCGATACGAAAACGGATACGTTTAGTTATACACTAAAAGACAGTGACGGCGACTTTAGTACGACGACGTTCACGTTCACGATTACCGGTGCGGACGAAGTTATCAGTGTATTAGGTGCTACTGAAGGTGATGCTTCAAACAGTTGGGTGAATGCTGGCAATACAAATTCATTAAATGCGCAAATTGATTATACGGATAAGGGTTATGGGGTAAGTAATAAGAATGGTAATAATGGCAATCAAACCAGTGCATTGGAAGGTAATGAATCGATTCTTTTTGATTTAGGTGCTGAGGTTTCAAATGCTAATTTTAAAATAACTTTATTAGATTCAAGTCAGACATTAACGGGGCAGTGGATTGCTTATAGTCAGAGTCGTCAAGAAGTCGGTCAGGGTGATGTGACTGGTTCAGGTGATGTGAATATAAACAATTTGACTTCCTTTCGGTACATTGAATTTGATGCGCATAAAAATGGAAATGGAAATGGAAATGCTTTTTATGTGAAACCGATATTATCAGGTGATAATACAAATAATTCCATAGTAGGTGATAATCAAAATAATTTTATTTTAGGGGGAAAGGGGGATGATTCTCTAACCGGAGGTCAAGGAGATGATATTTTCATTTGGCAGAACAATGAAACAGGTACTGATACCATTACTGACTGGGATACAGGTGCTAATAAATTAGATTTGTCTGAGTTGTTGCAAGAGGAAGGACCCAGTGCAACGGCTGCTACCTTAGATGACTTTTTAGACTTTTCTTATAATGCTATCCCTAGCAAGACAACGCTGACGATTGATGTGGATGGTTCGGGTGGTGGTGCCGACCAGCAAAAAATAGTTTTTGAGGGTGTTGATTTAACTCAGTCTGGGGCTCTAAGTGATGATCAAGCGATTATTAATAATTTACTAGGAGCTAATCAGCTGATAACTGACTAGACTTTGGTTCTCTTGGTTTCATTCAAATAAGGGTTGGTGTTAAACTTAAGATTCTGGTCAAAGGTATAGGGGTGATGGCGTTATTAAGATCTTTTACAATCATCGGTCGATGTATTAGTGGGATGATTGTTTTTGTCTTGTTGGTGAGTACAGGCTGTGCTGTTGACCGGCAAGAGCAACACTTTTTTTCCGAAGATCGAGTGCCTTTGGTTGAGGTGACGCCAGAACAGGACGCTTTAAAACGCCCTGTTAAGCACCCTGAGCAACCCCCTTCCTATGGCCTTTGGATTGGTACTGAAGGGCAACTCCATACCGGTGATTTTATCGACCAAGATGGCGATTTGGTTGACGACCGTTGGCAACCCGGCCCGGGCCAAGCCGAACCGCATTAGTCCTCACTTTTCTGTTTTAAAATTTCTGCTCACAATACTCTCTTTTTTCAGCGTCTTTTTCTCGGCGAGGCGATCTGATTAGTTCTTTTCGTTTAAAAAACTCACGATCTAGTACCTTCGTACAATAGGCAAAAAATACTCTTTCACTATAGTGGTTATTAGTGGCTTTTGTAATTATTAGCCCAGTCATTTTAACGTGTCATTGCGATTTGAAGAGGTATAACAATGAAAAATATATTATTAGCGAGTGTTGTTTTTATTTTATCGGTGAGTCTTGTTTTTGCTAGGGGTGAGCCGCCAGCACCTCATGTTATGAACCCTGATCTTATTAATGTGCATAACCAGTGTATTGTTCAGTTATCCGATGATATTGAAAGTGATAACGTGCGGGGTATTGCCAATGCTTTAGCAAAGAGAGCAGGCGCAACAAATAAATTTGTTTATGAAAATTCTATTAAGGGTTTTACCATTAACCTGCCTTGCCAAGCCGCGAAGCGGGCTTTTGGAGCAAGTGCTTGGGTGGCAAGAATGGAACCTGACAGTGTGGTGTCTATCAGTAAAGGAAAACCTAACCGTGGTGGAGACGATACCTCGTCAGAACCATCGCCACTGCCAGAAACAGAAGATTGGGGCGTGGGTCGAGTAGGAGGGCCTATGTCTGAGGAAGGATTAACAGCCTGGGTCATTGATACCGGGGTTGATCTTAATCATCCTGATTTGAACGTAAAAGAAGATAAAGGTAAACCTTGGGGTTTTTCTGTTTTTTATAACCGGGGTAAAATGGATATGGATGATCAGAATGGTCACGGTACACATGTTGCCGGAACGATTGCTGCTATTGATAATACTATAGGGTCTATCGGCGTAGCCCCAGGCGCAACGATTGTTCCGGTGCGGGTACTCGATAGAAGAGGATCTGGATCCATCTCTGGGGTAATAGCCGGCGTTGATTTTGTTGCAGAAGAAGGTAATGCTGGATCAGGGGATTGCGTTAATATGAGTTTAGGCGGTGGAGAAAGTAAATCCCTTGATAATGCTGTTAAAGAAGCGGCTGTCAACTCAGGTGCTTATTTTGCTCTGGCTGCCGGTAACAATGGAGCAGATGCAAGCAATTATTCCCCTGCGCGTGTCGGAGGTATTTTTGATGAGGATAATATTTTTACGATTGCTGCTATTGATAATAATGATGATATGCTTTCGTGGTCAAATTATGGCGATGCTGTGGAGTATGCAGCCCCGGGTGTTAGTATTTTTTCATTGTGGAAAGATGGTGGTACGAAAACTATTTCGGGTACATCCATGGCAGCCCCTCATGCCTGTGCGGTGCTTATGTTGAAAGGAATTGATGTCACTTCTGATGGGGATGCCGTTGAACCTAAAGATCATGAAATTGAAGACGTAGACTACCCAATCATTCATACCGGTGGTGTCTGAGGTACCATAATAAACCGAGTGACTTAAATTGATTCTTTACCCCTTTTTTGTGGGGTTCGCTAAAATATAACCAGGATCGTACACGGTGGCAGGGGTGTTGAAAGCAATTGCGAGAATCCCCTGCCAGCTTTTTTTTTCATTCGGGTTTAATGATTTGCGGTCCAGAGGCTAGCGGCCTCTGGGCCTTTTTATTGGCCCTTAAAAACGCTTCCTTTGTTGTCTTTTTAATTTTGCGCCAAACGGTGGTTGGTGTTTTTTTGATAGTTTTCTAGCATTAGCGGTGGGGTGATTCTTGCTGTCATCAGGGGTTACGGGGCTGCGAACGACTAACACATAAATGACCTGTTTGCTGATAAACAGGCTAAAGTTTGATGTTTTGGACTTTACCGCCTGAACTAATTATTCCTTTTTGCCTATTGTTCAGGCTAGAGATCGGGCTTAGGAAATGGGCCGGCTAAAACAGGCTTTTTAATCGCTCACCTGCCGGGCCTTTTAATTTCTCGTTAATCTTTTCGGTTATTTTTTTCTTGAGTGCTTCTTTCTGTTCGTCTATTTTTGCTTTCTGCGTGTTCATAACCATGGCTTTAACATCAAGACTAACGTTGGGTTCTGCAAATGTTCCATTTATTTTCACTGGAACCAAGGTGTTTTTTATGTCTTTTGAATCCAATGCTTCCGCAGTGCTGCTTTTAGATCTTTGCAAGGTTAACTGATAATTAATCTGCTCATTAACCAGATTAGTAGTGCCCACTCCAACCACATTAACCAAGGGTGTTGTAACGATAAGATCTTGATTATTAATAATGCCGTCGTTAATTTGAGCCGTACCAGAAGCTTTTGAAAAGGGCGTTTTTCCAATACCGTTGACAAAGGCATTGGCAATGTTATCACCATTAAGTATTGCTTGTGCTTGCTTCATCAGTGTATCAATATCCACACCTGTTACTGCGCCATCATTAAAACTAAATTCAGCCGTGCCATTTAACGCCGATTTAAACGCGGGCACGGTATTACCGCGAGTTGTTAAAGCCGCGGTTATATTGGCAACACCCGTTATTGGAGATTCACCTAGCAAGTCAATTAATAAGGGCTCAATGTTAATGTTTGTTACCTGTTCTGTGACGATAATTTTTGGCGTATTCTGGCGTGCATCAACAACGGTTTCACCGACATAACTACCGTTATAAAATTTCTTTACCCCCTGTTCCGACTTAAGTACGCCGTTTTTTGTCACGAGTTTTACGCTAACCTCTTCGCCTGTTAAACCCTTTAGGATTAATGACTGCGCTTTAAATATGCCCTCTATATTGAGATCACGAAGTGTTTGCACTGGAATTAAAGCTACCGCGAGAGGAGGTGGTGCTACAGAAGTCGTTTGAGCACTACTTTCGGTGTCTGTTGGTTTTGGTCGATAACGGTCTAGGTTTATTGCATCGACGGCTAAATCAAACTGAATGGACGGCTTTGCAAAGTGATTAATAGCCGCATTGCCCGATAACGTTGAATCATCAAATTTGATGGTGAGCGGGTCCAACGTCAAGCTTCCTCCAGCTGCCAAATCGGCAATCAAATGGCTGGCCATATCAATTTTTATCGCAGTTCCTGGCACAGAGTCGCCCGCCGCGTTAATCATTAGCGTCATGTCTTGGAAGTCGAACTGATTAAATGTGGAATTAATAACCAAATCGCCATTAAGTTTTAAACCTACCGTGGCTTTGGGTTTACGGCTATCCACCGTTAATGCTAATTCAACGCCCATCGGGCTTCCTAACGAAAGGGCATCGGTGGTTAAATCTAAACCGGCAAGGGCATAATGCTTGCCTTGACTGGCATCGTCCCAGGTAATATTGGCATCGACTATTTGCAAGCCCCCGATTGCAATAGCACCCATTGCTAGGGTCGATGACTGTTCTATGGGTTTATCTTGGGTCGCATTTGGCTCAGTTGATGGGTGCATCAGATCATCCCAATTGGTTTTCCCCGCTTGGTTTTTTTCAAGATTCAGGCTCATCCCTTTTAAAATAACGGTGCTGACTTCAACGTGTTGGGACAACAAAGGCAGCAACTTAACTTTCACATTTGCTTCTTGGATCTTCGCAAATGGCGCTGCTTTAAAACCGACAGCGTTACTCAAACTAACGTCATTAAGACCAATACCAATCCATGGGAAAAGGGACAAACTTAAATCACCGTTAATCGCTAAGTCACGCCCCGTTTTTTCTTTAACAACGGTTTGGATCTGTTCTCGATAATCATTCGGGTCAATCACCCGAGGGGCAACGATGGCCGCACCGACAATCAATAAAACCAACCCACTGGTTATTTTTAAAAGTTTTCCCATGAGTTTATCGTCTTATTTAAGGGTTATGTGGCTGCCTGAAAATGGCTCTGGTTGTCTAAAGATTTAGCTATCAATTGGATATGTTAGGCTAATCGAGCTCAATTTAGGGATAAATTACCTGTATTATCTGATTAGATGACTTAGTTTCAATCTCTAAAAAAGAATAGGCAGTCCAAGCGACAAATCAAGTTTTTTATCAGGCTGGTGATGACCGTCAATCTATCAACTGTAGGTAAAAAAACAAAGAAGGGTGAGCTTAAATTCACCCATCTCACACGCTTGATAAAATTATGATGAATAGCGCTAAGTTTTTCGCTTTATCAGGTTTTTGCAGCATATAGAAACCGGTTACCTGCTTTGGTAATCGGCGCAGTGGTCAGTAGGGTAAATTTTGGTGTCATTATGGGTCATACGTCTGTGAAGCATAGACCCATCAATGACATGGGTGCTGATCAACAGGCTAAAGGTTGATGTTTTGGACTTTACCGCATTTGTTAAATAACGCATAAAAAACAGTTCGCTTAGTATATTTTGAATGAACTTAAGGTGGTTTCTAAATATAATACGGATTACTTTCTGATATAGAGCTGAAGACATGTCCAATTCTAAGATCATTTACACCCTCACTGACGAAGCCCCCGCCTTAGCTACTTATTCCTTTTTGCCTATTGTTCAGGCTTTTGCTGCGGCGGCGGATATTACCGTTGAAACGCGGGATATCTCTTTAGCGGCTCGTATTATTGCTAATTTCCCTGAAAACTTGACCGATGCGCAAAAGCAAAATGATGCCTTAGCCGAGTTGGGCGAATTAGCAAAGATGCCGGTGGCCAATATTATTAAGCTCCCTAATATAAGCGCTTCCATTCCGCAATTAAATGCTGCGATTAAAGAATTACAAGCCTCAGGTTATGCCATCCCTGATTATCCGGAAGAGGCTAGTGATCCAGTTGCACAAGAGATTCAGGCACGTTATGCCAAAGTTTTAGGAAGCGCCGTTAATCCAGTCTTACGCGAAGGGAATTCTGATCGGCGTGTGGCTGCTCCAGTTAAAGCATATGCCCAAAAACACCCACATAGTATGGGGGCTTGGTCGCCCGATTCTAAATCGCATGTTGCAACGATGCATGAGGGTGATTTTTATTCCAGCGAGCAATCTAAAGTTATTAACGCGGCGGGTGCGGTTAAAATTGAATGGCTGGGTGATCATGGCGATGTCCGTGTGCTGAAAGATCAAATAGCGGTACAGACAGGTGAGGTGATAGATGCCGCAGTGATGAATTGCAAGGCTTTAGGTGCTTTTTTTGAACAGTCCATAGCCGATGCTAAAACACAAGGGGTATTACTTTCGCTGCATTTAAAAGCAACGATGATGAAGGTTTCTGATCCTATTATATTTGGTTATGCGGTTAATGTTTTTTTTCGAGAGGTCTTTGACAAGCATGGCGACACCTTTAATCAATTGGGGGTTGATAGTCGTAATGGTTTGGGTGATGTTTATGTAAAAATTGCGACGCTACCTGACAGCCAACGTCAACAAATTGAGGCTGATGTTCGCGCTGTTTATCGGACTCAACCGGCATTGGCAATGGTCAATTCAGATAAAGGCATTACTAATTTACATGTGCCGAGTGATGTCATTGTCGATGCCTCAATGCCGGCAACATTACGATCTTCTGGGCAAATGTGGGGGCCAGAGGGTCAATTGCAGGATACGAAAGCGATGATTCCTGACCACTGTTATGCGGGTATTTATCAAGCTGTTTTTGAGTTCTGTCAAGAACACGGTGCTTTTGATGTTACGACCATGGGCAATGTGAGTAATGTTGGTTTAATGGCACAAAAAGCTGAAGAATATGGTTCCCATGATAAAACCTTTGAAATACCGGCAAAGGGTCGGGTACAGGTCACCGATTTTGAAGGGTGTGTATTGCTGGAGCATCCTGTTGAGGCCGGCGATATTTGGCGTATGTGTCAGACTAAAGACTTACCGATTCAAGACTGGGTAAAATTAGCCGTGCGCCGTGCCAGAGCAACGGGTCAGCCGGCTATTTTTTGGTTGGATAAACAACGGGCACATGATGCAAACTTAATCGCAAAAGTTGAAAGCTATTTAGAGCAACAGCATACCGACGGGTTAGAGATTAAAATTATGGCTCCTGTTGAGGCGATACGTTACACCTTACAGCGGGTCAGAGCGGGTGAAGATACTATTTCTGTAACGGGAAATGTATTAAGGGATTATTTAACCGATTTATTTCCCATTTTAGAATTGGGGACCAGTGCTAAGATGTTATCTATTGTGCCTTTGTTGGCCGGTGGTGGCTTATTTGAAACCGGTGCCGGCGGCTCTGCGCCGAAGCATGTTCAACAGTTGTTGGAAGAAAATCATTTACGTTGGGATTCGCTCGGCGAATTTTTAGCGTTGGCCGTTTCTTTAGAAGATTTTGCGCAAAAAAATAACGCTAAAAAGGTCCAAGTGCTGGCATCAGCACTGGATCAAGCCAACAGCACCTTTTTAAGCAACAATAAATCACCGTCACGTCAAGTCGGTGAACTTGATGTGCGCGGCAGTCATTTTTATCTTGCGCTCTATTGGGCTAGGGCTTTAGCCGAACAAGACCAGGATTCAGCGTTGCAGGCACAATTTAGTGTCATCGCTCAACAGCTAACTGAGAATGAAGATAACATTATTTCTGAATTAAATGCAGTGCAAGGGAGTGCGACTGATATCGGTGGGTATTATTACCCAGATCAAGCGATGGCTGCCGAAGTGATGCGCCCTAGTGAGTGTTTTAATACTATTCTTAGCGATATTTAAAAAAAGTCGTGCGACCCGTTTGAGCGAGTAAATAAAGAAAATAATGAGAATTTTTACGTCTACACGGCTAATCACATCAACCCGTGTTTTTGCCTTCGCTTAATTCGACGTATAAGCCTATGTGTTTCCAGATTAAACCGAGTGATTTAAATCGGTTCTTTGTACGGCATGGTTTTCTAAAATAAAATCAGCCCCGTAGGCGGTGGCAGGAGTCTGGAAACCGCTTTCGATATTCTCTGCCAGCACTTTTTTTATTATTTGGAGTGCAATGTCTGCGGTCCAGAGGCTGCCGGCTTCGGGGCCTTTTAATTGAGCCCTAAAATACTCCCCTTGTTGGTTTTTAACTTCACCCCAAACGGTGGTTTGTGTTTTGTGACAATCTTCTAGCGTTGGCGGCGGCGTTACCAACAATTTTTTCGCTAACTGGCGGATTGGTGCAAATTGAAACAAAGGGCTGGCGTAATGGCTTAAACGCACTAATTGTTGTTGGCGCACAGGCAGGGATACGTAATTTTCAATGGTTGGAATTTGAGTGCTGTGAAAGGCGGTCACCGCATCGCCCCAGGTGATTCTGAGGCAAGTTTTTGGCCCGGATCCTAAATCAATTGTTTTTTGTTTAAAACGGCGTTGGGGTTTAATGAGTTGCCCCTGATAGCGTATGCGGTCACCGTAGGCTAACAATTCAATAGCCGTGCGTTGGGTGCCGGGCGGCAGTGTTGCAGGGCCCTGGCTTTCAAAAGCTAATGTTAAATGGCTTGGTTGCTCGATCTGAGTGCTTAAGTAAAGCGCTAAGCAATCGGTTGCGGCGACATCAAAACCGGCACCGGGGAGTAGCATGACCTTGTTGTTTTTAGCCGCTGTGTCATAGCCGAGTAAGGTTTCAAAAACCGATAACTCACCGGTAATATCAAGATAATGTGTTTGGGTATTCAGGCACGCTGTGACCAGTGGCTGTGCGGTCGATTGAAAAGGCCCAGCGCAATTAAAAACAAACGCTGTTTTTTTAAGGCGTTGTTCAAGCCGCTGAGGGTTGTCTAGGGGGACAACTGCCACGTTAAGATCAAGTGCCTCTCCAAGGGCGGTAAGTGCGGTTTGGTTTCTGCCGGCTAGCTCTGGCTTTAAGCCGTGTTGCACTGCAAGTTGGGCGATTTGTGTGCCTAAGTAGCCGTTAGCACCGTAGATAATAAAAGGAGCATCCATAGCTTTATTGTATTTTATGATTTCACTGTGAGTTTGATTTTTTTAAAAAATA
>Ga0257122_1001796_pt1 | contig 14305 bp, 10 predicted proteins | sample SI106_120metaG_FD_190146 | JGI IMG/M metagenome (GOLD analysis project Ga0257122, IMG submission 190146) | Marine microbial communities from Saanich Inlet, British Columbia, Canada - SI106_120 | ecosystem: Environmental > Aquatic > Marine > Inlet | place: Canada: British Columbia | collected... | reverse complement strand
GGTGAACTCAACGGCGCACGAATCTTCGACCCGAGAACAATCAAACGCGCAACCGCCGAACAGAGCCATTTGGAATTTGACCTATCGCTAGGAGTACCGCTTCGCTACGGCGCCGGGTTCATTCTGGGCAACCGGCTATGGCCGTTCTACGGCAAGAACGCCCCGCGCGCATTCGGCCACCTAGGCTTTACGAATTGCATCATCTACGCGGACCCCGACCGCGACCTCAGCGTTGCCTTGCTGAGCACCGGCAAGCCGTTCATTCACGCTGGCCTACCGCGGGTCATCGCGCTCGTACGCGCTATTGGAGCCGCTGTCTAGATGAACAACTTCGGAATTTGCTAGGCCTCTGACTCCGAACTGGCCAGGCTTCTACTGACAAAGCTCATCCCGCGGTTTATCTGATCGTGGAGACGGGGTCGAAGGAGACGATTCGATCGCGGTCTCTAGTCAGCAATGCGACGTTTAGGGTGCCCACGCAGTCACGATCGACAAGGGAGTCGTGTGCTCTCGCCGTCCTTGTCTTGCTTGGCGACTTCTCGCTACGACGCCTTCGTCATTCTTTTTGAGTTCGGCTACTCGCTGCGGGTGGGATCGGCGAAACGCATCGACGACCTGTCGCATTAATGGGTCGGCTACAATTTCGCCCTTGGCTAAAACTCGGTCTTGTCGCCAGATTTTATGGGGCTCGACAGCCAATCCGGCTTCGAGACGTTGTATAGAGCCATCCTTCATATGAAGGATGGCGCTCATTCGTGGTGGATTCGAAATCTTCCCGCCATCGGCCACGAAAGCCCTTAAGTGGTTCCCATTGAATCCGACCACAAATGGCAGACCGAACCCGCTACGGTAGTCAGCGGTGCCGGGGCGTTGACTCGTGAGCCCGCCAACGATTTGATAATTTCGCGCCATATCGAGATCGTATTCGACCCAGGCGATCTTTGCTAAGGCGCGCCGCGACCCTTTGATGCGGGCGCGGACACTAAAGTCATAGTTCGGTGCTTCGGGGCCAAGCCTGCTTCTCTTGACGACATCATTTATGCCATTTGAGGTGCGAAACTGAAGGCGTAGTTTTCCTCCGGCTGCGTTAGCATCTTGGGGAGGCATAAGAGAGGCGAATAGGAATAGACTAAAACATAAGAATGATTTGAACATTAAGGATCCTCCGCTGAAGGGACCTAGAGCAAATACTGTTCCAGTGTGCCGGAGCAGAAACGTATGTGATTACCAAGGCCTCTGAAGCGCGCTGCCCATTGGCGCACCGGGCGACCACTCATTGTTGGAGAGATGAAACAGAAATAGCCACTTCCCGATCCTCACCCGGGTTGATTTCCCCGATCCTTCCCGATCCTCACCCGGGTTGATTTTCTGCCCGATCCTCATGCCCGATCCTCACCCGGGTTGATTTCCCGATCCTCACCCGATCCTCACCCGGGTTGATTTTCCCCCGATCCTCTCCCGGGTTGATTTTGCCCGATCCTCACCCGGGTTGATTTTCTGAGAAGAGATTTTGGAAAATAAAGCCCGATCCTCAAATAAAGCCCGATCCTCACCCGGGTTGATTTTCTGAGAAAAGATTTTGGAAAGTACGCAACAATCCGGAGCGTGGTCCGAAAACCTAGGCAATGAGTTTGCCACGCGCGATATACAAGAACACAACGTACTTGGTCACCCGTCGCTGCACGCAGCGGCAGTTTTTGCTACGTCCCTCACCGAAGATAAACCAAATCATTCTCTACTGTTTGGCGGTCGCTTCGACGAAGTATAATGTATTGATTCACGTCGCCTGTTTTCTATCCAACCACTATCACCTCGTGGCGACCGATAAAGATGGCAAGATGCCAAAATTTCTGGCGTATCTAAATAAGTACATCGCCAAATGCCTGAATGTTGAGCATGGTCGGTTTGAAAACCTCTTTGCCGCAAACGAAAAGACATCCCTGGTCACACTGGCTGAAGCCGGCGATGTCATCTCCAAAGCTGGATATACGCTGGCAAATCCCGTGCTCGCTGAACTCGTTTGTAGTCCTGAAGAATGGCCAGGAGTCCTATTGATGCCGTCCAGCGACGGTTTGCCCGAAATCGACGTGGAGCGCCCCAAAGGGTTCTTTCGCCCTAATGGGCCCATGCCTGAACGGGCCACCTTGAAGCTCGAAATTCCCGAGGCCTTCTCAAGTGACGAGGACTTCTATCTTTCTGCTCTCACGACCAATGTCTCTGAACGTGTTTCGGAAAAACAGGCGGAGATGAAAAGAAAGAAGCGCAAATTCATGGGGGCCAAGAAAGTCCTGCGCCAAAAGCCCTCGAGCAGCCCCCGTAGTCGAGAACCTCGTTTTCAGATGAACCCACGCGTTGCGGCGAAGAATAAGTGGGCGCGGATCGAAGCGTTGGTGCGGGCGAAAAAGTTCCTTGAGGACTACAGAAAGGCGTGGCGGGCCTGGATAGCCGGCGACGAAGATATCGCGTTTCCCAAGGGCACCTATGCCCTGGCAAGGCTCGCGACTGTCAAGATCAGCACCTAGCAGCGACGCTGATTCGACCCGCTCACATTCGACCTGATCACGTCCTCCCAGCACACTCTCTAAGACGGTAGAGCTGCGCCTTCCCCTTCCTCCACAGACTTCCGACAAAAGCGAGACGACAGTTCTGGCCAAATATTCGAAGACACATCCGTCGTCGTGGCGGTTGGCCACAGCCGGCTGGCAGTGGGTGCCGTGCAGATCGGGTCTGCATGCACACGGGCGATCACGATAACTGATAACCAACCTGGGAGCGGATCGCAATGTTTGATAACCAACCTGGGAGCGGATCGCACGAGAAGGCCGATGAACCATGGAGGGATGCTTCCCGTGCCCACATAGGCGCAGCCTTCCGCAGCGGGCGGATCTACGAGGGGCGGCTGTGAGTCGTGCCCGACGTCGCAGGCCGAGTCCGGGGGACCCGCGTCGACTGAGAGAGGGGGCGGGTCGGGCGTTACCGGTGGCTCTTCTAAACGTAGGGTTGGATCGCCAAAGAGGAGCCAGTGTCTGCGCCCTCTATCAGCCGTATCCTGTTTTGATAGTCTCGCTGCCTCGCCAATGGTTAGGGTCGGCGTCTGCGTCAGGTTGCGAATAAGCGTCTTGCCACGTTCAACATGTTGCACGCCTTTATTCAACATCGATGATGCGAAGACGGCGATAGCGCCGCCTTTGGGAGCACCTACGAGGGTCTCCGCAAGACTCGTGGTGTAGATGTCATGAAAAAAACCGTTGAGGCAGGTCAAGCTAACGACGACGGGAAGCTTCTTGGAGTCTCCGAATAGGTCCACCAACGACTGGTCGACGATCGCTTTCTGCCCCCAGATCCCAACCGATCCGTGTCCGTAGTAGAGCAATACATCGGGGGTGTTGTCGAAGATATCGACGATGCCATTTCGGGATTGATCTTCTGCTTGGGCATTTTGCGCCGAAATATCGAACTCAGAAATATCCCAGGTCTTATCCACGCTTGCCTTCAGGACGGTGCGCGTCGTCACGGGAGTTTTCTCGTGAGCCAATACAAAGCGATGTTTCTGCTCGGTATCGCTACGGCTGCCTTCGTGGTCGATGATTCGCTGGACGTAATGCATCGCTTGTTCCGGCGTGCGGGCCGGCAGCCGGCCAATGGCGATCTCGGGCTTTTGATCGTCATTGAAATCTACGAGCCAATCGTCGGATGCAGTTTCGAGATTAGGGACGTAGAGCAAGCGTGTGGGTACGTAATCGTGGGCACCTAATTCCAGCCGGCCTTCACGGTCAAAGCTCGCGTCGCCCAAAAGCAGTACGTGTGACGGCGGTTGATTCCAAAACTGGAAGGCATAGTGCAGATAGTCGCGCAACGCCTTCACACTGGATTGCCCATAGGAAAACTCGTCGTACACGTCGTCGATGTTGACGACGATCGGATTCCAGCCCAGCTGCCGTTTCCAATTTGCCAATTCGTTGGCAGCCTCGACAAATGGAGATGCACTGACAATGATGAAGTCGTTGCCGTCGCTCTGCCCCTGCAATTGGCTAGGCCCATTGCGTTCAATTTTGGCGGGGACTTCTTCGATTTCGGTCGGTAAACGAATATAGATGCGTTTGGTCTTGGGGCCGGCGGCGATGCGAGCCTCTTCTTGGCCTCTGTCAATTTCAAAGCGTGTTGGAAGGATTTGGCTGAGCTGACCTGCGTCGTTCAGTTCGAAGAACTCACCCGTATTCGCGAAGGGCATCTTGATGGCAGCGGTTGTATCAGCGGAGATCTCGATCAACTTCGATTTCGCCTGAATGCGATAGAGCTGCCAATAGTCGACTGATATTTCTTTTAGAAACGATTTATCCAATGCGCTGGCCGTATCGCTCGGCAGAGCAGCCAAGGTAAAGCGGTTGTCGCCCTCTTTTAGCTGACTCTGCGGCACTTCAAAGCTCGCGCTGCCAATGGACTGGCTTTGAAAATCGAGTTCACCGATTTTGCTATCGTTTAGGAGTACCGCGACATGGTGTGTGAGCCCCTTGGTGAGGCCCTTCAGAGTAACCGTTACCACCGCAGGCTGAGGCGCCGTCAAATCGACGTCGTTGAGCTGTAGATCGTAATCGAGGGCATTTTCAGAGATGAGTGGGCCAAAGAAATTATCACCATCGTCGTCGTTTATCGCGGCGACGTAGACAGTCTTGGGAAGGGCTGTTGCGGTCGCCCGGCCTGAGTAGGTTAGGGCGCTGGCACTTACTGAGGGCGCAGTGTCTGATTCAATGCGTAGTGACGGTTCCCCCAGTGAGGTGCCCGCTGACAGCCAGTAGATTGCAGAATCGGCTTGCGGGTCGCCCGGCGGCGGGCTGTAGAACTGGACCGCATCAGTGGTGTTAAGAACGCCGCTTTCCTTATTAGCGTTGAGTTCGTCTTCCTTGCTGATGATCCGAATGGGAATTTGCACGCCCTTGTCAAAGACACGGAGCGTGTCGACGGCGGTTCCTGCGGGCAGTCCAGCATCGAGCAGTTCCTCGCCTGTTATCGAAACCCAGCCCGAGTGTTTGACAGTGATCTTGAACCCATCGTCGGCCGCGAGCATGCGCTGCCTTTCTATCGGGGAAAGGGCGCTAGCTGAGTAACGCCAACCCTTCGAGTTTCCTTGAGCGTTGCGATGAGGCTGGGTGTCGGGCAATTTCACTACGCCTTTAGCAACAGGCCCTACGAGTTTTTCGTAGGATGCGCGTTGCGCCTTCGATTCGGCGGATGAATATTGGCCCACCGCGTCGAGCATTCGAGCGGGGGATTTCGCCAAGGCTTCGCCCGTTTTCGGTGCGGAAGGGCTGACGGAATGCCAGTCGCTAACTTGGATACGACCGCGTAGGTCAACGGATTTTAGCCGAACCTGCTGTACGGGGGATGCCCGTCGATGACGCGGAACGGTAATCGAATAGTCACGTGCATTTGAGCTGGGGTGCGCGGGCGTGTGCCCAAAAAGGCTGCTGCCGGCCACGAGAGACGACGTAAGCGGCAGCACCTGGCCATTGGCCGATCGGCCTTCGACGTGGAAACCGAGATTGTCGACTTCCAGGCCGGTTATCCACCGAACGACCAGGCCCTTTTTCGAACGCCAGGCCACAAGCGATCGCAGGCGTACCGCCAACGCGGGGTTATTCTCCTCGAATGCGAGGTAATAACATTCAGCGCTGTTGTCGTTGGAATAGACAGAGTTGCCCACGGTGAAGCTGCCCGAGCCGAGGGCGGTGATCATGTCGCTTTGGGTTCCCGAATTCAGGCGGTAGGACGCACCGGTAGCGCTTCCCATTGAAGCGAGTCGCATGCTGCCAATTTGGCTGTCACACGTGATGAATACGGCAGCCGGATCGATAGTGGTGGTAATGGAGCGCGCCGTGGTTGCGTTGCCCGTATACGATCCCGTCTCGAAGTAGCTGCTGGTTTTGAAAGCCACGTAGCTAAAAGTTACGCCACTGGCGTTGACGGCGTTTTCGGTTCCAATGCGGAAAGTGCCCGATCCGAATGACTTGATTCGGTCCGTTAGGTCGGTCGATACGGCATTGAACTGGCTAGACGTCGTCATGCTGGGCGAGGTCGCGTCGCTGCGTACTTGAGGGGCGAGGCTCGTTTCGCGGAAGGTGATTACGGCGTTGGGGGTGTCGGACCCACAGCAAGAAATGTCCGTGTCGTCGGTGGCATTGCCGGTATAGCTGCCCCCCCACATGTTTGAGTCGTATTTAATGGCAAGAAAATAGTAGGTGTTGGGGTTACTACTGGCGTTGACGTCAGCATCGGTGCCCAAAGTGAATCCGTTCTCGTCGAGCGATAAGATGCGGTTGGTGTAGGTGGCGCTACTCGAAAGTCGGCCGGTCTTTAGATCTCCGGTTCCACCGTCTACGACGCTGTCCTTGGTCGCAAAATATGCATATTCGAGCGTGTTCCGGTGGACGAGGACCAGGTCGGGCTGAAATCCGAGGCCGGTAATTTGATGTCCGTCTGTGCTATTTCCGGAATAGCTTCCCGTGACGATTTCCGCTTCGGCGGGATGGGCGACGATGAAGGAGGCGACGATCACGCAAGTGGAAAGGAGTCGGCGCGACAAAGCCTGCGAGGTCGTTGGGATCTCGAGTGGGTCTCGCCCTGAATTGCGAAGTGGGTCCTTCGACGATCTTGAAACGTTCCGATTCAACAACTTTCCTGCAACGGTTTGAGCAATGACCTAACCATATACCATGGGACCGAGCCTCTGGCATCTTCCCACATACGTGGTCCGACTTAACGGTGACGGGATTCTTCCGGTCTGACACGGGCGGATGATGGTCTTGCCCCATCGAACGATTCGCCGATTGCTGGCGTCCTAGAATTCGGTGGCCATGATTACGTTTAGGGAATCGGGATCGGTGGCGATGCCGCCTGCTTTGACTTTGGTTCGTACTTTCATCTGTTCCTCCGTGGATTCGCGTATGACCAGGGACAAAGCAGATTGCATGCCAGGTGGCAGAGCCCTGATATTATTGGCTTGAATGACTGGAAAGGCGAAGTTGGTTACAGTCGTAGCCAAGGGGATGTAACCGAAGTCGGAATACGCACCGCGAGTGGGTCTCCAGCTACGAGTTACTATCCTACCGTCATCGCAGATCGCGAATGCAGGCCTTGCACGACCTTGGCTGCCACTTTCGTTCGCTAGCGCCACCCGGTACTCATGACAACCTCCGGACTACGACGGCAAACCACAGTTACCTACATCTACTGTGAGAGCGTTTGATATTAGGCGCTTCATGCATGGCACGACTCTGGCAGTACAGCCCCACACAACAACGAGTAAATAGACTCTAGTGGCGCGGGCCTCAGGCCCCAGCCAAGGTTGGAGGGTGAATAGATGTTGGGCCACAGAATAACGAGTTGCTTGATGGTGGTTGTATTGGGCGGATGTAGCGGCAACGACCAAGGCCAACCGCCCGCTGGAAACACGCAGCCCGGAGCCCTTTCGGTTTCGCTGAGCCAGATCAGCAAGGCGACCATAGCGGAACAGGTCTATACCTCGTCTACACAGCTCGAAGCAAAGTGGCAGATGAGTTCGGGTACAGTCGCCCAGTACCAACTGTTGATCAGAGAAACCGCTTCATCCAAGACGACTGAAATAGTGGTTTCGAAGGACAAGACTTCCGCCATCCTCACCGAGCTAAAGGCTGCAACCTCGTATACGTTGCTCCTCAACGCCTGCCTCGATGAGAGCTGCTCGCAAATTGTGGATAGTGCAGAAAGCAAAGCGACGACGGCGGAGGAAGTGTGGCAGCTGCAAGGCGCGGGCAATACTTTTGATACGGTGGCGACAATCGCTACAGACACGAACGTCCTCACGTCCGTCTTTCGTTATGGGGCTGAAGCCGGCCCTCAGCTCGAAGGTCACGCAAGAATGATGTACCACGTTCGTGCCCATGGCACGGACAAACCCAATATCGGTGCCACACTCTCCGCGACCACGGTAAACGCCAGCGCCTCGACATTTTCACAATTTTCGGAGATCACGCCAGGACACGGATTGAAACACCCCAATACACCTTCCACCTTGGTCAAGAGATTGGCCGCATTCCATGCTGTGCCCATGGTGCCCGACAATAAGATTCGGCTCTTCTTTGAAGCTCAAGGTGCGGACGGTGCAACACGCCTGATGTATTTGGACAGCCAGGACGGCCTAGAGGGAAGAGACTTCCATCCAGGGAGCGCCAGCGTCGTCGAGACGCAAACGGACTACGATGGCATTGCCAAACCCACCGTCATTGTCGGCATCGAAGGTGACAGCGAAGCTGGCGATCAGGGGATGACGAACGCACGCCAGTCGAAAATGGGATGGCCTCAGAGAGATAACTGGGCGTGGGACGGCAGTGCCGGCGCCTATATGATCATCACCGGATCCGACGCCTGCGGACAAACCCATGATGGTCTCTTCATGGCCACCTACGACGGCGGCAGCTGGCAAGTGGTTCAGGACGAGAAAGGATGCAGCCGACCTCTCGTCGAGCTCGCCCATGGTCCCGTCATCGTCCATCTGGGGCAGGCACGATACAAACTCTACTTCGAACACCGTCCCGACAAGAATGATAAACACAAAAAACCGCTACATATGTTCTACGGGGATGGCTCGTTGAGCGGCGATACCGACCAGGTCGAATTTGCTGATTGGGAAGGCGAAGCGAATAGCAGAGAAGTACATTTCTTATGGCCGGATGGCAGCCTGCTCAATGAATCAAAAGAAGCAGGGCTCGGCGACCATTTCGTCTTTTTGCCAACCAACGACCTAGACGTACAAGTGATGTACCTGAATCTGGGTGGAATGGATGATAAAGAGGCCCCGGGCCCGTCCAAAGGAATCGGCGTGGCCCTGCTCGTCAATCCGTGAGTCTAGAACCTACGAACGAAAACCGAAAACCTACGACCGAAAACCTACGACCGAAAACCTACGACCGAAAACCCACAACCGAAATCCTACAACCTACAACCGACAACCGAACTATTCAGCAGTTGGGTGCGGGAAGCTCGGTACTCTAGAGCCAGATAAGGGTCTTGCGGGGTGCAGCGCTTGGCGTATCCAATTGCGCAACAGGACGCGGGCCTTGAGGCACGTCAAAGAAACGCACATGAAGATGATTCGCATGCCCGGGCTCGTAACGGATGATACCGCTGTTGGAACGACGACCTCGAGGGTACTGGAAAATATCCTTCAACCGCGCGTCGGAAACGCCCTGCTTCTTTGCATAAGCATGAAGCACCTTCTGTAGCCGGTAGTCGAGGAAGATATATTGCACCGCCCTACTCTTCAGCAGAGTTTCGATCTGAAACCACGTACGAGCCAAGTGCAGGGTTTTCCGATTCGCTCGGCGATAATATTTGGTGTCGTAGTTGAGCACGACGCGAATATCGACATCTTTGCCCCGACGATGAGATTTATGCGGCCGAAGCGTGCCGCCGCGGCGCCGGCTCAGATCGTGAATCCAAATGGGGTCCGCATCGGGAAAGGCCCTTGCGTACGATTCACCCATCTCTTTTAGTATTCGCACCGCGAGTCGCGTGCCCCAAGCGCGGCGTGGACTTCGTACTTGGATACCCGGCCCGCTGGCGAGCTGGACGTAGCGACTTCGACGCTTTCGGCGAACAATCTTCTTCGATCGGGACCGCGATCTGGATTTAGCGCGGCGCGCCCGACGGCTAACGGCTGCTTTGGCGCGCTTCGGCTTTTCCTCGGTGGCCAGGGAGTATTCGCTGATAAAGCCGGCGGACGAGGGCGGCGACGCCCAAGCTGGCGCCTGGCAAAGCAAAAACACCGTGGTGAGGGTTAAGACAACGAAACGCATATCGGAATAGACGTAGCATATAGCGTGCCGGGCACCAGGAAAAGAAATTCTTCATGAATTGGCCGATCCCTGCGGGATATTGGCAGGTCAGCTAGCCAGCAAAGCCGCAATGCTATTCGCCGCTTACGGCGACGATTGTCGCAAACGCCCCAGGAGTTCTTTCGCTGCTACTAAGTTGGGGTACCTTCCTAGAATCAAACGGAGATCAGCGCGTGCAGCCGGCCTATCCCCCACCACAAGGTAGGCCTTCGCCCGTCGCAGACGATTTAGCGCCGACGCCCGAACCTTCAGGAGCTGTTCGGCCTCGATTAGCGCCAAACGCCCTTCTACCTTAGCCTCCCTCAAGCGGCCCATATCATGCAGAATTCCCGCTCGTCGGATGCGCCAGTCCACCTTGATCTTGGCCGTTTTCGCTGCCTCATCTACCAAGGCGAGCGCCCCAACATGATTCTGCCTTTCCTTTTCTACTTCAAGGAGTGCGAGGCGCAACACCACGGCCCCCGTGATGGCCACCCCTTGTCGATAGCCCGCTGCGGCCTCGTCGAGACGGGATTTGGACCGCAAGAGCCGACCTCTATCAAGAAAAACCTGAGGGTCTGGACGGAGTTGAAGCATCCGACCATAGTCATCCACAGCCCCGCGCCAATTGCCCTTTCGCAGTCTCAAACGCGCTCGCAAGCCAAAGGCCGGCACGCGTTTGCCACCCGCCCGAAAGTAACGCTTCAACGCATGCAACGCCTTCGCCCATTTCCCCCGCGCGAAGTGGCTCTGAGCCCAAATCAGTTGGATCCTCGTGTCGGTTGGGCTGATCTTCTGAGCACGTCTGAGGTCGGCGTGCGCCGAACGAAAATGCCTCGCTCGACGACGGTGGTCGGCCCGCTTCAGGAGCAATTCGAGATTGGTGGGATCCTTGCGCAACGCGCGGCTGAGGTGCTTGATCTGCTGGTCCAACCCCGGATGCGCAGCGGTGAGGGTGGGCGTGCATTGCAGAGCCACAACCGCAAATAATGCCAATGCTCTCATGGTTTCTGGCCCCAAGGTCCCTCGCTGACGACTTCCCCGATTCTTCACCCGATACTTCGAATGTACAGAACCTAGCGGAAGCTCCGCACTAGCGCTATCCTTTCTGTGAAGCGGGCGTTTCTATGCTGCGTTTCTGTGCTGCGTTTCTTCAACTCAATTGCGGGAGCTTTGGATGCTACGGTATCTTTCCACGTTCGTATTTTCAGTCTTCGTCATGGCCTGTGGCGGCCTCACTACCGTCGAGTTATCCGCCGACAAGAGTACCATCAGCGCTGGTGGCATCGAATACGCCACCATCACCGCACGGGCGATGATCAACGGCTCCCCGGCGAGCAGCGGAACGAAGATAGAGTTGGAAACCAACGGCGGCAGCTTTTCGCCGGTGTCAGAACTCCAGTCAACGGAGCTCAGCACTTCAGCCGACGGCACGGTTGAGATCAAGCTCTATAGCGCTGCTACTCAAGGCACCGGTACCATCACCGCAAGCGTTGACGACGACCTCACTGGCCTGAGCGGAACGGGCAGCCTGACGATTACGTTTGGCCCCGCCAGCGGAGGCAAAAAACCCGTGGCCGGTACCTTCACGATGAGCTGTAACGCGGTCAATATCGGCGCACTGAGAGAGCCTCTGCCGAGTACCACGGTAATCTGCAATCTCGCGGCTCGCTCCAGGGATGGTACGAGTATCCCCACGAGCGCCTTTACTCCCGAGTTCATGGCCGAGGCAGGCTCGCTCTCGACCGGTATCGATCCCAGCACCGACGCCCAAGTGGTACTCTACAAACCGGATGTGGGGACCCCCAAAGACGTGGAGCCTGACCCGCTCATCGATGAACCATCGACGCTCTCGGTAACAGGACTCACTCATAACCCGCGGGACGGACTCGTTACGCTCGTCGCCATCATCGAGGGTGAAGAGTCTTTCGTCGACGCCAACGGAAACGGTGAATACGACACGAACGAAACGTTTGAGGACAACCCCGAGCCTTTCGTCGACACCAATGACAACGGCATCTACGACGGTGACGATACATTCCAGGATCTCAACGCAAACGGCCAATGGGACCAGGTTAACGGAGTATGGGATAGTCGTACGAAGATCATGGCGATCTACAAAATCCTATGGACAGGAAAGCTGGAAAGCGGCTCGGGGTTCGCCGAGATCAAAGCATCAACCGCAAGCACAAATATCGCGAATGGTGGCAGCCTTTCCATCGACGCTTATGTTGTCGATACCAACCTCAACCCGGTTGCCGCGTTTCAAGAAAATAGTGACTACGCGGAATGGACGCTCGATAGCACCGCAGATGCCGAACTTGCGGGCGATAGCAGCGCCTATCTAAGCAATGGCCTCGGATTTACGTTCAACAAGACAGCCAACACTGAACTCGCGCGCTGGATGATCCTGGAAAAATCCTTCACCAAAGGTAAGATCAGTACAACGGTCAGAGATACCGACACTGAGGCGGATTCGGCCAAGGGATCCTTCACTTTGGGCCTGACGCTATATAGTACCCCCGGCCCCACGGCCGATGGGGGACACCTCTCCCAGGTCACCGAACAAATAACGCCCGTATTGAGCGGATCCTCTCAGTAGTGTGGACCTGCTGAAGATCGTTCTGCGACTAAGCGCCCACAAAAGGCACTAGCCACCATAGGCAGCACGAGTAGCCCGTAGACACAGTGCCACCCGAAGCCTGCCCCTGAGCAGGCAATGCGGACGGACTCGTCAACCACCTGATATCACCAATGTTTCAGAGCTCGGCAAGATCCTCGACAGATCCTGGGCCGATAATCTCCTTGGCATACTCCGTGCAGTGTCTACGTGTATTGCAACAAAGGCGGGGAAGATGATGAGGTCTATGAGATTCGCTCTGACAGGTTTAATGGCAGCTTCATTCTTGATGGTCACCGGTTGCGCGCCAACAAGCGCGCCACCATGGACTGGGCAGCCACCGGCGACACCCGACACCCCCGTGGACCCACCTGCTTCCACAGACAACTATTCGCTCGTCGTTTCAGGAACCCAAACGGTGACGGTCAACGCAGGGCAACAAGCGGTAGTCCAAGTTTATTACGCGAACAACGGCGCATCCGTGAGTAACGGGGCGGTCACGTTCGCCTTCCAAGGAAGCTCCAACGGTTCCGTATTATCAACTTACACCGCGTTGACCGGTAGCAACGGCGTCGCCCAAACGACCCTGACAGCAGGACAAATCGCGGGTAGTTTTCAACTCCAAGCCAGTGCGCATGGGGCCATGCCCGCCACGTGGAATATTCAGGTCACGGATGGTAGCGGCGGCGGCGGAGATACCCCCGTCGACCCAACCGTGAATACCAAACTATCGGGCACGTTCGAGCTGGAGAGCACCGTTGAAGTCACCGGAAGTTTTGAAGGCTCCGGTCTGGCCGACGGTCTTAACGCTATCGAAGAGATTTCCGATGATCCCATGGACCCGGCCGAATATCTGGTCGACAAGATCGTCGACGAAGTCGCGCAGGGTAACGTCATTGTGCAGACCCTCGCAATGGTCGCCAAAATCGCGCTGTATGAAGAATTGGGCGACATGCTCGACCCTGAGAAAGACAACATTCTCAACAAGACGAAAGACCTCGTGCAGAATATTTCGTCCATCGCGAGAAAGTTCAAGCTGAGTTCAACCATGTACAGCACGGTCGCTCAGGACGCCACGCAGCTGATGGAAGTAGAACATCGGCTGGATGCGATCAGCTGGACACTCAGCGGCAAGACCTTCAAGTATACGTTCGAGCAACTCGGTCAAATTGCGCCGGAAGCCTCAGCCATCAAATTGACTCCGACCGCAACGCCTGGCCGTGTAACCGTCGACAACCATCAATTCAGCTTCCAGTTCGGCGCAATGGTCCTGGCCGCCGTCAATGCACTTGCCATTCCTCTCGTCGACGACAAAGCGACGAATTTGGAAGGTTTCCTCAATAACTTGGTCGACTGTGAAGCAATTGGCGCGAAGATCAACTCCGGCATCGGATTCGGTGGAGACGCGCTCTATAAGACAGGCTGCATGATCGTCATGAAGACCTTGGCCAGCTATGTGGAAAATCAAATCACGGGTATGGATGCCGATGAGGCCACCCTTTGGGTGGGCGGTGAGATGACGCTTACCGATACGACGAACGACGGCTTCCACAATCAAATCAGCAACGGCTATTGGGAAGGCAACTTCCAGTTGGATTCAGCTACGACGACCCTCGAAGCCGTGAACAATAAATTCAGCGGAAACCTCAAAATCGGCGCCGGTCACGAATAGAACCAGCGGCCGGACGTAACCCACCTAAGGCCCCTTAGGTGTAGTAGTTCGGATTTGATCTGACACTTGCCGTTCAGGCAAGGAAAGGGGTTACCCTGGTTGTATCTAACGCAACCGGAGCCGAAGCTCCAAAAGGGTAACCCCAATGACTAAAGACCAGAAAAT
>Ga0257122_1001793_pt1 | contig 14352 bp, 5 predicted proteins | sample SI106_120metaG_FD_190146 | JGI IMG/M metagenome (GOLD analysis project Ga0257122, IMG submission 190146) | Marine microbial communities from Saanich Inlet, British Columbia, Canada - SI106_120 | ecosystem: Environmental > Aquatic > Marine > Inlet | place: Canada: British Columbia | collected... | reverse complement strand
CGACGGAACGACTTCCGAAAGCGTGGCGTCCCTTGAGTGAAGACAATCCGCCCACCGAAGACCAGAGTTCGCCCAATAGCTCGTCTTCGCAGCGACTCTTCCTGGGAATGGCACTTTTTTTCATTCTTTGTGTGATGGGCATCTCGTATATCGCCCTGGGTGAAGTCAAACGTGAGCATGAGGATCTCATCCGAAACCAATTGGTCTCCGTGCTCGAAACCACCCATGCATCTCTACGGCAGTGGATCCGCTCACGTCTTGTCGATGTTCAGCATTGGTCGACCCGACCTGAATTCACGAAGAACCTCAAACAACTGCTCGCTCTTCCACCCAAACCCGAAATCTTAGCGAAGAGCAGGCCCTTAAGGGCGTTGCGTGCGTCCCTCGGCCCTATTCTGCAGGATAACGGCGACCTCGGTTTCTCTATAATTTCTCCCGAAAAGCTGAACTATGGGTCCATGCGCGATGAGAACCTAGGCAGCCGCAACTTGATCGCCGACCACGGAGCGTACCTACACGCGGCCTTCGGGGGAGAAGCGAATATCGTCCCACCCATGCGCACCGACGTGCTACTGCCAGGTTCCGACGGGAAACTCCGGCCCAACGAGCCAACGATGTTTGTGCTGTCGCCGCTCGAAAACGAATTGGGCCAAGTGATCGCAGTCGTAGCAATCCAGGTCAATCCCCATCGGGACTTCACCCGCATCACCCAAATCGCCCGCACGGGTAAAACCGGAGATGCTTTCGCGTTCAACCGCAAGGGTCAGGCTATTTCAGATGTGCGCTTCGACCATCAACTTCGGCAGTTGAAGATACTAAAGAGTCAGCAACGCAGTATTCTGAATCTTGAGATCCGCGACCCCGGCGGTGATCTAGCAGAAGGGTTCCAACCCACGACCCCTCCCGAAAAATGGCCGTTGACCCGTTCAATACAATCGGCGACGGAAGGTACCTCAAACGTCGATACCGAGGGCTATCGCGATTATCGCGGAAAGCTGGTCGTGGGAGCCTGGCGCTGGGACAACACCTCTGATTTCGGAATCACATTCCAAATCGATGTCGCTGAGGCATTTGCCCCCTACTACCGTAGCCGACAATTGATTGTCATGGCGCTGGCGCTTATCTTCGCTCTTTCTATTTTTGGACTCTTCTTCCTCGCCCGGCACCAGCGCAAACTCGCCCTGGTCAACCAGCATTTGGCGCACGAAATAGTCGAACGGCGCAGCATGGAACTCTTCCTCGCCCAGGCAAAAGACGATGCCCTAGCCGCGAATCAGGCGAAGAGCCAGTTCCTCGCGAATATGAGCCACGAGATTCGCACGCCGCTCAACGCGATTATTGGCTCATCTCATTTGGCGCTCCAGTCAGATCTCAGCGATCGTCAACATCGCTATCTGTCAACCATTCAAGGTTCAGGGCGCTCGCTCCTAGATCTCATTAACGGCATTTTGGATTTCTCGAAAATCGAGGCTGGAAAGCTCTCGCTGGAAAAAGAGCCTTTTGTTCTAGAAGAGGTGATCAACAACGTCATTCACCTCGCATCAGTGAAAGCGGACGCGAAAAATATCGAACTACTTGTTCATCAGCATCAGGATGTACCCAACGCGCTGATCGGCGATTCCCTCCGGCTGGGTCAGGTGCTCACCAATTTGGTCGACAACGCCATTAAGTTCACGGAAGGCGGCGAGGTCGTTCTGCGCGTTGAGCGTAGCAAATCAGATGATGGTCGAATCTGGCTGCGCTTTGGCGTTCAGGATAGCGGCATCGGTATCAGCGACGAACAGATGGCTCGCCTATTTCAAGCCTTCAACCAAGCCGACACGTCGACCACGCGCAAATACGGCGGAACAGGGCTGGGCTTGGCCATCAGCAAGGAACTCGCTGAACTGATGGGGGGAACCCTCGAAGCCAAGAGCAGGCTCGGCGAAGGCAGCCTTTTTGAATTCAGCGCCGAATTCTCAGCGCAGGCCACCCCCGAAGACATTGACTACATCTTGCCCGCCGACATGAAGAAGATGCGGGTACTCGTCGTAGACGATAACCATAGTTCAGCGGCGATACTGACAAATATTCTAGAGGGCTTGGAGTTTGCCCCTCATGCCGTGTATTCCGGCGAAGAAGCGATCAGCGAAATACGACGCTGTCAACAAGGGGAAAATTCGCCCTACCAGCTGGTACTAGTCGACATGATGATGCCGGGCCTCGACGGCATCGCTACGGCTACGAAAATTCTTGCCGATGATGGTCTGCCTAGCCCGCCAACCATCATGATGGTCACCGCGCACGGGAAGGAAGATATCCGATTGCGTGCGCGTACCGCGGGGCTGAAGGGCTTCATGGTGAAGCCCGTGAATGCGTCGCTTGTCTTCGATACGATCATGTCCGCTATGGGGCGCGCGGGACGGCCGCGGGCAACGGGGACACTTAGCATTCCCAAACCCACCCCGGCTTTTCGGGGTCGCCGCGTTCTCGTCGTGGAGGACCATCCCGCAAATCAGCTCGTCGCTGAGGAGATCCTGAAACAGGCAGGCTTTGACGTAACAATCGCGTCCAATGGCAAACAAGCCGTTGCGATGGTTCACGAATCCAACACGCGTTTTGATGTCATCTTGATGGACCTGCAAATGCCCATCATGGATGGACACGCAGCCACCACAGAATTGCGCAAACACTTCGATCAAGAGCAGCTACCCATCATCGCAATGACCGCGAATATCATGGCCAGCGAGAAGGAAAAGTGTCTCGCATCTGGAATGAATGACTACCTTTCCAAACCCATCGACGTGAAGGCGTTGTTCACAACGCTGGGGCGCTGGATTAAAGACGCCTCTGCAGGCGAGCAACACAAGCTACCTCAAAACAGTACATCTCCGTCGAATATCAGCCTTCCTGGCATCGACGTAAGCGTCGTGCTCAATCGATTGGGGGGCAACCAGCAACTCTTTCAGCGGCTCATCTCCCAATTTTCGGAAAGATATCGTCACGGCGCTCGCGATATACGTACCGCGCTGCTCGTCTCCGACGGCAAACAAATCGCCCTGCTCGCTCACGGACTCGTGGGAATTGCCGGCACACTTGGCGCTATCGATGTATCGAAAACGGCGAGAAAGTTGGAAGCCCTAGCCGAGCAAAACAACCTTACCGAAGCGGGAGCGGTCTTGAGTCTCTTGGAAAGGCAGCTAGCCGATGTGGTAGCGGGCGTGGCATCCTATGAATTTACACAAACCGAAGAAAGCGAGATCAGCCACAGCGATGATTCGCTAGCGACGCTCTTCAGCCGTTTGCACCGTCGTCTCATCGCGAATGAGTTTGATGCCGAGGTATCCTGGAAGGAACTTCGCCCCCACCTCGCTCAAGCCAGCCTCAGTGCCGAGTCCTCACTATCAAAGATGGATGACGCCGTCGCGCGGCTCGACTTCGCTGCGGCAAGAGGCCTCCTCGCAGGCTATGCGAAGACCCTAGGCGTCTCTCTGTAGTCTTTTCCAGCGGAAATCAAAAATGGGGGGGCGGCCTAAAAGTCTGCGAGCTCGCTTTCCGACAGAGGCATGATCTCATCGGCTGAAAGGGCTTGGTCGCCGCTTCCCTGCCTTGCCCTTGGCGCAGATGTGGCTGACGCAACCCTCGCCGATCCACCAGAGATGAGTCGCCGGCGAGTTTGCCCCGGCCGACCACCGCCGACTGCGCGTCTATTTCCTCGACCACCGCCGCCAGGCATTCCCCCGGTGCTGATCTGAAACTCCGAAGCCAACCGACGAAGTTCTTCGGCTTGGTTGCTCATCTCTTCAGCTGCACTCGAAGTCTCTTCGGCGTTTGCCGCGTTATGCTGCGTCGTTTCGCTAACCTGTCCGACCGCGGTATTTATCTGGTCGATACCACCCGATTGTTCTTGGGCGGAGCGCGAAATTCCTTCCACGGCTGTGGCCACCGCTTCTATGACCTCCGAAATCTTCGAGAACTGTTCCGCGACCCTTTCGCCGAGCTCTACGCCTTGGTTAACCGCTCCTACGGATTGGTCGATCATCTCGTTTGTCGTCCTAGACGCTTCCGCTGTGCGCTGAGCCAACCGCCCCACCTGATCGGCAACCACGGCAAACCCTTTGCCAGCGTCTCCAGCCCGTGCCGCTTCGACGGCAGCATTGAGCGCGAGTACATTGGTCTGAAAAGCGATCTGGTCGATGGTGCGCACGATTTTCGCGGTTTCAGTGGACGATTCTTGAATATGAGTCAAGGCAGCCGCTAGCTTGGACATAACTGCGGTACCGGATTCAGAGTGTTTCTTGGCATCCTCGGCGTGACCAAACGACGTTTCTGCGTTCGTATTTGCCACTCTCAGCTGATCGGTTAAGAGATTCACCGAAGAAGAAATTTCCTCCAATAGCGCCGCCTGTTCCGACGTGGCCTCAGCTAGGCCGACGCTACTCGTGCTCACTTCGCTAGCGGCCCGAGCGATGCTTCCAACAGCGCTGGTCACCTGCCCCATCGCGCCGTCCGTATTTTCCATCGCTTGATTGAGATCGTCTTTGATCGCCGCATGGTCGCCTTTGTAGCTGCCTCGAACCCGAGCCGTTAGGTCGCGAGATGCTAGGCTGTCCAGGACTCCTGCAGCTTCCTTGATCGGAGCCAGCGTCAAATCCAGGATATCGTTGACACCGGCAAGCAGGCGGCCATAGCCGCCTTTGTAATGACTCGCATCCGCCCGACCATCAAGGCGCCCTTCCCGAACCATATCGCTCAATCGGTCGGTCTCGCCGAGCATCCCGCGAATGGCATCAAGGACCTGACGAAAAGCATCTGCCAAATCGCCAACCTCGTCGTGAGCATTGTAGTCGATTTCCTGCGCCGTATCCCCCTCGGCAACATCGCGGGCGATCAGCGCCAGCTGCCCCACGGGCCTCACCTTTCTGTAGCTGAGAAATCCGCTGACCAGCGCGAGGAAAATGCCGATGAGCACGGCTGCGACCAGCACGTTGCCCAAGAAGTCAGCATGGGCCTTGCTCTCTGCAGCAACGTCTTTGACGAAACCTTCGATCAGTGGCTGGGCCTTATGCACCGCCGCCCGCATCTGCTGATACGCTTTCTCTTTTTCGGCATCGAGAACAGGAATAGCGAGAAATTTGTCGTGGTAGTTGGTTAGGCCGGCGATCAAGGTCTTCTTCTGACCATCCTCGAGTTGTGAATTGGCGATCAGTTGTGCGAGCCCCTTGGCTTCCTTTTTGAACTTCTTCACATATTTAGGCGCGAGCCGCAGAAAATAGTCCTTTTCGCGCCGCCGAAGCATCAACATCTCACGCATCATTTGATGGTTGTTGAGCTTCTTCAATCGCCCTTCCACCTCGTGAATTGACGTCCTCAATGCCCCCTTGAGCCCTACCTTTTCGGTAAGACCACGCTTCTTTTCCAGGTCCACAACGCCGTTGAAGGTTGCCAAGTAGTGCTTCAATGCGGCGTCGATTTGAGCCAGGCGAGGATCTTCCATGCTCTCACCGGCGGCCTTGACCGCAGCGTGCGCCGCGTCTACCGCCTTGATGACCTTGGCGTGGTATTTGAGATCCTTACGCGCGAAGAAGTCCTTTTCTCCCCGACGTGCCTGTAACATGCCGATACTGGTCAGCTGAGCCTGACGTACGGCTTCGCTATCGGTGCGTGCGTCCGAAAGAGTATATAGGGCCACGCCTCCGACTGTTGCGAACACAGCAGAAATCGCGGCAGAACTTCCCAGAACGGTCGTCGAGATCTTCATCCCATTCTCCAGGTCAAAAAACTGTTTTGGGTGAGCATATCACGGTCCTGCGGGCAATACAGCTTCCGGGCCTGTTGAGGAAAAGCGCAAAAGCTACGCCGAAAAGCTACGCCACCAAACCGAAGGTCAGCACCGCGAATAGCTAGCAAGAGATTTCAGGGCCCTGCCGGCTGCGCGGAAGCGACTCAATACCCCCAGGGGTCGTAGGAGTAGACCAAGAAGGAATCGGTGGTCGACCAATTCGATGCACCCGCATTTCCCTGAGCCATGACGCGCCAATAATACGTTGCGCCAGGCGCAAATGTGACGGGAAGCGTCGTCTGCCATGTGGTGGCGGTTACCCAAACATCGGATTCGAGATTGTTGAATCCGGCATCGGTAGAAAGCTGAAGGTTGTACTGTTCGCTTCCATCAGCCCCTATCCATGAAGACCACGTGAAGCTAACAAGGGTGGATGTGACGTAGGTATTGGCGTTGATCGCCACGTCAGCAACAGTGGTGAGAGCAGGCGGCACACTGATGCCGGCGCCTCCAGCGCCCGCAGTTCCACCGGTTCCGCCTGTACCCCCAGTCCCTGCGGTGCCGCCGGTTCCGCCGGTTCCGCCTGTACCACCGGTTCCCGCATCGACTTCCGGATCTCCTGTTCCGGCCGCCGCTGTCGCGAAGGTAGCCAATTCCGATTTGACGACATTGCGAAAGGCATCCGCAGAGCGGACGCGGAAGTTATAACCTGTCAGTGGCGTTAGCCCCGTAAGCGTAATACTGGGTGACCACGTCAAAGGCTGAGCATCGCCAACGACGAGACCCACGTCGCCTGTTCCATATTCGACATACGCGCTAACGGGCACGTTCGTTGTCCACGAAACCGTCGCGGTGGTATCCGTGGTCGTAATAGTGGGACCGGTCATTATCGTTGGCGCGGTCGTCGTTACGGTTGCCGGCATCCACCCGCTGGTATGGCAATGTGAACAATCGTTAGCGGTGCTGTAGGGATGCCCTTCCCAACTGGGTAATACGAAATTCACAATGCCCTCATGCCCGTGGCAGAAAAAACACGCCTGTCCCGCCGGAGCAGGGTCGCTTCCGTGGCATGATGCCGTCATGCAGCCCTCGTGACGATTTCCCACGTGACAATTTTCACAAAGCGCTTCGGCGCCCACACCCGCACGACTGATGGTTCCGCCTGGAAGGGCGCTTCCATTGATATGCGAGGCGAAAAGGAACGGGTTCCCACTGGAATGTGCGTCGTGGCAGGTGGTACAGGGCAATTCGGGTTCACCTGTCTGGTACGGTGAGACGAGCGTGCCACCAAACCCTGTGCCCACACGGGCGCCGTGCCAATCGCCGCCCGTCGTTTCCTCGAAGCCTGTAATCACAGGACCGGTCGCTCCGTTTAGGGTAGGTCCGCTTCCTTCGTGGCAACCATTGCATGTGGCGTTAATGCCACCGATCAGCACGACGGTGCCGCTGAGATGCTGACTCGTGTCGTGACAATTTCCGCAGATCGTTTGGTCTCCGTCGGTAAATCCGGGATGAGAAGAGGCCGTGGTACCATTGGTTCCAACCTCCGTATGACAACTTGTGCACGAAAGCGGACCGGGTGCATCCCACGCAATGGATGCTTCCTGGGCACCGAACGGGTAGTGACATGCAACAGTACATAGCGCAGCCGACGACCCATTCGATGGTGTAATCGTTCCGCCTAGCGTACTTGTTCCCTTCGGCAGGGTATATGGAACTGCAGGAAATCCAACTTGGCCTCCGCATGGGTGGCAGGTGCTGCAGCCCAAGCCCAGTTGCGCATGCCTATCGTGAGCGTCGGTTCCGTTGCATGTTTCGGGATCAGCCCCTGGTGGGGGCGACTGTTGAGCTTGGGCGGGCTGGCCGCCGTCGAGATGGAAAGCAAGCTCTCCTCGAATTGTAAGCACCAGCAACGTGCCGGGGATAATCAGCCATATTAGGCCCGCCTTGAAACCACCCAGTCTGAATCTCATCGGCTTGCTCCTCGTCTTCCGCTTTTCGGTTTTCCCGCACCCGATCGCCGCCGTCCACCTACGTCCCCGCACGAAAAAACCTCCGCCTCCTCCAGAGAAACACGGAGTCATAATGCAGGCACACGTGGGACATCGGAGATGGTGAGCAAGAAGCAAGCCAGCCTATCCGACCCCCACCCGTCAAATACCTTGTTTGTTTCTGATTACTTAGACTGCCTACGAATATGTCGAGGCGAACCCGCTAGACCCACATTGGGTGCTAACACCCACATTGGGTGCTAACACCCACCCACCTCGCAAATCGTGGCCGCTGACCTAACTGCCTAAAGCGATGCGGTCAGTGTGGTCAGGAAAACATACGACCGGCTCCAACCCGTCTTCGCCTCGGTCGCGAGATAAGTGAAGGAAGAATCGAGAAGCACACCCGTTCTGATGTTCCAGCGCACGCTGGAGCCAGCGCGGCGCGAAAGTCGGTCACTTGCCGGATCGATGGATTCGGAATAAATCGCGGACACATGAAGATTGCCCTCCGGGAAGGGCGACAGGCTGGCCGAAAAGTTCGCCAAGAGTCGGGCCTCAGGTGCCCGACGATGTGAGAGCTGCGCCGATACGACAATGGCAGGTACTGGCGCAAAGGATAACGTTGCCTCGACAAAGTCGTTGAAGATATTCGTATCGGGTTCATCGCCCACGATCGAATAGGTTTTGGTATATGCGTACGTTCCCGTCAGCTTCAGCGTCCGATGAGGCGTCAAGGTCGTGCCCACCCGCGAGAGGAAGTTATGCTGCTTCAACCCCGTTTCGGTGTCTGAGAAGCTATAGCCCGCGCTGAGCAATAGTGAAATCCCGTCGTAGAGGTCGGCTCGATTGAAGATGTTGACCGAGTTGACCATGGACGAACCGCTTTCCCTCTGCCGCCAATGGCCATTGTACGCAAGACTATGCCTCAAGGTTTTCAGCGGGCGATACGAACCACTGGCGTTCCACAACACGGTACCGGTATGGCCCTTTCCTTCATCTGAATCGTCGCGCGCAACCCGCCCCACCAACATGAGTTTGCCAAATTGCCTCTGATAGGTGAGTCCTTCAGAAACGCGATAGGTGGGGCGCGCGGACGTACTATGCGAAAGAGAAAGGTACATCGCTGCGTCGGCCTGAAGGCTACCGGATTTCGTGAGCCTGGCAACAATGGTCGCATTGGCAACACTATTCAGCCTGTTTTGAACGGGTGGAACCTCGGATGCCGGCACCACCAGAAAGAACTGAAGTTCAGTTACGTTGATGTCTCGAAAACCAGGGTCTAGCGTCGCGCCGGCGGAAAGAGGCGTGGTTACAACTTTGACGTATCTCGACTTGACCCGTTCGAAGGTAATCTCAAATCGATTTTGTATCGCACCGAAAACAGTGGGCCCCGAAAGGGCGACCTGTGTCCAATTCAGGTTGTCGTCACTGGTGTAGACCGACCAAGTAAATTGTTGCGCGACGGCTTCCGTCAATTTGCGGTCGACCCATACATAGATCGTATTGATCTCTTTCGTGGCATCCGCAAACGTACCACCGAGATCGCGCGGATCCGTATCGCCACCCACGGAAATATCGAAACCGAGATTGATGTTGGCCGACACGCCAACATCGTTGTCGATCAACGATTGGTTGACGTTGAGCGTATTTCTGGTGGGCTCGTCGGGAAAACGCTCGATCAACGAGAGACCATTGATCGCGTACTCCCGCGTATAGATCTTCCCATCGGGCGAACCTGCGTGTGTCCGCAATTCGCGGGCCACCAAACTGTAGTCGGCAGAAACAGATATTCGCTTGTCGAAAAAACTATCGCGATAGCTAGCACGTGCGGAATGCGTTAGCGTTTGCGTATCGGTATCGGTCAATTTATCCGATAGTTCTTGATAGCCAAAAAGGTAGCGAATATCCAATTGGGAAATTGTCGAATATACGGCTCCAAGCTGCAGTTCATTAGCCAGCGCATCTTGAAATAGCCGCTGGGTATCGAAATTTGCAATTCGACCATACCGCAGATTGATCCGGGGAAGGCCTTCGGGAATCCAACGACCGACGAGGGAAACGGTTTCGCTCACCATCGTCTGCTTCCCGGTAATCGAGCTATCGGTGGTGGCTGAGCGGCGCGTGTAGCCTGCATCTGCACCGAGATATCGTCCGCCAATCGATAATATCGCAAAGACGTTGCTTCCCAGAAGGCTCTGCGTACTTTCAATTCCGTTGGTCGTGGCGAAGCCATGGCGATCGTCGAGAAAACCACCTGCGCTATAGCGCAGAAAAGGCATCAGCTCGTGCTTGAGATTAAGGCGGTACTCTCCGAGTATATCCTTGGTTGTATAGCGCGTAATACGACCAGCTTCGTCCGCGGTTTCACTCGTGAGAAAACTAAAACCCGGCTTGAGGTAAACGGAGATGTCGGGAGTGTCGCCGAAGGCGCTGACAGTAAACGCGAGGGTGGCTACGAGGAAGATTGAGCGAGCGAGCATTGAATGCTGGCGACGCCTACCGAGCATCTCACAAACCTAACGCCGTTCTTTCATCAGCCCGACAGCATAGGGCGAACACCCCACCTTCAGTTCACCAACGATCTTCCGATTGGTGAGATCCATGAAGGTAATCGACTGCTTGTCGCGAGCCAGAAAAAGCATTGTATTGTCTTCGGCACCTATCGTCATTTCATCGACCGGGGCAACGACGTCGACGGTTTCGACGGGCACGAGCGATGCTGCATCGTAGACGCGCACGACTTCGCCGCCTTCCATCCCGACGTATACCAGATCGGTATTGGGGTCCACCTTGATCGAGGACATGCCCAGACCAACAAAAACACGTTCAACAACAGCGAGATCCGGCAGTGAATAGGCCAACAAATACGCGGACGCGCGGTGGGCGACAAAAAGCCGGGTCCCCTCACGATTCACCTGCCCCCGTAGGGGTTCCACCTCACTCGATACGGTCGCCACCGTCGCCTGATTCGTAATATCCAAAACGGTGATGTCGTTGGAGCGCCGATTGAAGATGTAGGCCCGTTGCCCATTGCGATCGACGAGGATTCCCGTCGGTTCCTCCCCGGTAGGGGTACGTTTCACTTCAAGTCCGGACCGCACGTCGACGAAACTGGCAGTATTTGAGCCTCGATTGACGGTGATCAGTGTCCCCCCGTCGGAACTCAAGGCGACTTCCTCTGGACGATCGCCTGGACGAAGCCGAATACGCTTCACTGATTCGCCCGCAGCGGTATCGATGACCTCCACTTCATCTTCACCCGATAGAGCCAGATAAAGCCGGCCACTGTTGCGATCGATGGCCAGCCCCCGAGGCGTTCGCCCCGTGGGAATCACACGTACAACGCGACGCGTTCGACTGTCGAAAATAGTCAGCGTTTGGCTGCCGCTGTTGGCCACATAGCCGTAGATATCCGTGCTGCCCTTGCTTTCGACACGGATGTCGAAGAGCGGCGTGAACTTGACCCCCTTCAATAACTTTCCCAGGTCCGCCTTGAGGTAGAGCACCACCGCCTGTCGACGCCGCAGCGAAAAGGAAATCGCACGCTTGCTCACTGCTTCCGTAAGAAGCAGATCGGATGGACCGTCAGATCCGGCGATTTGCGCCCGCTTCGCCTTGATCAACACGCCCGTGTAGTCCCCCGGTGGAATTCTCCCCCAAGCCAACAAGCGCGGCCGCGCCATCGATTTGCCGACGATCTTCGAGGTGGTCAAATTGAAGGACGTTCCGTCGGCCTTCTCCACACGGATAGCATCAAAGTCGACATCCAGTTGACGCGCGGACAGGGAAAATGCTTCTGCGTAGAGATAGACCTCTCCGAGTTCTTTGAGAGGGGCCACTGCTTGGCAAGTCGGTTTCTTCGGTTGACAACCCAAGCCGAGCCCCAGACCAAGACAGAAAACCCAAACGGCCATGATGAGACGTCGATGTCTTAGAACGTTCGTGGGTGTTCGGGCCGAATAGTGCATGGGGGGCCTTGCCATTCGGGGACAATATAAAGCCCCTTCTCACCTGGAATCAAGCGAGAAGGGGCCAAAGATAGCTTAGAAGCTATACCAACTCTGAATGCAACTAGTCCTTAGCGTGGCACTTATTGCAGAGAGAGCGTTGGAAGGTTGCGAATGCACCGATGTCACGGCCATAAAGAGCTGCCTGGTTCTCAGCCATGGTTTTGCCTTGAGCATACTGACCATAGGCAGCGTGTCCAGCGGCGTCCGTTCCAGGGAAACTTCCGTCTAGGGTGACAAATTCCGAGTAGTTCTGCCAACGGGTCATGCTGTCATAGGCACTTGCGTGTGCGCGGTGACAAGATAGACACATGACGTTCTCATTGCCTGTGCTAGGACCGGTGGTTACCGAGCCATCGTTGACGGCGTGGGAGGTCAAGGTGGCGCGGTCGCCGGTGCCTTCCTCGTAAGGTACGAGGGAGGAATAGGAGGTTGCGACTGTATTGGTCAGGTCGCCGGAAGCAACATAGGCATTGTAGTTGTCGGTAACTTCGGAGGTCAGCTTGGCTGCGTTGCTTGCAGGGTGAATCAGTTTGGAAGCGAGGCTGTCATTGTGAATATCAGTGTGGCAGTTTGCACACCATTCAGACATACCTTGGCCATAAGCAACGCGCGTGTCGGTGGCTGCTTCTGAGCGATTGTAGGTAGAGGGGGTGATCGCATCAGGTGCGCCAGCGCCGAATGCAGGGCCGCCCGAGTAGGACTTAGGAACATAGCCAACGCCGCCGAGGAGACGATAGACACCAACAGCTTCGCCGACGACCGGGGTCGCACCATATGATCCGGACTCACCGATAGGTTCGCTAGCAACACCGATGGTTACGTTGCGGTCTTGGCTACCGTCGGAATGGATTCGGGTCTGACCATGAGGATCGTGACAGCTGCTGCAATGCAAGTTGCCGCCAGCATAGGTGCCGCCAGGAGCGGTAGCGAGGGTGCTATCAGCGATGAGGCCGAAATCAAGAGCGATAACGTTGTGGCCGTGGCGTTCGCCAGCACTTGAACCCGGTGCATAATAGGAGGTGGTCCAGGAGTAGGACTTTCCTAGATACGCGAAGTCACCACCTGGGGTCATTTCTGCGGGAGCGGTTCCGTCTGCGGGTACCGGATACGTCATGATGTGATAGCGGGTAGGTGCAGCATCAGCAGCTGCGTGACAGTTGAGGCACGTTGAACTTTGGTCGGACCCTTTCAACAGGTATTGAACCCCGGTGAATTGGGCGACGGCAGAGTTAACGGCGGCCCCGTTTTTGGAGTTGTGCATGGTGTGGCAACCTTCACAAGAGGCGACACCACCATCGTGGAAGGCCAATGCGTCACTTGCCATGAGGCCCGCAAACATGAGTGCTGCTGCTGCGATGATCGTTGTAGTTTTCACGGTTTCTGCTCCTTCTCTATGTCAAGAGAGCCCCTATATTGCAGCCGACGTTGCTACAACTTACGCAGGACTCCGTTAATTGCTAATTGCTTTTTGGGTTTATCTAATGGAGAGACCGACACCCGAAACGTCGCGATGCCTCGTCTCGCACCTAATGAAACAAAGACTTTTCCATTGCCAGCCGCGACGTATCGCGGAGATCTGAATCCTTCGATTTCGCTGCCGAATTCTCCGCGAAAGCGAAGGTGCTGGTCGAAAACCAATACGACGCCACGAAGCATATCCGTAACGTAGGTATTGCCAGCTTCGTCGGAGGCGATTCCACCGATGATATTGAATTTGCCAGGACGACTTCCCTTGCTGCCAAAGCCCTTAAGCTTACCTTCTGGCGATACGACAAAACCCATGAAGAGCGGCTGAATCGTAAAAAGTAGGTTTTCCGCATGGTCTACGTTGAAGCCGGTGATGCCCGTCTCTTCGCGTTTGCGAGCATCAAGATTGAGCATGATGGCCAAATCGTAGGAACGTAGATGCTGGCCCTTGGCGGTGGTGACAACCACGCGCATGCGGGAGGTATCGGCGAAATAGAGTTTGTTGTAGCGAACCACCACACGGTCGGCTCGGAAGTCCTTGGCGACGGGTGCCGGGATATCGCTGAGCTTGATGGCGTGGATCTTCTTGCCGCGGAAGTTGCAGCGCAGGATTTCGTGCTTGCCCTTATTCATGGCGATGACGATCAAGTCGCCGTTGGCCATGGGCGCCAAAGCAGAAGCGGTGCCGAGCGCATCGTCATCACCGAAACGGAAGGTTTGCATTCCTTTGCTGCCGAAGATGCGGACGGAACGCTGGGCGGTATCTATGGCAAAGAGTTCACCGGCAGCAGAATCGTAAGTGATGGCGGCCCAACTCGTAGGGAGCGTGCCGTTGACGTCAGCGAGATGATACATATGCGACCAGCGGGCCGCATGACGCTCCTGCACACCAGCCGCTGGGGTGGCGAGGTTGAGGGCTAAGACCGTGGTGATCAACAGCGACATGCCGGGCATGAAAGCAAGCTCTGGGCCAACTATGCCCCGCACCCTAACCGCCCGATCAGGCTGCAAAAGCAACACCTTAACTGTACGAGTTCCCCCTACCCACCATGGGGGACGCGAACTCACATTGGGGCATATAACCCACATCGGGTGCTTACACCCAACCACCGAGACCCAC
>Ga0257122_1001791_pt1 | contig 14358 bp, 7 predicted proteins | sample SI106_120metaG_FD_190146 | JGI IMG/M metagenome (GOLD analysis project Ga0257122, IMG submission 190146) | Marine microbial communities from Saanich Inlet, British Columbia, Canada - SI106_120 | ecosystem: Environmental > Aquatic > Marine > Inlet | place: Canada: British Columbia | collected... | reverse complement strand
TTATCTCTGCTTCCCAGCGATACGGTTTTCCGTTGATGAGCACGCGGTCGTCGGTGATGCTGCGGGTCAGATCCAAGAGCGAGATCTCACTAAAGTCTCGCATGAGAGCCTCGAACCGCCCTTGAACCCGCGGATCGACAAAACGAAAATCATAGCGTCCGGCGTAGGCTGTATGAAACCAGGCCGGCCGATAGGCAACCCCAGCGAGTTTTAGCCGCTGGGCCACCAGTGCGAGCATTTCTCCGATTTCCTTCGCCAACCCCAAGCCCGGGACTTCCTGCCCTGGCAAGGCGGGCCGTCCCTCGGAGAACCGCGCCCGGGGATGCCGCAGTGTCAGCCAATGCACGTAGAGCAACTGACGCTTTTCCTGAATGGCCTTTTCCAACACGCATTCGATCAGCAACTCCTCATTTGCATCGGTGGTTCCCAGTACCTGTAGCCTCTCTCCGACATCCTGAGCACAGATATCTATACGACAGGCCCGGTAGCCCAGTCGGCGGAGCTGCGTCAGAATGCCGTATTGGTTAAACGCGAATTCGATCCCCTCGCGAGTATAGTAGTCGAGGTAGCGATTCAATCCCGCCGATGACACGCCCAAAGCGCCGAAGAGATCCTCTTCGCTAAATTCATCCGGGCTGAGGGCGCCTGGGTCCAAGCTATGCGCTATCTCGCTGAAATGGACGCGCATAGGGTCAAAGCGCCGCGAAACGGGACGCGACGAATGCCTGGATACGGCGAGGGCCGTTCCCGCCAAGACCCTCCAGGAATCGAAATGGTACCCCCCACCGGGTAGCCAGACCGATGCCTTTCCCTGCAAACGCTCGGCGACGAGCAAGTCGCGTTTTCGAACGCCTCTTAGCGAAAGTCCGAGGCCAGCCATTGCATCGCCAGCCAAAACATCACCGCCAGCAACAACGAAATAGAGTTCAGCCGTCGGCATACGACGCAGAAGCTGCGAGAGCATTTCGAGATAGTGGCTATCGCTACAGCGAAGCGGTAGCAGGGTTTCATCAACGTTTTCCAACGCCCCCCAATCTACTCCCGAAAGCGAACCGATCCACACCCGTCCGTCAGGATTGAAATCTCGGGAGAAACACGCTGCCGTTCCATCAGGCGGATGGGCATCGAGATCCAAGATGGCGACTCTTCCAGAAAACCCCCGGGAGCGCGCCACGGCAACCGCAACCGCAATATCGTTGATGGGACAAAGTCCGCCGCCTTTATCCGGTTCGGCGTGATGAAATCCCCCAAGAAGGTTCAGCGCCGCTCGCCGATTGCTAAGCGCCCAACGCGTGGCCTCCACCGTGCCGCCGCAGGCCAAACGGATGGTCCCCATAAGCTCTTCGACGGAAACCTCTGAGGGATCCACGGCAAATATGCGAGCCAACGCCTCCGGGTGACCGAGCGACTCCAAATAAGATCGTTCGTGGACCAAGCAGAGATCTTCGTAACTAACTTTGGCCGGACTATGGAACTCTTCCGGCTTGAGCAACTTGATCGAGGCAAGGTACCAAGCCACGTAGTCGGCGCGGCGAGGTTCCAACCCCGCCCGGTCTGTTAGAATAGAAAAAGGAAGACGGTACGCCGGATCGAACCAAATGGCTGGAGAGCCCGAAGACCATCTGGCCTTCATTCGCCCCAGGTTGGAACGTATGCGAGAAAGTAAGACGCGTGTATTTCCGGACATGCCTCTATCGTGCCATTGCCTCAGAAAATTTGAAAGAAGGGGCTACTCTTCTACTTTTACGTCTGCAATCTGCCTCGCCAGCCGCTTGAGCGTACTGTTTGGCAAACCGAGTTTGTTGAGTGGCAAAGGGCCTACCACTTGCCCTGCAAAGAGCGCCTCCGTCGAGCCAACGCTAAATTTCTTGAGCAGAGTTCCGGAATAAGGACTAAATTGGATTCGGAATGGAATTCGTTTTCCATCCGCAGCCGAAATGCCCATAACTCCGGAATAGAAACCACGATCTTTTTGCAACTCGGATAACTGGATAAGACCTTCTGCCAGCGGATAGCGTTTACGATAGAACGCGTCTGCGAACCTCACACCATCACGCTCAAGAAGTCCATTGTCGTCGAATTTCGCGACGATATTGAACGTATGATTTTCGACATCATGATATCGCTTTCCTTGGCTACGAACGAGCCTCCCCGTCTTGGGATCCACAATGGGAGAATACAGTTTTGCCATTTGGATGGGGGCCTTAATCATACCCGAAACCGTAAGGAGTCGTGTTCGCTGAAGGTATCTAGCCCGAGCCAAACCCTTACCTTGAGTGGCAGAGTCGCCTCGAATACCGGCGTCCATGGCGCCCTCAAGGTGACGGTTTACGTTGTCCCGCTGCCAAACATCAAACAGAAGCTGCGGAATATGGTTCGTTGGCCTGCAATCGCCAATACCAAGAAGCAACGTCACAAGAAGGTCCGTGCGCGAATCGCCAAGCTCCTTGGACAAGGCTATTTTGAATCGATTCTTGGCGAAATTATCGAGAACGACATGTGCGGGCCCATGTAGGTCTTCCAAAGGCATTGCTCCATCCGGGCCCACGAGGTCAAAGAGGTCGCCAATTTTGGCATCCACCACGCGCTTGAACGCCTCAAAATCCTCTACTTTGGTCAGCCCCCAACTCTTTAGCACCTGTCTAGCGTTGCGAACGGTTTGACGCGTGATCACCGCGTCAGGAATTTGGCCACCGTAGGCAACATTGCCGCCAACGGCGTGGGACATCGTTGCTGTGCGAAAATCTCCTGAGTTTTTCAACAATCGGTCCGTGGCCCTACGGCGCCAACGGGTCTCTCTCGTTTCTACCACTGAGCTGGCATGAATCCCGGCACTACCCATTGTTTGTACCGTGAGTGCCAATGCCGTTTTTGAGTCGGCCTGATGCGTGGCCTTCACCTTCTCTACTGCAGCATTTCCCTCAACCGACGCCTCTTTCAAAGCATCTTGATAGCGGTCGAGTGCTTTGACCCGTTGGCCTAACTTATCAACGACGAAGTCGAGAGCGCGAGTATCTTCTCCTCGGCTTTTCCGTTGGCTCGACAAATCCCTCATATTGGAAACCGTTGAGGATATTTCCCAACTCTGAGTTGCCTGCGTGAGCATTTTGGGTAGGCGCTTCGCGAGCGCATCGAACTTCCCCATAATCAACGCGAGTTCGACTTGCGTCGCCAGATTCCAATAGTCGTTGGATTCCAACCCACCTGCCTGCTCACAAGCGGTCCAAACCAAAGGCGCAAGCGCCTCGGCGCGTGCGATATTTCCGAGAGAGTAGTTATTATAGACAGCATTGATCCCAGGATAATACTCGAAGTCTACGGCGAATCCCGTTTCGTAGTATCGAGTTGATTCCTTGAGGTCTCCCTTCAACTTATACGCCTTGCCCAAAGCGGCTAGTACTTCGCCGTTTAAACGTCCTCTATGATTGCGAACGGTACGGATGTTCAGACCGCGCAGCTGCTTTCTGTCGATGCCTGCCAAATCCGCAATGTAGCGTTCTGATTCAGCGATCGACTTGTCGACAAGCCCCTGTTTGTTGAGCGCCACAAGATAGAACTCGCGGCCGATCTCCTCTTTCTTATAGTCGGGATACGCCCTAGCGGCCGCTTCCCAATAGTCAGCAATGCGCGCCCAGGGGGTTGGGTCTTTCTTACTCGCCATATCCATATAAGCTTTGATGAGTTCATTTCGAACGAGCGCGGGGAGGTTTTGGCCCCGCGTTTGCTTCGCGATGCGATCCAACTCCGCCACGCTCTTAGCGCGCCCGATTCGATCACGTGTACGTTTGATCATCCGATTTCGCCGGCGAATTTGGGGCGACCTGCGGACAAAAGTGGAAGCGGAATGGGCTAGAAAGAAGTCGCCAAACGGTCCATGTTTTTCAACGAGCAGGTTGGCTTTCCGAAGCCAACGGGCAACCTGCCCAGAGGTCACAGCCAGGCGAGCGCGGCCCAAGCCAGCAGGGTGAGTACCGCGCAAGCCACGCCCCGACGACGATTTGAACGCCATCTTGTTGTTCTTGGCTGCGCCAGGGCGACCCTTTGGTGGAACCGCTAGGGCGACTACCGGAAGACAGAGAACAACTAGAATGAACCTTGATACCATAAGGTTTACAGGCAAATGCAGGAAGCATGCCGCAAAACGGAGATCTCGCGATTTCGGATAAGCGTATTATCCTCAACCACTTCGAATAATGACGTTCCACATCGGGCCGATTGGGACGGCTCGATGGCAACATCATCAGCCATTCACGGGGAAAAGTCGGGCTATATTGTAAACGACAATGGGCAGTGCATTTCCATCGCGATTGCCGCAATACCCTCCAGAGGAGCGTCCACGTATCACCGGCGCGGGGTTCAACACGATGATGTTGGCCTTTGTGCCAAAGCAGGGCTTCTTGGCCAATCTTTTCATCGGTCTCGCCGCTACCATTGTGGCAACGGCTGGCACCGAATTCGTTGTGCAAGCGGCCGGGGCCGCCCCGATGCACCCGACGGTCCAAGCCTTGGGTTACGTCGCCGGTTCCACTGGAGCCATCGCGGGGACCGCTGCGAGCGTTAGCACCGCAACAACGCCGGAATACTGATGCTGAGAAACCCTTCGGTTCCGGTCACTGGCCGAGACGGTGATGGCTCAAACAACAAAGCTCCAACTCGCTGAAATTGCCGCCCTTTATCTTCGCCCCCGAGGTTGCTCGAAATCATCTGCTGGAATAAACTTCCCGTCCGGATGTTGGCGAAGGGCGCTTAGCCGCATCCGCATTGCTAACCCTCAGCGCATAAGGTGACGGACCATGAGTTTCCTAGACAGTCTCAATGAAGTCCTTGGCAAACATGCCAACATCGTAAAGAACCCTGACCGCGCGGCCATGGTCGACCACGCAATAGAAAGACGAGAAGCCGTCGTCTCCGATTGCGGCGCGTTAGTTACCTGGACCAAACCCGAGTCCACTGGTCGTAGTCCAAAAGATACCATGATCGTTCGCCGTAGCGGCAGTGAAGGAAACGTCGACTGGGACGCTCCTAACAATATTCCTCTCGATACCGAAACGTTTGAAATGCTATGGGCCGACGCTGTCGCCGTGTTGGGCAAAAAGGACAAGCTCTTCGCCATCGACCGCGTCGTCGGTGCGGACTCGACCTATGCGTTGCCTCTAAAGATGATCACTGATCGCGGCACCCATACCCTCTTCGCGGACAATATGTTCCGCGCCGTTCCCGATGATATCGATCGCAGCATCTATGCAAAGCGCCCCTTCACGCTACTTTCGTTGCCCTACGATCGTATCGACTCCGCGAAATACGAAGGTAAACTACGCAAGTTGCCCAATGGCGATACCACCCATATGGCCATTATCGTCGACTTCGACAAGAATGTGGGCCTGGTCTACGGTTCGGCATATTGCGGCAGCAACAAGAAATTGATGTTCACCGTCATGAACTACCTGCTTCCCGAAGATGGAATATTGCCACTGCATTGTTCCGCCAATGAAGGAAAAGGTGGCGATTCAGCACTCCTCCTGGGCCTTTCTGGCACCGGTAAAACCACGCTTTCCGCCGATCCTGGTCGTGCCTTGCTAGGCGACGACGAGCACGGCTGGAATAACGACGGTATAGCTAACTTCGAAAACGGCTGCTATGCGAAGTTGATCGACCTACGCCAAGACAAAGAACCCGAAATTTGGGATGCGACCTTCCGCAAAGCCGATCCTCGCGAACACGGCGCGTTGGTAGAAAACTGCATGATGTTCCCCAACGGAACATTCGACGTTGACGACGCTCGCTTGACACCGAATTCGCGCGTGTCCTACCCGCTCAGTTCGCTAAGCAATATCAAGACCCCGCCCGTTAGCGGTCATCCAAACACGATTCTGTTCCTGACTGCTGACGCAAACGGCGTTTTGCCGCCGGTAGCCAAGCTCAACGAAGCCGAAGCAATGCTTTGGTTCTTGATGGGTTACACATCGAAATTGGCCGGCACCGAAACCGGCATCACTGAGCCCGTCTCCACTTTCTCCCGCTTCTTCGGCGCGCCCTTCATGCCCCGCAACCCAGACCACTACAGCACCTTGCTGGGTAAGAAGATGAAAGAGCACGGCACCAAGGTCTATCTGGTCAACACGGGCTGGAGCGGTGGTTCCTACGGCGTTGGCTCGCGTATGGATATCAACCTAACCCGCGCCATCGTCGACGCTGCCCTCTCGGGGAAACTGGAAGACGTGGAATACGATGTCGATTCCCTCTTGCATGTGGCCGTACCCAAAAGCTGCCCCGGTGTACCGTCGGAAGTTCTATCTCCGATCAACACCTGGGAAGATAAGGCTGCGTATAAAGAGCGCGCACAGAAACTCGCTTCAGATTTTTCGAAGGCCTTCGACAAGAATTACGGTAACAAAGGTCTGGACGCAGCCATCGTCGCAGCCTGCCCTGGCAAATGAGTCGCCTAACACGCACCGTCTAGAGCGCCTAGTAGGCCTCCATTAGTTCTTCGGTACCCTGAACTACCGCCAACGCAACCTCATAGATTCCAACCAGCGCTTCCATATAGCGCCCTGGTTCTTCCTCACTCAGATTCTTGTGGGCCCATAGCGCCCAACCGATGGGCGCTTTGCAGTACGCTGCCTTTTCCTGCCTTCGGCCGAGGGTTTCAACACCGCGCTTCACGGACTCAAAAATGAGGCCCAGCTCGGCTCCGTGCTGGTGTTCTCGTCCGCGCCCGACCATCGAACATCCGCGCCGTAGCAGATCGCGCTGAGCCGTCAGCAGTTGACGACTCGCTGATTCTTGCTGATGAACCGCACGCCATTCAACAAGGTCTTTCTCGGGCGCCCAATCTCGCAAATAATCGAGACAGATTTCCCCGCCAATAAATGCCCGACAAAAAGCATGGCGCATTACACGGTCCGTAAGCTCGTTCATGCTCATTCTCTTGCCCAGCGCCGACACATAGCAGACCCCGCCAAGGGCATCCGCATTGCCCGGCAACATCAAAGTATCTACGACCTGAACAGCTTCACTATCCATGTCACGCGCAAATACCTCCCGAGGAAGTAGGCCCATCTTTTCAAGGGCCGCATTGAGAACTGACACCGGCGCGATTTTCTCAAGCCCCTCGCGGTTCAGCGTCACTGGCCCCTGCACGATGCGGTGTCCTTGTCCCCACGGAGCTGTCTCCGTATACCAAGATGCTCCACCATAAACCCCGACTACCGGCGTACCTACCGTCGAGGCGATATGTAGCGCACCGGTATCATTGCTCACCAACAATTCGACCTCGGAAAGTAGGCGGGCAAACTCTGGTAGGGTCGTTTGACAATAGATGTCTGGAGCCCTAGCCGCGAGTTGCGCTACCGCCTGACATAATTCTTCATCGTCGGGTGCTCCGACCAATACGGGAACGAGACCCGCCTCCCGTACACCATCAGCAACCGCTGCAAAATTCCGCTTTGGCCAGCGTCGATTCTCGGATTTTGTACCAGGATTGATGGCTACAACGCGCCCCGGCGGAAGAGAAACCCCCGATCGATCGGCGACCTTCATATAGGGGGTCGCTTCGGCCAACGGCGGCCGGTCGGCCCCGGCGGCCGCCCGATAGATATCGGCCAAGTTGAATTGGTTTTGCGTGCGAAAGTCGAACAGCGCGACCAAATAGTTCGGCCAAGCGCCCTGGTAGGTCCATTCACCTGGGCGAATCTGCGAACCGACCTTTTCTTGTGCATCAACAGCCCCCTGAACCCAAGAGGCAAACGATTGGTGACTGAGATTGATGCTGCTACCAAAACGAGGTAGCGCCAGCCCCTGATACAACTCGCGAACCTCTTCGGGTACCCCGGATCCACGCCAAGCGGCGGCAATCACACCGTTTGCATGTTCCACTTGGGATATGGGAATAGTCCGCAAAGAGTCACTGCCCGGCATTCCAGATAGGAGGTCACGCGCGTGTTCGCAAACGAGTAAGTCGTAGGGGATCCCACGTTCAGCCAAACTAGAAAACGCAGGTGTCGACTGAATTAAATCGCCGATTCGCTCCAACTGAATTACCAAGCGGCGTTGTAGATTCGTATTCCCCATCATCATTGGCTATCATAAAGCGAATGGCTGATAAAGGCGATGCTAACCATAACATTGTGGCCGGAGTCGATCTCGGGTCGAATAGTTTTCATATGGTTGTAGCCCGCCACGAAGGTGGCCATGTCAGCCTCATCGACAAGCATAGAGAGCGTGTCAGGCTGGCTGCTGGTTTGGGAGAAAACAAACGACTTTCCAAGGAAGCGCGAAAGCGCGCCCTGGCCTGCCTAGAACGTTTTGGCGAACGGCTGCGCGGCATTCCACCGGAAAAGGTCAGAGTCGTTGGTACCAATACCCTGCGCAAGGCGAGCAATGGCAAAGCGTTCTTGGCCCGCGCGGAGGAAGCGCTGGGACATCGAATCGAAATTGTCTCCGGACGAGAGGAAGCCCGCCTTGTCTATCTGGGCGTCTTCCAAACGACGAATGATGAAGGCGGACGTCGGCTTGTTGTCGATATCGGCGGCGGCAGTACTGAGTTGATTATCGGTGAAGGAATAGATACCGAAATTAGAGACAGTCTATTCATGGGCTGCGTTGGCTATACCGGCGCGCATTTCACTGAAGATAAGATTACGCAGGATGCTTGGGAAACGGCGGAACTGAGCGCGCGGCTAGAACTCCAGGCGATCAAGAGACAGTATCGAGACAAAGGCTGGGACCGCTGCTACGGCTCTTCCGGGACGGTCCATGCCGTGGCCGAAATTCTGCGAGAAAATGGCTGGGGTAAAGGCGAAATCACCCAAAAGGGAATCAAGAAGCTGCGTAATACCATCCTTGACGCGGGGCAGGTTTCCCCCAAGGATATTCCTGGGCTGTCCCCCGATCGCGCCCCCGTTCTCATCGGTGGTCTTGCCATCCTCAGTGCGATTTTCAAGAGTCTGAGAATCGAAGAAATGGTGCCGGCAAAGGGAGCATTGAGAGAGGGGCTCCTTTTCGATCTACTCGGAAGATTGAGCCACGAAGATGTCCGGCAGCGTTCCGTCGACAATGTTGCTTTGCGTTATGGAGTAGACCAATCCCAGGCCCATCGCGTCGCAGAAACGGCCCTATATCTTTTTGACCAGGTTGCCAAGAACTGGCAGCTCAAAAAGTCCAAGGGCCGAGAGTTTCTAGCCTGGGCCGCTCAGGTGCATGAAGTCGGTTTGTCGGTATCATTCACCGGTTATCACCGGCACAGCGCCTATTTATTGGCCAACAACGACATGCCCGGTTTTTCCCGTTCGGGTCAATCCCTTCTCGCCCTATTGGTTGAGGCGCATCGCCGAAAGTTCCCCAAAGCAAAACTCCGGGAAACGTTTCCCGAGGAGATCGACTTCGTCTCTCGCATCTGCGTACTATTCCGCCTAGCGGTGCTCTTTCATCGTAGCCGTAGCCCCAACCCCCTGCCCCAACTCGACGTCTCGGCAAAAGGTGATGAACTCTCGGTGGCAATCGATGCTAACTGGTTAGAGGCGCACCCGCTCACCCATCTCGACCTTGAGCGGGAGCGAAACAACTTCGACTCCTTAGGGCTATCGTTGCGGTTCTAGTTCAATTCTAGGCCTTTGGCGTCTTCGCGAACCAACCGTAAATCGCCGGCAAAACCAGTAGAGTGAGCAGCGTCGAAGTCACGAGTCCACCGATGACAACGGTAGCCAGAGGGCGTTGAACCTCGGCACCTGCGCTGGATGCCAGGGCCATCGGGATGAAGCCAAAGGATGCGACCAATGCTGTCATCAGTACGGGACGTAGGCGAATACGTGCGGCTTCTACGGCAGCGGCTTCTGCGGATAGCCCCGCATTGCGGCGTTGAACAATATAGGATACGAGCACCACGCCGTTGAGCACCGCGACGCCGAAGAGGGCGATGAAGCCGACCCCGGCGGAGATAGAAAACGGATAGCCTCGCAGGGCAAGGGCCGCAAGGCCTCCGCTTACGGCCATGGGTACGTTGAGAAAGATCAACGCGGCTAAACGTCCCGAGTTGAAGGTTGAATAGAGAAGCACGAAGATCAAAAGCAAAGCCAAAGGAACGAGCAGGGTCAATCGTTCTGAGGCCGCCTGCAAATTTTCGAACTGCCCCCCCCATTCCGTGGTCCAACCCGCTGGCAACTTGATTTCCTTATCCACTTCACGCTGCGCTTCTGCTACGAACGACGCAAGGTCGCGGCCACGAACGTTGGCCTCGATGTTTATCCGCCGACTCGTATTGTCACGACTGATTTGCGCAGGGCCATCCTCGATAACAATTTTCGCCAACTGCGAGAGGGGGATGAGTCGTTTCGCACCGTCGTGCCCCTCGGGTGCAGCCACACGAAGATCACGAATGCGCTTCAGATCTTTCCTCACGGAAGCATCAAAACGCAACTGTAGACGAAACCGTTTCTGTCCATCGATCACCGTACCGACAGGCTTGCCTCCTATCGTCTCGACGACGTTCAGCACATCCTCGGCGCTGATTCCGTGCCGCGCAATCGCCTTGCGGTCGATCTTGATTCGGAGCATGGGCAAACCCTGAGTCTGCTCCGCTTTGACGTCCGCTGCCCCAGCGATTTTCTGCAGTAGTCGCGCGATTTCGTCGGCCTTTGTCTTGAGTAGTTTGAGATCGTCTCCGTAGAGGTGCACGGCAACGTCGGAACGAACGCCCGAGATCAGTTCCTGAACGCGTAATTCAATGGGCTGAGAATAGCTGAAGATAGCACCAGGCACGTGTTTTTTGAGCACGCCGTCGATGGCCTCTACCAAGGCTTCCTTCGTTGCGTACCGCCACGTCTCCCTGGGTTTAAGAATGATGTAGGTATCGCTGATTTCGACCCCCATGGGATCCGTTGCGATCTCTGCACGCCCCGTTCTAGATACCACCGTTTGAATCTCAGGGAATTCATTCCGTAGAACCTGTTCAGCAGTGGTACTTATCTCATTCGATTTCTCCAGTGAGATACTCGGCACGCGCCAGATTTGTAGAGCGATGGATCCTTCGTCGAGCCGCGGAATGAACTCTGCGCCCAGAAACGGAATCACTCCTAGACTGCCGGCGAAAATCAAAACCGCTATTCCAACCGTAATACCCTTTCGCCGTACGGCTCGGGGAAGTATGGGCTCGTAGATTCTCTTGATCATTCGCGTGAGCAGAGGTTCCTTCTCGGAGGCCTTCCCCAGAAGCAAGCTTGCTAGAACCGGCATCAACGTCAAGGCGCAAACCAATGAGCCAGCCAGAGCAAAGATCACAGTCAATGCCATGGGAACGAACATTTTCCCTTCGATTCCGCGTAGCGCCATGATGGGCAAATAAACGATCATGATGATGCCCACTGCGAATACAACGGGGCGAGCAACTTCGTGAGCCGCAAGGCGAACCTTTTCCTTCAAGGAGGTTTCGTTGTCGTGCCGTCGCTCATGGAGAAAACGCACGATATTCTCAACCATGACCACAGACCCATCAACGATCAGGCCGAAGTCGATCGCACCGAGGCTCATCAGGTTCCCAGACAGCCCCGCCCATTTCATCGCCGTAAAGGCGACCAACATTGAGAGCGGAATCGCCGCGGAAACCAATAGTCCTGCACGAAGGTTGCCCAGCAGAAGCAGCAGGATGAATATGACCAGCAATCCCCCCTCGATGAGGTTCTTTGCCACGGTACTGATCGTACGCCTCACCAGTTCCGTGCGGTCATAGAAGGTGTCGATGGTGACCCCCTTGGGCAGGGTCTTCTTGATCTGAGCGATCTTCTTCTTTACGCGATTAACCACTGTGCGCGAGTTTTCGCCCATCAGCATCATCACGATACCGACAACGGCCTCCCCCCTGCCATCTCGGGTAACGGCCCCTTGTCTAATAACCGGCGCGAATTCAACCTTACCCACATTGCGCACTGTGACGGTTGTTCCCCGGTGGTCGTGGAGCAACACAACATCGGCGATATCCTCAACAGTTTCCACGAGGCCTTCGCCGCGAATCAAATACTGTTCTCCTTGATGAGCAATATATCCGCCCCCCACATTTCGGTTGTTATTGCTCAAGGCCTCGGCGACTTGACCAACCGTCAAGCCGTGAGCCGCTAGCCGGTTGGGGTCGAGCGTGACTTGGTAGGTCTTCAGCTCACCGCCAAAGGAATTGATTTCGACGATGCCGCGAACGGAGCGGAGTTGGTAGTTGATATTCCAGTCAAGGATGGTGCGCAACTCCATCGGCGTATAGCAACGGTCCGTATCGGGCTCGCCGCTATTGCACATCGGTTCACCCCTCACTTCGAATTGGTAAATCTCCCCGAGGCCTGTAGAGATGGGGCCCATCTCGGGTTCACCGTAACCCTCGGGAATTTGCTCCCTCGCTTCGGTCAGTCGTTCTCCAATCAATTGACGCGCCCAGTAGATATCCGTGCCTTCATCGAAGACTACCGTAACGACGGAAAGTCCGAATTTTGAGACGGAGCGAATCTGCTCAATACTCGGCAGCCCACTCATCGACATTTCGACGGGAAACGTGATGAACCGTTCCACCTCGTCAGGCGCGAGCCCCGGGCTATTGGTTAGGATCTGAACTTGAACATTGGTTACGTCAGGAACGGCATCGATGGGTAGTTCGCCTAGTGAGCGAACTCCAACGGCAACGACCAGCAACCAAAAGATGATAATGAACAGCCGATTTCCCAAAGAGAAATCGATGATACGTCGGGTCATTGATTTCTCCTTTTAGTGGCTATGCCCCCCGCCCATGGATTCTTTGGCGAGTTCCGACTTCAGAATAAAGGCGCCTTGGCTGACTACATTTTCGCCAAGCTCGATTCCCGACCGAATCTCTACGAAACCGTCAGTCTCTACACCCAATACGACCTCACGCCTGACGAAACGCCGTTCGCTAAGCTTCACAAAGGCGATTCGTTCTTTACCCTGTCGTTGCATAGATGAGGCCGGCACCGCGAGCGCGCTACGCCGTGCTCCCTTGCCATCCTTCGCGTGGGGATCGGAGATCCGCACTTCAGCGAACATGCCCGGCTTCAGTGTGCCATCGGTATTTTTTACATCGAGTCGCGCACGAATGGCACGGGTGTTTCGGTCCACCTGGTCGCTGATATACGCGACTTCCCCTTTATAGACGCGTTTGGGGTAGGCTCGGACCTGAACCTGGACTTTATCCTCCAGGTGAACCCCTGCTAAATCGCGTTCGTAGACGTCGATCCAGACCCAAACGCTCGAAAGGTCGGCTACCGTGAAGAGGTTATTGTCCGGCTTAACCAATTCGCCCAGCGTTACGTGCTTTTTGATAATACGTCCGGCAATAGCCGATCGAACGCCGACCAAAGCTGTGCCGCCCTTTCCGTATTGTAGGCGATTGATCCCACCCAACCCCAAAAGCCGAAGATGTTGCCTCGCCGCCCGATAGTCCGCATTTGCTTTCTGCTGCGCAGTACGCGCATTCAGCACATCTTTGGCTGAAGCGATTTTATCCTTGAGCAGTTTTTCTTCGCGACTGAGGTTCTTGCGCGCAAGCGCCAGTTGCGCTCGCGCCTGCAAATAGCTCGCCTTGGCTCGGCCGACTTCCACGGAGTCGATCAAGGCCAGAGACTGCTGAGCCTTTACCTCATCGCCCAGCTTCGCGAATACTCGATGAACACGCCCCGAAATTCGAGGGCTAACGTGCGCCACACGGTCCTGGTCGAAAGCTACCTCTCCGGTGGTATTAATCACAGATGGTAGCGCTCTGAGCTTCGCTTTCGTGACCTTGATCTTCGCGCGCTTCAATGCCTCAGGGCTGAATTCGACCACGCCCTCTTCGTGCCCGTCGTGGCCGTCATGCTCAGATCCGGCTTTCTTCTTCGGGGCGTCGTGGCCCTCATGTTTTTTGGCATGGCCCGCCTTATGGTCATCATGGTTGTCTTCGTGGTCTTCATGGCCTTTATGGCCTTTATGGCCTTCGAGTTCATCGTGGCCGCCATGCTCGTGACCATGCCCCTTTTGGGAGTGGTCGTCTTTGTGTTCAACATGCTCTACCTTGGCTTGGCCTTTGTCATGAGGACAGCCTGTAGTGGCCAGAACGAAGGCGAAGAGAATGCTCCTAGCGTCATATATTCTTGGCGGCCAGCTGAGCCGCGCATTCTTGTTGTTTATCATTTTGAACTCCGCGCCGCGTCGTTGGGAAAAACATCGGTACCCACCACAGATTCCAGCGTGGCGAGGGCCTTATAGTATCCGTCGTACGCATTGAAGGATTGGCTCCGTATTTCGAGGAAGCGGCCGCGTGCAACCATCACTTCGAGGGCCCCGATTTTTCCGGCTTCGAAGGCACGCTCTAGCATTTTCAGGCTACGGTCG
>Ga0257122_1001789_pt1 | contig 14368 bp, 15 predicted proteins | sample SI106_120metaG_FD_190146 | JGI IMG/M metagenome (GOLD analysis project Ga0257122, IMG submission 190146) | Marine microbial communities from Saanich Inlet, British Columbia, Canada - SI106_120 | ecosystem: Environmental > Aquatic > Marine > Inlet | place: Canada: British Columbia | collected... | reverse complement strand
TTGTGTGATGTTGTATTGGATGAAGTAAAACGAGTACGTGGTTACTTGCCTGAGAAAATCATTGCAAAACTATCTTTACTATTGGGAAGAAAAATTGAAATCATTTCAGTTAATGAGGATGAAATTTCAAATGCTTCTCAAATTACAAATCAATTTCAGATTTGTCACAATGGAGATAACAAAATCTTGAGTTTATGTCAAGCAAAAGACTTTGTTCTTGTAACTTTTGATAGAATGTTGCTTAAAGCAAGTTCATTTCTTGGAGTTGTAGCATTTCATCCATCCGTGGTGGGAGGAATCTAATCATGTTGAATGAAAAACAAATCAGAGTTTTACTATCTGATTTAAAATCAGTATACACTGTAGGATATTTCAAAGATGATTTAGATTCAGAAGCAGAAAAATGGGGACAAATTGAGATGTTGGAATACATTTTATCTCAGAAAGGAGTTACAGCATGAAACTAACTAGAATCCTTCCAAAGTTTCTTGCAAAGACGTATCAGGTAGAAGACTTGAGACGTGCAGAAGATACTTTACGATACCATCGTGCAATGGTCCAAGTTTTAGAAGAAAGAGTTGCTGAAGGACGTGCAGAATTAGAACGTCTTAGGAGAAATAAATGAAAAAGAAAAAATCAGAATCCTTAGATGCTGATGATTCCTTTGATTATGAACATGGATTTAATTTAGATGAGGTGTATGATTAATGAATGGTATAAGTAAAATTTTATTTTGGATTTTTACTATTGCCCTAGGATTTGTGAATCCTTTGATTAGTGTGGCATTAGTTATTTTGTATTATTTACCCGGAATTATTCAATCTGCTTGTAATCTGTGTAATGATACATCAGAAATTAATGAACCCCTATCTCAAAGTGTAGATGATTATTCTGATGATGTATTGGAGGAAATGAAATAATGTCTGAAATTAAAGATGCGCATTCAAAAAGTATGTCTGAAGCCTTTATCAATTCATTTGGGTCCTATCCAATTGGATACGGGTTAGGAATTTTGATTTTACCTGTGTCTATTGGCTGGATTCAAGAGGACCCATTGACTGCAAATGTTGCAATTACTGCAGTATATGCTATTGTCTCATTTGCTAGAAGTTACTTTTATCGAAGAATCTTTGAGCGATTTGGAGTTGATGATAATTTTATTCGATTAGGAATAAAATATATTTTAAAAATCAAAAATTTGTTTTCTGGGTGATGTGGATAATATATGAAACATTGTCTTTAAAATCTGGAAAAATTATCTCTAAATTGATGATATTTTATCAATATGGGGTTAAAATAATTGGGCTATCTTGAAACTTTTATTCAATACCATAAAAATCTGGGAACAGTTCCTAGTTCCAAATCTCTGTCATATTTACGTCAGATAAATAAAAACCTTCAAAATAAAACTGAACAAGATATTTTCTTAATTTTTATAAATTCTCAAATCCTAAAAGAAAAACAAAAAAATGAAAAAGAATTAAAAATAACTAGTAAAAAAATATCTAAAATAGAATATAACATAAATCGGTTGTTTATAAAAAAAATAGAATTTAATGATTTTAAAAAAAATATAGAAGGGAATAAAAAAAATTTAAAAAAAGAAAAAGAAAAACAAAAATTTCTTACAAAGAAATTAAAAAATAGAGCAAACATAAATTTTCAAAATAATATAGAGCAATATGGCGATAGAAAAAATCTAGGAAAAAAACTTTTAAAATTTTTTAATAATGTTGAACTGATGAGATTTGATAAAATTTACTCCATAATTTTTCCTCTTTTTTATGATTATGAAACTAATGAGAGATTAGATTCAATTAAACCTCTACAAAATATTATTCATACTATCATGTTAAGATATGATGAAAAATCTCTAGAAAGATCTGTTTATCGTGGAATTTATGACGTATTGGAAAAAAATCCCTCTGAATTTATTTCAGAATGTAGAATGCTTGGTAAAGAAATTTCACAAATTGAAAAAAAGATTAGAGAACAGGGCGAATACAAAGAATTTAGGAAGAAGGTGTGTGTTAGTACATTATGACTCCACCAATTTCAGAAATAATTTTTCTAGATGGACCTGAAAACCCTACATTTGTAATAGTATACAATAATGATGATGTACATTATTTTTATTGGCCATATGAGTTTACAGCATCTAAAAACCCTATCAAATCTAATGATGTTGAACCAGTTAAAGTCCAAAAAAATATTGTTCTATCTCGATTTCATTATTATGGACTGACCATTTGGATAAATCCAAAAATGGATGGCAATCTTCCCATCATATCCTTTACGGGAAATTGGCATTCTCCAATTGCTATTCATGATGATGATGTGGAAATTGAAAAATTTCCTCTTGAGAATTATGATACAATTCCATGGATGGAAAGAGGTCCTTATTGGTTAGGAAAATTTGCCTTTGAAAAACAAATTCAATCAACCAAATTAACATCGCCACGAGGTTATAATTCAAAAATTGTTATACCACAAGGTGATCTTTTTGAAGAAAAAATTTTATTTGATCGAAATTATATTTTCAAATTTATCAAAGAGTTGATAATAATTGGGGAGAAAAATGATATTTCTAATTTAATCTATCAAATAAAAAAAAAAGATTCTAAAAATAAATTAACTGTTAATTCAATTACAAAATTCTTTAATTTTAATTAGATAAAATCTTTTCAAAATTTTATGAATTTGATTTTGTCAATTTTTCTTTTACTGCCAAAAACAACTCTTCTTCATTTTTTTGCTCTAACAATTCTGTAATGAATTTTTGAGGATCTTTTTTCCATTCAATTACTTTTTTCAAGTGTCCTTCAAATGTTGGAAACACATCTCTTGTCCCCTTACTAGTTTCACGCCCAAATTTGCCTGTGTTGATGTTATCTCGTAGTGCTACAAACACCACACATGTAGAAATCTGCTCTTCTGGAACCCCTTCTATTCCAGCAAGCATTTTTTTGTACACTGCAAGCTGTCTTTTGTGCTCAGATGCATAGTTTGATTTTTTGTCTGTTTTGTAATCTACAATGAGGTATCCATTATCGTGTTTGAATACTGCATCAATGTATCCTGTAAATTGCATGTTACCATCATTGTAATCAGTCAAAGAACTAAGCAAAACTTTGATGTGTTTCTCAGTTGAATCAATGACTAATCCTGGATATTCTTTTTTGAGTTCCTCTATTACATCAAGCCCGTTTTGAGTAGCTTTTTTGACATCATCTTGATAATTACTAATCTTTGTTTTCCCAGTTAGAATATTTTCTAGTGCATCATGAACTTCAGAACCAAAATCAGTGGCTGCAAAAACTCTTGGCATGTTTATGATGTTTTTACTCAAAAAATCATACGGATTAGTTTTGATGCTTGAATATGAAAAATGATCAACTGTTTCAAAATAATTTTTAATATAATCTTCCAACCACTCATCTTTGTCCTCAAGTAATTTTTCAGAATCATCAAATCTTTTTGCAATAAATAATGAGTATGCTTCAGATAGTCTATTGTTTAATTTTGTTGCAACAAGTTCATCTTTTGAATCATCTGCTTCGATATCTGATAAATCCTCAATGTGATAATTCTTTGATTCTTTATCATCTACAATCACTACTAGTTTTTGTTTTGCTCGGGTAAATGCAACAAAATCTACTCGTAATGTTTCTTCAGTTAATTCTGATTCAACTTCAATTTCACTTGAAGAAAGAATTGATTTTGTAATACTATCAATGAAACTAGTTTTTTTAGAGTTACTTGGAATGTACACTACAACATCAAATGCTCTTCCCTTTGATTTGTGAACTGTAGTTAGTGTAATTTTTGATTCACTTTTCTGCTCAATGTATGATTCTTCTCCAATTGAAATAAAATCAAATAATCCCTCAAGTGTTGGTATTTCAAATGTTAGATATTCATCAATTTCTTGTTTTACAGTCATTGCAGCTGAAAACCATTCAGCTCCCTTTGAGACACACATTGGTAGAATCAAATCACCAAACATTTGGTCCAGTTCTTCTCTTTGCAGTTTCACTCCCCATGATTTTATGGCAGATAATTTCTCAAACTCTTTTTTCTTGAGTGCTTTAGAAAACTCAAATGCCTCTTTGAGTGAATATGGGGCAAATATGGTAAACGTAGCTGAAATTTTATCCTCTATTCTATCAGATAGTAACCCCTTGATGAAACTCTGAATCTCAATTTTTGCCTGCTTGGCTGATGCTTGAGATGATGTGGATGAGTATTCTATGTTGTTTGAATCAAGGAATTTTGAGATTTTGATAATTTGACCATTAGTTCTAGTGATTATTCCTATTGATTTGTCTTGATTTTCCTCAATTATCTCTAAAACTTTAGATAAATGGGCACTAGTTGAGACTATTTTTGGTATTTCTCCAGTTCCAAGAGATTTGAATACTGATAATTCTTTTTGGAACATTTCCTTGTATGATGTACCATTTAGAAAATACTCTTTAGAATAATCAAGGATTTGCTGGGAACTACGTCTATTTGTTGAAAGCATTTTTTTCTCACATGTTTTCATAAATTTCTGGAAATTTTTAACAGACCCTCCTTGAAAACCAAAGATTGCCTGCTTTGCATCACCTACAAGAAATAAATTTTCTGCAACCATTGTTGCAATTTCTGCCTCTATTTCATTCATATCTTGCATCTCATCAACTAGTACATGTTGGAATTTGTTTCCCCGGAATTTTTCTTTAAACATTAGTAACATGTCTGAATAGTCCACTGCTTGGAGTTTTGATTTTTCATATTCTTTGTATGCTTCTATGAAATATTTCAAAAATGATTTCATCTCATCTATTGTATAACTAGATGATTTCTCATCAAATATTTTTTCAAGAATTGTTGTAGCTTTATTCAGATCAATTTTATCAGGAGTTATTCCGAAACTTTTGATATATCTAATAGAGTTTTCAGTTTTTGGAACTATAGTTGATATGATGTAGTCTTTACCATAATTTAGTGCTTGATTTTGCTCAAAACTATTTAAAATTGAGAATCGCATTAAATTATTTCCTACAATGTCTCCTGAAATAATTCCTGCATCAAGAAGATAGTTGTATGCAAAGCTGTGAAACGTATGAATGTTTATTTTCATAATATCTGCATCAGAGAATTTACCTTTTCCATAATCATAAATTGCATCAAACATTTCTTTTTTTGCTTTTTCAGTAAATGTGATACATAGAATATCTTCAGGATTTATCTTATCTTCTAATAATTTGATTACTTTGAGTGATAGTGTTGTAGTCTTTCCAGTTCCTGGATTTGATACTACAATTGTATCTTTATTTGAATCAATAATCTCTTGTTGCTCTTTTGATAGTTTGATTTCTTGCTTCATTTTTTATTTTCTCCTAAGGTATGATTATCACTTAATTTCGGGCATAAAAGAGTGGTTCTTCATCTTTATCATCTGCGAATTCTCTGATAATTCTTGGGTACATTGTTTGTTTTTGCATGTTTTAGGTATGAAATTTGTATTATTATGATACATGACAATAGTATGCATACTTTGAATACTATTTTGGACTGATTATGAATATTTTCATATCTTGTGTTTTTAACAGAATTAATGATTTTTTAAAATATGTTTAAATCATTATCTCTTTCTCATTGAATATCTGTCTCAACTATCTCAACCAAAACCATACTCTTACAAATATCATGAGCTTCTGACTTATATCAAAAACGGTTCAATAAAAATACCAAAATTTCAAAGAGAGTTTGTTTGGGAAATTGAACAGTCTGCAAAATTATTGGACAGTATTTTGAAAGGTTATCCTATAGGAACTTTTATCATTTGGAAAACTAAACATAGATTGAATAATATCAAAAATTTGGGTGGTGTAAATTTACCTGAATCCCCAACAGGTGATTATATCCAATATGTTCTTGATGGTCAACAACGACTTGCAAGTCTATTTGTTGCAATAGAAGGTTTGAAAATAAATAAAGGAAATAATGTGATTGATTATAACGAAATTTTTATTGATTTAACGAAAGATAAAGATGATTCAGATCAAATTGTTACTTCTGAAAAACCAGAAAATCAATCTATAAAAATTTATGATTTGTTAAATGGCGGTTCACAATTTTTTGTTGATAATTATAAAGAACATTTAGCAAAAATTGATTTTTATCGTTTACAATTTGAGACATATGCTTTTTCTGCAATTGATATAGTGGATTACCCAATTGATAAAGCTGTAGATGTTTTTACTAGAATTAATACTACTGGAAAATCATTATCTCTTTTTGAAATTATGGTCGCAACAACATATGATGAAAAAACCTTTGATTTGGCAGAAAAATATGAAAAATTATCTAAAGAACTCAATGATGTTGATTATGAAATTCCTGATGCAGCTCTTTTACAATGTATTTCTCTAAATTTAGTTGGGGATTGTACTAGGAAAACCATTCTAAGTTTGAAAAAACAAGATATTATTGATTGTTGGGATGATGTTGTTAATTCAATCAAAGATGCAGTCGATTATTTTCAAATCGAATTTCAAATCCCTGTATCTAAAATACTTCCATATCGTTCATTGATTGTTCCATTCTCATATTTCTTTTATAATCACAAATCAAAACCAACTCCAGAACAATCAAAATTGCTTGAAGAATATTTTTGGGATTCATCATTAACTTATCGCTTTCAAAGTGCACATGAATCAAAACTTGCACAAGATTCTAAAAAAATGGATGATATTATTAATAATAAAAGACCTCTATATGATCAAAAATCACAACCTAATCTAGCAAAAGAACACATTCGAGATTATTGGTTTAGTACTGGCGATAGTTTTTGTAAAGCAATTTTATGTTTATTTTCTTCGCTTAATCCAAGATCATTTAATACAAATCGCCCTGTAAAATTAGATAACTCTTGGCTTGTTACAACAAATAGTAAAAATTATCATCATTTCTTTCCTAAATCATTTCTTTCTAAAAATATGTTTAGTGAAACCCAGCAAAATGTAATATCGAATATTACTATTGTAGATGATTTTTTAAATAAAGCAGTAATTCGTGCAAAAGCTCCCTCTGATTATATGAAAAATTTCCAAACTGACAATCCTGAATTATCTGAAACAATGAAAACCCATCTTATTGATGATCTTACTAATTTTGGAATAATGGATGATAATTATGGCAAGTTTTTGGATAAGCGTTCTGAAAGAATTGTAGATGAACTTCAGAAAAAATTACACCGCTAATTTATGCTTAATTTAGCACATATTCTGAAATACTGTCTTTACTGATTGTCCATTTCACTACGCCCATCTCTGATAATCTACCCATAGTTGAGAGTCTCCACTGAGATATCTTTTTCTCAAGTTTCTCGTCTCCAATGTTTACAATAATGTTATATTTTTTTATAATATCTTTATTTTTATCCATATATTGTTCTACTGTTTCAAACAAATTAAATTCTAATTTGCCCAAATTCTCCTTTGCATTTTCTCCATCCTTTGATTCTTTGAATTCTTTTATGCTTGAGATAGCAGTCTTTACAAGTTCATTTTCTAATTCTCTTTGTGGGATTAATTCATTTAATATAAAATCTGATTCCTCTTTTGTTAATGCTGGTTTATTATAATCTGCATTTTGAATAATTGGATTTTCCATTAAAAAGAATTTTTTACCTAATTCTGTTAATGAGAGAAAAATCTCTCCTTCTTCTTCAAATGCATAAACTAAACCCAATGCAGATAGTGCTCCCTCAAAATGTCTTTTCTTTAAAATTCTACTGTTTCTAATTTTTCCCACAAATAGATCCTTTACTCTCATTTGTGCAATGTTTGTTTTATCCTCATCTGAATTATTTGTAGCTTTTTTTGGTAGTCCCGTTGATTTTTTCTCATTTCTTGGAATGTCATTATCTTTTTCATATTTTGTAATCATTCCACCAATTTCTTCTGCAATATCGTATGCATGAACTCTTAATTCTTTTAATCCTACTTTGGTATCTTTTTTACTTTCAAGTAAATGACTCAATACTGCAATTGCAATTTTTATTGGTAATAGTCTACTGTACCCACCAGATAATAATGGATATCCATCATATGTGACGAGGTTTTTGGGTTCTGTGATTTTTAATTTTTTAATATATTTTATTGTGTTTTGATAATTTCCTTGTAATTTCAAATAATCATAATCTGTCTGTGCTAGTGTTATTTGCTCACTTCTCTCACTTTGACTTTGGTCTACTTCCAAATCTCCAAAATGTCTTTGAATTTCTTCAGGCTTCATACTCTGTTTCATAAATACCTCCTGTTCTGGGGAAAACGGCGTGAGTTCTTGCATCAATTCCATGCAATCTTCCGGATGCTTACTTTCCCATGCTAATAGGATGTTAATTGCTGATTTTATGAAATCATCAGTATCTTTGAATTTTTTAGTTTCAATTAGTTCTGTTATTCGTCTCTCATGCATTGATGATACATTGTGACTAGTTTTACTTGCCAACCCCCTTTATACACAATTAACCTATAAAAATGATATGAATAAAGGGTTAGAATTGGTAATAAAGCAGATCGCAATAATCTATGTGAGATGTAAGACTTTACAAAAAAATAAGACCATTATATATGAAAATGGCAATTGTATATACAAAAAAAGACCTTTTATTAACAAGTGATGTTATAGATAGTCATGGTTGGTAACACAAACAGATCCCAAAACAGGTTTACATTTGATACTTGTGTTGGAATCAAAGCATTTGAGCGTCCAAATATTGGGAATCTTTTAGCATGTCGTGTAAATTTTGAGGACTCTGAGATTCATTTCACTTCTCAGTCAATATTTGAGGCAAAAAGATTGGGCTTTGATGTTGATGCAATTTCAGAACAAATTCAAAAATCAACTGGTGCTAGAATCACTTTTGGTAAAATTACTACTGAGATGTATGATGATGCATATTATCTTGAAGGTGTATGTCCAACTTTGCATTCAGGTGATAGTCAGATTTTAGCATATGTGAGGGCAACTGGAACTACTCTAATTACTTGTGATAGAGGATTAGCCCAAGCCGCAATGTTGTGTGGAGTTTCAGTGATTAATCCTGACTTGTTACCCTGTGATCAAATCGCAAGAAAATCAAAATCAAAGTATTCTGGAATTATTAGTAAAGCAATTAGAAAACCACAAATTGTAAAACAAAAAGTAAAAAAACTTGCATTAAAACCTGGTCAAAAAATTGTTTGGAGGACATTTAACTAATGATGCGCTATAATCAGGGTTTTGAAATGAATTGGATTCCATTAAAATGTAAATGGAATAGTAAATGTGAAGCATGTGAGCATTCAATCTTTAAAGGTGAATCACTATACTGGAATAAATTAACAAAAAAAGTAAGACATCAAAAATGCCTTGATTCAGAATTTTATCAAACCATGAATCAACCACAATACTGGAAGGGACGATACTAAAATGACTGCTCTAGTTTTACAAACATGTCCTAATTGTAACACTACTTTGAATGAACAATACGTTAATGGTAATGAAATTTTATCATGTTCTAAATGTAACTTCACAAAAATTCTAAACACAGAACCCCAACAAAAAGAAATAGTTGCACCAAATAACTATGGTAAATCAAAACTTTTAGAAGAAATAGAGATACCTGTAATTCGACCAACATCAGAATATGATGAAATTGATTTTGCTGATATGACTAGAGAATCAGTAAAATGTGATGTTGTATATGAGAAAACATTACCAAAATTATGCCCAACATATAGTGAGAAAAAACTCTCTGATGTTGTTGAAAATACATCCTTACAGGCAGCAATTGAATCCCAAATTGAAAAATTGTATAGTTATCAAGTTGATGCTTTTGAGCAAATCAAGAGGAAAAATAATGTAGTAATTACTGCCCCTACTGCATCAGGAAAAACTCAAGCATTTTTGCTTCCAATATTGGATAATATCATCTCAAATCCAAATCCAGGCAAGGTTTCAGCCTTGTTTATCTATCCTACAAAGGCATTAGCAGGAGATCAGCAAAGTAACATTGAAGATTTTGCTGAAAAATGTGGTGTCACCATTGAACGATTAGATGGTGATTCTAGGAAAAATTTTGCATATAGGAATCAATTGGTTGCAAACCCTCCAAATATTTTAGCAACAAATTTTGATATGATATCTTGGCATCTAAGTAGAAAAAACAAAAGTAGATTTTCTGCAATGTTTGCAAAAGCACTGTCTAATCTTCAGGTCGTTGTAGTTGATGAGGCTCACAAGTGTACTGGGTTTTATGGCTCTAACATTTCATGGATTCTCAAAAGATTGCAAAGATTTAATCCTGATTTACAATTTGTTGCATCTTCTGCCACACTTGATAATCCAAAAGATTTTTGCTCAAAACTATTCCCAGCACAGATGACCCATGTTGATGGAATTGGAAAACGTGGTGAAATTCAATTACAATTTTTAAAACCAAAAATAAATTATTTGGATTTGATGATTGATATTACTCGTCAGTTTGGATTAAGAAATCACCAAGTATTGACATTTAACAAATCAAGACGCGATGCAGAACTATTAGCAATTGATGGCTCTGATTCTAAATTAAATATTGAAGTTCATCGTTCTGGAATGAATCCTAGACGAAGAAAATTAGTAGAAATTGCATTGCGAAATAATACAATTAAAGCTGTTTCTTGTACTCCGACTTTGGAGCTTGGAATTAATGTTGGACATATTGATGGAGTAGTTTCAGCATTTACTACACCTGGTAGACTGACTCAAAGAATAGGACGTGCAGGAAGACGAGGTCAGGATGCATTTGCCTATATGATACTAGATGAATCAAACCCAATCTCAAAATATTATTTGAATAATCCTGAGCATTATTTTAAAGACAACAAGTATCATTCAATTAATTTTGATAATCCTCTAGTTGATGAGAATCAAATTCTATTGATGGCAAAAGATATGCCATTACACAAAGATGAATTAAGAAATCATTCAAAGATTATTACAAAATTAATTTCTGATGGAAAATTACGCCCACATGGAGATAATTTACAATGCACAGCCCTTGGATGGTCTCAAATTGAATCATGGAGTATTCGTGATATGGGGCATTCTATTTCTTTACATGATGGAACTCGTGTATTTGGAGAATTAGAGATGCCTTTGGCTTTTGAATGGCTATATCCTGGCGCAATTTATTTTCATGATAAAAAAGCATACAGATGCAAAGAATTCCGAAATGGTCCTTATGGTAAAGCAACATTAGAGCAAATTAAAACACACAATATCACATATCCAATTAAAACAAAATCAGCTGACGTTAAAAAAATATTTTCTGAAAAAACTCATCAATTAATTAATGTCAAATACAATAGTGTTCACATCACTCAATGTATTTACAAATACATGGAAAAAAATAGAAAAGGAACTTTTGAGAAAAGCCAACAATGCCCAGTTGTACCACCACAATACTCTAACGTTGACACATTAGGTGTCTTGTTAAAGTTTGAAGGGTTTGGTTCTACTAGTTCTAGTATGGTAACTATGAAGGAATCATTTCATGGCGAGTCTGATTCATCACTTCATGCAGTCAAACATTTACTCATTCATGCTGCAAAGATGATTATTGGTGCAGAGAGTAGTGAAATTGATGGAATGGTTGATGCACTTCAGGGAACTATTTTGTTGTATGACAATTCCATGAATGGTGGAAATGGAATATCAAAGGCAATCTATGAAAAATTACCCCTAGTCTTGAATCGTGCATTAGAAATAGTTGATCAATGTAATTGTAAAGAATCTAAGGGATGTCCATTATGTACTCACTGGGAAGGATGTTCACAACTAAACCATGACTTGTCAAAAGATGGCGCAAAGAAATTGTTACAATCAATTGTAAAACCACAAATTAAAAAAACAGGAGTTGCTGCATGAATTCCTCAATACTAAATGATATTTTAGGAGGTACAAAATAATGAAGAAATCTCAAAATAATGTAGTCATAACATACGATCTTCATTTTACCCTAAAGCCTTTAAGCCCAGGAGTGACGGATCAATCATGTTAGGTATCATCATGGTAAATAATTTTGATTTTCAAACACTTAAAGTAAAAATAGAATTGGAGAACTTTGAGTTATGACTGAAAAACTAACTTTTGAAGTTCTAAAAACTCATTTGTTTGGTGCAGCAGATATTCTAAGAAAACAACTCAACCCTGAAGAGTATAGGCCTGTAACTATGGCAGTATTGTTTATCAAAAAATTACATGATGAATACGAGTCAAACGTTGAAAAATTAAAAGCAAAAGGAAAATCAGATAATGAAGCAAGAAAGGCATTCAATCATACATTTGTAGTTCCTTCAGATGCAAATTGGGATGAATTATTTGGTACAACCAAATCTATTGGCTCTAAATTAAATAAAATTGCAAGAAGGATTGAGGATGAAAATAAACGATTAACTGGAGTATTAACTGCATCAAAATTTGATGATAAAAATAATTTTCCAGATAATATTATGGAAGAATTATTGATTCATTTTAACAAACATAATTTATCTAATGATAATCTTGTAAAGCCTGATATTTTTGGTGATGCATATGAATATTTGTTAGCTGAATTTGCATCAGAAACTAAAAAGAAAGGAGGTCAATTCTATACTCCTCATGAAGTAGTGCGTTTACTAGTTCTATTAACAAAACCAAAAGAAGGAATGAGAATTTGTGATCCTACTTGTGGTTCTGGTGGAATGCTTGTTCAATCTTGGAGCTTTGTTAAAGAAAAGAAAGGTAATCCTGATAACATAACTTTGCATGGACAAGAAAGTAACTACTCTACAGTTGGTATGTCAAAAATGAATCTTGTATTGCATGGAGTTTCTGATTTTAGAATTGAACATGGTGATACATTAGATAACCCATTATTGCAAGAAGATGGAAAATTACTTTCTTATGATAGGGTGTTGGCTAATTTCCCATTTAGTGAAAATTGGAAGGCTCAAGGAAAAGAAAATGATCCATATGATAGATTCCGATTAGGAATTCCTCCAGCAAAAGACAAAGCAGATTTTGCATTTATTCAGCACATGTATTCAACACTAAATGATAAGGGACAAGCAGCAATCATTTCATCTCAAGGTGTTTTGTTTCGAGGAAGTACTGAAGCTGCAATCAGACAAGGCTTGTATGATGAGGATGCAGTTGAGGCAATAATTGCTCTTCCTACAAAATTATTCTTTGGAACTGGAATTCCTGGGTGTATTTTACTATTAAATAAAAACAAACCTAAAGAGAGAAAAGGAAAAATTTTGTTTGTCTATGCTGCAAAAGACTATCAAGAAGAAAAGAATCGAAATATTTTACGAGAAAAAGATCTTAAAAAAATAGTTTCAGCAATTAGTGATTTCAAAGATATTGATAGATACTGTCATGTTGCAGAAAAAGATGAGATTGAAGAAAACGAATACAACTTTAATGTTCCTAGATATGTTGATATTTCTGAACCTGAAGAGCCAATTGATATTCAAGATACAATTAATGAGATTAAAAAATTAGATAAAGAACGAGAAAAACTTGAGACAAAAGTTAATGCTGATTTGAAGGAATTAGGATTCAAAGTTTAGATTGGCAAAAAAAGCAAAATCAGGATACAAACTAGAATTATCTAATTTTAAACAATATGAAGAAATTCCTGATGATTGGCACATGGAAACACTTGATGTTGTTGGAAAGATTGTAGGTGGTGGAACGCCAAAAACAACTATTCCTGAATACTGGGATGGTGATATTTTGTGGGCAACTCCTTCTGATCTCACTACAATTGAAGGCAATTACATAGATGACACTGAAAGAAAAATCACCAAAAACGGTCTTGATGAAAGTCCTGCAAAATTAATAGAGCCTGGAAATTTAATTTTCTCTAGTCGTGCAACAATTGGAGAATGTAAAATTAATACAAAACCCGTTACTACTAACCAGGGATTCCAAAATATTGTTCCTAAAAAAGAATATGAAAACATGTTTGTATTTTACATAGTTCAACAAAACCAAATAAAATTTATTCGATTTGCATATGGAACAACTTTTTTAGAAATTAGTAAAAATAATATTAAAAAAGTTAAGATTGCTTTTCCTAAAAATAATGCAGAACAAACTAAAATTTCCTTAATTCTTTTTGATATTGATAATTTATTATCTTCATATAGAGAAATTCTACAACAAAATAAATCACTAAAAAAAGGTTTGATGCAAACATTATTCACAAAAGGAATCGGTCATAAGAAATTCCAAAAAGTTACAGGACTGTTTCGAAAAGAAATGAAAATTCCTGTAGGGTGGGAAATAAAAAATTTTAATG
>Ga0257122_1001786_pt1 | contig 14382 bp, 17 predicted proteins | sample SI106_120metaG_FD_190146 | JGI IMG/M metagenome (GOLD analysis project Ga0257122, IMG submission 190146) | Marine microbial communities from Saanich Inlet, British Columbia, Canada - SI106_120 | ecosystem: Environmental > Aquatic > Marine > Inlet | place: Canada: British Columbia | collected... | reverse complement strand
TGATTGTAGAGCAAATATTTTGACAGAAAGCATTTCAAACGATGGTCATGGTCGGGTTAAAGCTCTAGAGGCGGTAAATGTAGAATGGAAAGTCGAAAAGAGCGAAAGCTCCGCCGGTGGACGGATGACGATGCAGCGTGTTCCTGATTCAGAATTCACTGTGCCTGCGGATTTGATCTTGCTGGCTATGGGCTTTTTAGGTCCAAAAGTAGAAGGCTTGCTGGAAGATCTTGGAGTTGAACTAAATGTTCGTGGAGCAGACAAAACCCGTTCACCACAGCAACTGATAAAAATGCTGAAAAACGCACAACCGATGTTTGATGTTTATGCAGACGAAAATTTTATGACCAGCGAAGACGGTGTCTTTGTGGCAGGTGACGCAAACCGTGGTGCGTCGATCGTAGTCTGGGCCATCTGGGAAGGTCGAGAAGCGGCTCGCTGTATTGATAAATATTTAATGGGTCGCACAAGTCTGCCCACTACACCTCAGGCAGAAGTACTGGTTTAACAAGCGTTTAATAAAATCAAAGTGAGTAAAAACAAACTTATTTTTTTAGCAGCGTTTGCAGTATTTGCAGGACTGACGGTTTATGCTCTCTGGAACGAAGTAAACCGTGGAACGGCTCAGTTAAAGTCCAGCATCAGCGGAGTAATTCTGTCTGCTCCGGGAGTAGGCGGCGGGATCATCAAAACCGACAATGCCCACGTTTTACTCTTCGATCCGGAAACGCTGGAACTAGTTGCTTCAAAAATTCTCAATCCTTTTTTACCACCCTTAACTTTCAGTGTAGGACAGGCTGACGCAGGGCAAGCTCTAAGCGGTTCCTATCGTCTGCTTGTACTTACTGATAAAAACGGAAATCCAAATCAGCCTTCAGCAGGTGAGGTGATTGGACCGCTATCTCAGCCGATTTTACTTGGAACTGAGGGTGTAGAATATTCTGTAGACCGGCCTTTCCAGAGTTTCCCTGCAGAACTTTTAGTGGCCAAAACTGATACTCCGGAAACAAGTATTAGTGGTACCATCACTGTTTCAGCAGACTTGCAGGATCAGCTTGATTCAGCAGACCGTCTGGTCATCATGCTCTTTGATCCGCAACAGGGGCGTCCGGTTGCAATCAAAATGCTTGACAATTTTATGCCTCCGCAAAAATTCAGTATTGGTCAGGCAAACGCGATGGGTGGTCAGGCTCTGAATGGAAAATATTCCCTCCGTATTTTAACCGACAAAAACAACCAGCCTTTTAAATCCGTTCCCGGAGAAATAATTGGACGTTCAGAAAGTTTAATATCTTTGGGAACTGCTGATTTGGAGTTTGTCCTGGACCAGCCTTATACACGCTGATTTACTGCTGGCATAATTTTTAAAACAGAGTTTAAAAGATGACTTCCGGTCTGGCAATATTAAGAGCTTGATCAATGTTTTCACGAAAACAGGCTCGATTTGGGAATCCTCCCGGCTGGAGATAATTTTCCTGCGAGATACTCTGCTCAATTTCCCGATTCTTTTTTGTGATTGTCATTTGTTGGCCGCTGCGTCCGAGTCCTTTCATTTTGAAACGATAATACGCTTCGAGCTGTTCCTGATGAATTCTGAGGAAACAATAAACATAATCCATGTTAGGAAACTCACGTGAATCAGGCGGAAGCAGTTTTACCTCTGTCCATTCTTTTTTTCGTTTTTGATATTTTTCCAGGAAACGAAACTGCGTTGTAAAAGTCTGTAGAAAATTTTGCAGGATTGGATGTAGCTGAATTTTCAAATCCAACCTTCCGCCGACAGTGAGAACGTCCTCACCGCCAAAAAGCAAAAACAAACCGCCCTGTTTGTCCGTAATCGGACAGTCTGTAGGCAAATCAAAACTCCACTCGCAGCTCTGCTCTCCTCCGGGTTGCAGTGAAAGATCTTGAGCGAGTACCAGTTCTTGCTGAATTTCCCAGCCAACATCGCCTTTTTCCTTGATCGCTTTTAATAGACCGTGCGCCAGCACCAGCTGAACCGCTTTGACATTCACGGCTGCTGAGCTCATGTTCTTGACACGCAGCTTACCTTTAATAACACCACCTTGATCCCAGTTCTCACCCTCAACTTCAAGTTGATGCTCAAGAGGTTGTTGAAAAAATGTGCTTCTCATCTTATTCCTTTTTCATAGTCTGGGGGTTGCTTGACTCTTTAAGACAGCTGGAGTCGTTGCTGTAATATGTTGATAATTTCCTGATGGATGAGCTCAATCTCCTGCTCACCGTTGATGCAGACAAAACGTTCAGGTTCTGCTGCGGACAACTCCTGAAAACCTTGCGCAACACGTTTGAAAAAACTTAATGATTCTAAATCAAGACGATCTTTTTCAACATGTTCCTGCCGGCGTTCAAGACGTGAAGCAATTGTTTCCGGAGAAATATTCAGCAGGATGGTTAAATCCGGAGAGTAAGGTTTGATGCAGTGTTCGACAATCGATTCAATACTGTTTAAATTCAAACCCCTGCCGTAACCCTGGTAGGCAACGGTTGAGTCATGAAAACGATCACAGAGAACAATTTTACCAGCAGCTTTTGCAGGCAGGATTGAATCCTGAAGATGCTGTATCCGGTCAGCGAGATAGAGCAGCAATTCACTTTCCGGTTGAAGTTCTTCATGTTCCGGATTGAGCAGGATATCACGTATTTGCTGGCCGATTACTGTACCGCCAGGTTGACGCGTTTTAAGCACAGAATAACCCTGTACTTTCAGCCAGTCCGTTGCTTTTTCTAGCTGGGTGCTTTTCCCGCAGCCGTCAAGGCCCTCAAAAGTAATTAATTTTCCGGAATCCATGGAATGGAAGTAAAATAATAGCAGGGAAGGGAATTATTTCTTTTTATCGTAAATTGTATAAACTTTGTCTTTGATTGCGCTGTGTGACTTTTGCGCTGCCCGAATCACAGTGTTGCACGCATGTTTGAATTCTTTTATTTCTTGAGGATTATCATGCGTTTTTTCAAAGTTTTTAAAACTCTCATAGAGGGTTTCAACATCTTTTTTTAGATTTTTCTTCACCACAATTGCTTTAGGCAGATTAGTTTTCAAATCATCTTTTGATTTACAACTGAGCACTTCCTCGCCTACCAGTTTCAGGGAATCACCTTTAGATGAGACCGAATGGAATTGTTGCTGTGTCTCTTCCGGTGCCTTCTTAACAGTGTCAAGAGAAGCCCCCGCAGCGTTTCCAAATTTTACTACCGGTTTTTGCTTTGCTGATTCTGAGGCCATACTTTTGCTTAAATCAGGTTGAAAATAAAAATTTAATCTGTCCTCATTGCAGATGCTGTTCTGTCAACGAATGCTTGAGTTGTTCCTTCAATTGTTGTAAATTAGCAGGAAATTCAATTTTATGAAACTAGAAATACTATTAATTAACGTTCCTATCGAAAACCTAGCCTACTATGCTTAAAGTAAAGAAAAAAGCCAAACCAGAAAAAATTATCTTAGCAGATGATATTTACATCCTCTGGCAAGATGGTCACGAAAGTCACATAAGTTACTTTGATCTGCGTGACGCCTGTCCTTGCGCGAGTTGTATTGATGAACTCAGTGGTGAGAAAACTTTGGATTCAAATACTATTCCCAAAGATATACGCCCAGTCAAAAGTGAATATGTAGGTAATTACGCGCTTCGTGTTTACTGGAGTGATAAACATGATACAGGAATCTTTCATTATAAAGTGCTCCGGGATTTTGAAAATTCAGCCTAGTTTTTGCCCTAAACTGATTGAGAACAAACTAAAGATAAGAGGAGAAAGATGCTTCAAATAGAAGGTGATTTACTTGCAGCAGAGCTGAGAATAGCCTTTGTGGTAGCAAGATTTAATGAATTTGTCTGTGAGCGTTTGCTGGAAGGCGGGCTTGACACAGTTACACGTCACGGTGGGAGTAAAGATGCGGTGACAGTTGTACGTGTGCCGGGTGCTTTTGAGCTGCCTTTAGCAGCAAAGACACTTGCAGCCAGCGGCAAATATGACGCTGTCGTTTGTCTGGGCGCAGTGATTCGCGGAGCAACCTCACATTACGATTACGTCTGCGCAAATGCATCAAGTGGAATTGCAAGCGCTTCGCTGGAAACCGGAATTCCGGTTAGTTTTGGTCTCCTGACTACGGACACCATTGAACAAGCCATTGAACGTTCTGGTACAAAAGCTGGTAACCAGGGCCGTGACGCGACAGTCTGCGCGATTGAAATGGCACGTCTTTTAAAACAATTATCGGAGGCATAGTAACTGCATTAGGATAGCGGTACACCGGAGTAAGACCTTATATATGCACGGTTTTTCTGAATCGAGCAGCAATATCCGGTTAACCTGAAGCCGTAAGGAGGAAGATGAATTCTTCACTTAAACATATAGTTTTGCAGTTGGAAGACTTGACTCAGCAAGACATTTCAATAGATCTAGGACTGGATTTGTTGGAGTCATCGGCAAAGACTCGCAGGGACGTGATCATGATCAACGTTATGCGTGACTCTTTAAACGAGATGTTAGTTGAGGAGCGTCAGTGCCAAACTTTGTAAAGCCTGTAGGGTGAGATATTAATCTCACCCTATGCTTAACTTAGCATAATTGCTCAAGCTTTTTACTCCTTTACCTACCGTCATTCACGGATCCGGCTTTTCTGCCAACTGTTTTCTTTCCTGCTTTAACTAAGCTCTGATTACAACAAACAAAAAAAATGTTTGAGGTAATTGCCTTTGATGCCGATGATACCCTTTGGCATAATGAATCTATCTTCACGATGACCCAAATAAAGTTCCGTGAAATGCTTTCGTCTCATGGACAGGAAGTTGTTGATCAAACTTTATATACGACACAGATAAAGAATCTGCAGCATTTTGGTTATGGCATAAAAGGTTTCATCCTTTCCATGATCGAAACTTCCATCGAACTGACTGCTGGTGAAGTAAGCGGACATGAAATTCAGCAGATTCTGGATTTTGGACGTGAGATGTTAGCTGCCCCGATTGAATTATTACCGCATGTTCGTGAAGTGGTTGAAGAACTTTCCCAAAAATATTCCCTGTTGTTGATCACCAAAGGTGATTTGATTGATCAGGAAACAAAAATTGCACGTTCCGGATTGGCTGAATATTTTGATGCAGTTGAAATAGTGAGTGACAAAACTACAGAAGTATACAGTAAAATCCTCAAGCGTCACAAAATTGAGACTTCACGTTTCATGATGATTGGAAATTCAATGCGCTCCGACATTGTACCGATTGTGCAGATTGGCGCGCAGGCGGTTCATGTGCCTTATTTGTCAACCTGGGAGCATGAACAAGATCATCCTCCTGTGGATGCTGAACATTATACTGAATTGAAACACCTCGGCTTACTGCCGCAGTTGATCAGGGAAAAAGGATGAGTGCACCATTACTGGAAGGACTTAAAGTCGCGCTGGTGCACGATTGGTTGACTGGAATGCGTGGTGGAGAAAAGTGTCTGGAGGTGCTTTGTGAACTTTTCCCGGAGGCAGATTTATACAGCTTAATTCACCAAAAGGGAGAGCTGTCTCAGACAATTGAAGCAATGCCGATCAGCACATCTTTTGTGCAGAAGCTGCCTTTTGGTTTAAAAAAATACCGTCACTATCTGCCTCTTTTTCCTCTGGCTATCGAGCAGTTTGATTTCAGTGCATACGATCTGATTGTGAGCTCCAGCCATTGTGTGGCAAAGGGTGTCAAGCACGATGAATCGGTTTATCATATCTCTTACGTTCACGCGCCGATGCGTTATGTCTGGGATCAGTTTAACACCTATTTCCGCCAGCCCCGTACTTCTTGGCCAGTCAGAATTGGCGCAGAATTAATGCGTCCTTATTTGCAGCGCTGGGATCGTAATACAGCGAAACGCGTAGACACTTTTCTGTGTAACAGCGATAACATCCGTAAAAAAATTCTAGAGTATTATGGTCGTGAATCACAGGTTATTTATCCACCGGTTGATCTTTCACGCTTTAAACCCGGAGATTCAAAAGCAAATTATTATCTGATGGTAGGTGCTTTTGCTCCGAATAAACGCGTGGATTTAGCGATTGAAGCTTTCAATCAACTCAAACTGCCGCTTAAAATATCTGGCAGCGGTCAGGACGAAGAATATTGCAGATCGATTGCTGGTGAAAACATTGAGTTTCTGGGTGCTCTTTCAAATGAAAAACTGTTAGAATTATATCAGCAGGCACGGGCTTTAGTTTTTCCGGGAGAAGATGATTTCGGTATCACACCGCTGGAAGCGCAGGCCTGCAATACTCCGGTGATTGCCTTTGCTTCCGGAGGTGCATTGGAAACCGTAACTGAGCAGACGGGTATTTTTTTCGCAGAGCAAAAGGTAGAAGCGCTTATTAAAGCAGTAGAGGAAATGGAACGCAGTTGGAAGAGTTTTGCTCCGGAAGCATTTCAGCGGCAAATGTCCCGTTTTGGCAGAGGGCATTACAAAGAACAAATGGCGCATGCCATTGAATTCGGTTATCAACAATGGAAGACAGGATTTTGAAAAAGTATTTAAATCTTCTTTATTGCATTACATTCAGTTTGATCCTGCTGTTGTCTGCAGCAGGTATGGGTGCGTCTACGGCTCATGCTTTTTTTGAAAATCAGGCACGTTACGCGTTTGAACAGCGTTGGCTGCCAATGCTGAGTGATGAATCTCCGCAGAAACGATTTCAGGCAATGCGTGCTTTTTTGGCTTATCCTGCGTGGGGTTTAGCTGTCCTGCGAAATACGCTCATGAATGCGGAAACTGAAAATTTGAACTGGCAAATTGTAATGCTGATTGGCATGTTGGGTGAGCCGACAGATATACCGCCTTTGTTAAAAATATGGCGTGAACAGGAGGAGCCTCAACGTTCAGCAGTCTGGCTGGGTGCAATGCAACGGCTGTACTGGAAAAACCGGATTTCAGGCGGTGCAGCTCCAAAACTGACCAGTCTGACACTAAATTATCTTGAAAAAGATCCAGCAGTTGAGACAGAAGAAAAGAATGCCGTGATACAGTTCAAGATGGACAATCCTGCACGGTCGCCACTTTTTATCCGCGTGAGCGCTCATTTCTGGAAAACACCTATCCAGGAAGAACTTCCCTCAAAATATTTTTGGCTGCCTGCAGGCGGAAAAATAGAAGCAAATCTGCAGACTCTGTTTTCAGCGGTTGAGCATACGGATGATGTTCGTCTTGATTTTCGTGTCTGGGAAGTAGGCCGCGCCAAAGAGTTACTGCATCAGACTATCAATATCACGCCTCCCCAAAAACCGACTGCTCCAAGCGGTAAATAAAACCCTGCCTGATTTTCGCTGAAAATAATTAAAGTGGTTGAAAAATTATGACTGCGACAAAACTCCTGAACTAATTGTTTGTCAGCTCGAACTAAGAGAAATATCTTAACAAGATCAGTACTTAAGATAAAATTAATTTCTCTTTTTATCAGCTATGACACGTTTTTATGATTTGATGCTTGTTCATCAAAAATAATTTATTTTTCGGCTTAATTGTAGATTTCACTTGAAATAGTACTAGTTAGGTGCTAGTTTAAGAAAACTTACAAAAAGGGAGGCTATGCTAAAATTATCAAAAAAGACTGATTACGCGATTATTTTGCTGACACATCTGGGTGAGCAGGAATCTCCAGTGAGTGCGCAGGAAGTAGCCACTTTTTATAAACTGCCTTATCCCATGGTGGCTAATATTCTGAAACAACTGGTTTCTTCCGGATTGATAGAATCAACCCGCGGACAGCGTGGTGGTTATGTATTAGCACGATCTGCGGAGGAAATTAACTTGTCTGAAATTATCCGGATCACTGACAGCACTTTTGAACTAGTAGAATGTGTTCATGATGAGGATTTATGTAAAGTACATCAGAGCTGTCCAACTCGACGGCCGCTGATTGCTTTACATCAGAAAATTCAGCAGTTTGTTGAAGAAACAACATTAGCCTCGATTATTGAAGACGCGCAAACAAACAACTTTAGAGTAAAGGACTCTTCTTATGAAACTGCCCATTTATCTTGATTACAACGCTACCACGCCCGTTGATCCATTAGTAGTGGAGGCGATGATGCCGTTTTTCACAGAATCATTTGGAAATGCCGCCAGTCGGAATCATGCCTTTGGCTGGCAGGTTGAACAGGTAGTGGAGGATGCACGTGAATCTATCGGTAAGGCGATAGGCGCAGGCGCCAAGGAAATTGTTTTTACCAGTGGCGCTACTGAATCCGACAATCTTGCAATTTTAGGGGCTGCAGAATTTTACCAAAAGAAGGGCAAACATATCATCACAAGTCCAATCGAACACAAAGCAGTGATTGATCCATGTCACGCTTTGGAACAGCGTGGTTACGAAATCACCTTTCTTGATGTAGATAAAGACGGTTGCATCGATCTCAAACAACTGGAAGAGTCGATCCGCGAAGATACCATTCTGGTTTCACTGATGGCGGGAAATAATGAAATCGGTACACTTAATCCTCTCAGCGAAATTGGTGAAATCACCCGTTCAAAGGGCGTGCTGTTTCATACAGACGCGACACAGGGTGTAGGAAAAATTCCTATAGATGTGGATGAGATGAAGATTGATCTTCTTTCGATGTCAGCACACAAACTTTATGGACCAAAAGGTATGGGTGCACTGTATGTCCGGCGTAAAAAACCGCGTGTCCGTTTGTCACCAATCATGTTCGGCGGAGGCCATGAACGTGGTATGCGTTCCGGAACTTTGAATGTGACCGGGATTGTCGGTTTTGCAAAAGCACTTGAATTGTCAATGGCGGAAATGGCAGCAGAAGCAGAACGATTGACAGGATTACGGCAAAGACTTTTTGAGCGTTTGACTGCAGAATTGGATTATATTTTTCTTAATGGACATGCTACTGAACGTTTGCCGAATAACTTGAATTTGAGTTTTGGCTATGTTGAAGGCGAAAGTTTGATGATGGGCGTCAGTGAGCTGGCGGTTTCTTCCGGATCAGCTTGTACTTCATCCAGTTTGGAACCTTCTTATGTTTTACGTGCGTTGGGAGTAGGCGACGATTTGGCTCATTCTTCCATCCGTTTCGGTATGGGACGTTTTACCACAGTAGAGGAAATTGATTATGCGGCAGAGAAGATGATAGTTGCAGTCAAACGTCTACGCGAAATGTCACCGCTTTATGAAATGGTTAAAGAAGGTGTGGATTTATCAACTGTACAATGGGCATCCCATTGATCAGCAAAATTTTATTTTTCATAAAAAAGGAGCAAAATGGCTTACAGTGAAAAAGTTATAGATCATTACAGTGAACCCAGAAATGTTGGAAGTCTGGATAAAAGTGACCTTAATGTCGGTACCGGACTGGTAGGCGCACCGGAATGCGGAGATGTGATGAAACTGCAGATTCAAGTTGATCCGGAAACAAAGCAAATTATCGATGCAAAATTCAAAACTTTTGGTTGCGGATCTGCAATCGCAAGTTCAAGCCTTGCTACAGAATGGGTCAAAGGCAAGAGCATTGACGAAGCAATGTCGATTCAGAACACAGAAATTGTTGAAGAACTTTCGCTGCCTCCAGTAAAAATTCATTGCTCGGTTTTAGCAGAAGATGCGATTAAAGCCGCAATTTCTGACTACAAAAGCAGAAACGAAGGCTGATTTGTAGCGTAGATATTTTAAAACCAAGCTATGGCTTTTGATCAACCTGCCTGTCATACGTGCGAGTCCACTTTGGTTTCGCGTCTTTTTTGTTTTTCCTGCAATGCTCTCCAGCCTTTTCCTCGTGAAATAGACTTTTTTGAAGTGCTGGGTTTCCCTGTCAGCTTTGAGTTAAAATCAACGGAATTGGAGGAACGCTATCAGGAGCTTTCTCTGGAACTTCATCCGGACTTTTACGGTTCGGCTCCAGAAGCAGAAAAACTTTTAAGCGAAACTGCCTCCGCCATTTTAAACACAGCCTACAAAACTCTTTGCGAACCTACTTTACGAGCGAGTTATTTATTACATTTGCAGTCAGCAAAGCAGAAGTTGGATGAGCGTTCCCTGCCGGAGGGGTTTTTAGCAGAAATGTTTTTTCTGCAGGAAGAACTGGATGAACTGCTGGATTCCGGAAACGCAGTTGAATTGTCCAAACTGCGTGATGATCTGCAAAACAGGAAAACAGATATTGAAGCAGACTATGCGCCGCTGTTCAAAAAACATGAAGAGCAACCGGAAGATTCCGGAATACTCCAGCAACTGCAAACCCACTTGAACGCGGAACGTTATTTACGCCGCCTGCTTGAGCGCATTCCGGTAGCGGATTAGTAGCCCTTAGCAGCTTAAAACACACCACAAATTCACAAAAAATGGAACGCATAATAGGTATTGATCTGGGCACAACGAACAGTTTGTGCGCAACTGTTTTTGATGAAGGCCCCGAAGTAATCGGCGAGGGTGATAATTCGGTGACACCTTCCGTTTTGTCACGTATCGATTCCGGTTGGCTGGTTGGACAGGAAGCACAGCAGCGTAGAATTTCTAATCCGCAAAATACCGTTTTTTCCATAAAACGTTTGATGGGACGTGACCTTGAAGAACTTGGAGAGCTTGTCAATGAGTTACCGTATCAAATTGTAGAAGCAGAACGTAAATTACTTAAAGTCCGGATAGGCGAAAGTGAGCCTTATCTAGATTTTACGCCACAGGAATTATCTGCGGAAATATTAAAAAAAGTAAAACAGCGTGCTGAAGCAGCACTCGGTGAAACTGTTAAGAAAGCTGTCATCACTGTTCCTGCATATTTTGATGACGCACAGCGGCAGGCCACACGGGCCGCAGCAACCATTGCCGGACTTGAAGTGGCGCGTATTATCAATGAGCCGACTGCTGCAGCGATTGCTTATGGACTTGATGAAAAACAGGATCTGCAAAAAGACGGTCATGTTGCTGTTTACGATTTAGGCGGTGGGACTTTTGATATTTCCATCCTCAAACTCTCCGGAAAGATTTTTAAAGTGGTTGCCACCCACGGTAATACTCAACTTGGTGGTGATGATTTTGACCAAGCGCTGGTGGAAATTTTGAAAAAGAGAGTTCTGCAGGAACACACGCAGGCACAGTTTGAGGATCCGGAGTCAAAGCAAATTTTAAAAAAAACTGCTGAATCAATCAAAATTGAACTCAGTCTATCTCCGGAAACTGCATACACTTTGGATTTTCCAAAACAGGGCATTTCTTTTACGGATAATTTTAAAGTAGAAGATTTTGAGTCATTGATTTCTCCGCTGGTGGAACAGACACTGGAAAGTTGCAAACATGTGCTGCAGCAGGCAAAACTTTCTTTAGAGCAGATAGACGAGGTTGTGCTGGTCGGTGGCTCTACAGTAGTTCCGGGAGTACGCAGGAAGATTGAAACTTTTTTCGGACGCGCTCCGCATGTGGCGATTGATCCGTACAAAGTAGTTGCAATCGGTGCGGGAATTCAGGGGCATTTGCTGGCCGGCGGACGACGTGATTTTTTACTGCTAGACGTGATCCCATTGGCCCTCGGTATTGAAACTTTGGGTGGAACATTCAGTAAAATTATCACTGGGAATACAACTATTCCAATTGAGGAAAGTGAGACATTTACTACAAATGTTGATGACCAGACTTCGATCGATGTTAATATTTATCAGGGGGAGCGTGAACTAATCAAGGATTGCCGTGCGCTTGGTCAGTTTAAATTGCGTGGTATTCCGCCCATGAAAGGTGGTTTGCCGCTGGTGGGAGTGATGTTCCGTGTTGATGCAAACGGAATTCTTACTGTTTCCGCCATCGAAAAACGCAGCGGAAAAAAGGCAGAAATTGAGGTCATTCCATTTCACGGTTTGACGCAATTTGAAATAGAGAGAATCATGGAAGATTCCTTTGAACACGCGATTGATGATTTTAATGAACGTCAATTAATTGAATTTCGCCTAACCGCGGAACGTGTTTTTCAGGGAATTGAACAAAACTGGAATGTCGCGGAAAGCTCTTTAAGCCAAACGGAACTGGACAAAATCCGCCAGCAAATGGAAGTCGTCCGCCAAAGCATTAAAGGACAGGATTCCCAGGCACTCAAAGCTCAACTTGATGTACTGGGTGAGCTAACCCGTCCTTTGGCTGACACTGCGATGGGACGTTCTATTTTGTCTGAATTACAAGGCGCAAACGGGGCTGACTGAAAATAAATCCATGTTAATTGCATTATTGTTATCTATGGTAAAATAGATCCCTCACCATAAGAAATTGGATAATTGTTGAACTTAATTTTTTCATAAACAAATGAGATTCAAAGCAAAGTTTAATAAAAATCCAAAAGCATTCAAAGACAATTTTTCAACGCAATCCTCTGCATACGCCACACATCGACCGCAGTATCCTGACAAGCTTTTTAGTTATCTCGTTGGAGAGTGCCGGGAACGCAAACTGGCCTGGGATGCAGGCAGCGGAAATGGACAAGCCGCGCAGAAACTGGCTTTGCATTTTGATCGGGTTTACGCCACTGACGCAAGTTCCGCCCAAATAAAAAATGCGGTTCCGCTTGCAAACATCAACTATGCTGTTGCCAACGAACAGGCACCGGCCCTCAAACGCCATTCTGTTGATTTAATCACAGTCGCGCAGGCACTTCACTGGTTTGATCTTGATGTTTTTTACGCGGAAGCAGAACGGGTTTTAAAAAGATATGGTGTGATTGCCTGCTGGACTTACAAAACATTCAGTATAAATCCAGAAATTGACCGTGAAATTGATTGGCTGTATTCAGAGTATTTAGGAAGTTATTGGGATGCTGAACGTCGTTTGGTAGAAACCGGTTACCGCACCTTGTCTTTTCCATTTCGTGAACTACGTGCACCACGTTTTGAAATGAAAGCGAGCTGGAATTTTGAAAATATGCTTGGAATGCTGAATAGTTGGTCTGCGGTTGCACATTATAAAAAGCGTGAAGGCAGTGATCCAATTGCGGAAAACATGGAGCGTTTAAACAAGGCCTGGGGTGATCCGCAGCAAGTGAAAGAGGTAAGCTGGAACCTTGCCATACGAGCAGGACGCCTTCACTGAAAAGCGGGTATTGGTAATTCAGCAGAAAAAATGGAAAGAAATTGCTTCTGAAACGCACAAGCGCTAATATTGAATGCTGTTGTTGACAGCTGGATTTAGGCGTTAATTAAATTTGATGCTGTCATAATAATCCAAAAACCGTGTCATTTCGAGAGTAGCGAGAAATCTTGCCTAAATGACCACTCAAATATCAAATAAGATCTCTCTCTGCGTTCGAGATGACAAGATTTTATGTTTAAATAATGCTACGTATTTCACGTTTCTTTGAGGGGCATTAAACTTCATAGGTTAAAAAAAACATTTTAAAGGAAAAATGAGCAAGCATATAAATTGGGGTTATTTCAGGAATGGTTGAACTTCCTGCAAACGAGCGCAAGAGGTTCTTGACGCAAAAAATATTACAGTAGAAACACGTGTTTTCGCCAACAAAGAAAAAATAAACAGCGAGGCTGCCTGGGAAATGCTACAGTCCGCAAGTCTCATCAGAACCGGTAAAGGTAAAAAACGGCAAGAGTGGAATCCTGCTGTTGATAACAAAGCAGAAATCCTTAAAGATGTGATTGGACCAAGCGGTAACCTGCGTGCTCCAAGTTGGAAAATTGCTAATGAATTTGTGGTGGGTTTTAACCCTGAACTTTATGCAGAGGTCTTTGGATAAATGGTCAGAATTGGAATTATAGGAGCCGCCGGTTTATCCGGACGTGAACTTCTACACTGGTTGAAAAATCACCCTCAAGTAAAGATTGAACTGCTGACTTCCAGCAAATATCAGGGACGTCAAGTCTCGGAGGTATTTCCGGAGTTGACTGCTTATTCTCAGGTTTTTGAACCGAACGAGAGCGATGTTTCCGCTTGTGATCTTGTTTTTCTCGCCATCCCGAATCAGGCCAGTCTGGAGCTTGTACCAAAATTACTGGAGCAGGGCGTGCGTGTGATTGATCTTTCCGGAGCATTCCGTTTAGGTGATACAGAGGTTTTTTCCAAATTTTATCAACTCACTCACACAGCACCGGAGTTGCTCGATGAAGCTGCTTTCGGACTGCCGGAATTTTACAAGGATGAAATTTCTAAAGCAAGACTTGTGGCAAATCCCGGCTGTTATGCTACGGGTGCTTTGCTGGGGATATTACCACTTGGAGATTTACTTGCTGAGCTTGACCGTGCACCGATCATTGACGCAAAATCAGGAGTGAGCGGTGCGGGCGGCAGGGTTGAAGGTGACATGACGAATTATGTCAGCGTTAACGAAAATTTTAAAGCATACAAAGTTTTTGCTCATCAGCATCAACCGGAAATTCAGCAGTACCTGACTGAGCTTAGTCCTT
>Ga0257122_1001785_pt1 | contig 14383 bp, 14 predicted proteins | sample SI106_120metaG_FD_190146 | JGI IMG/M metagenome (GOLD analysis project Ga0257122, IMG submission 190146) | Marine microbial communities from Saanich Inlet, British Columbia, Canada - SI106_120 | ecosystem: Environmental > Aquatic > Marine > Inlet | place: Canada: British Columbia | collected... | reverse complement strand
CTGAAGGGGCATCGCAATCTCGGTGGGTTGCGGGCATCTGTGTATAACGCATTCCCAGAAGAAGGATGCGAACGATTTGCAGAATTCTTGGAAACGTTTGCTGCGAACCACTAACTGAGCTCGTGAACAAACAAGCCGCTACGTAACTTTGGCTCAAACCACGTTGATTTTGGCGGCATAATGAGGTTAGCGTCGGCGACATCGAGTAATTGCTCAATTGTTGTGTGATACATCGAAAACGCAATTGCTGCATTGCCATCATCCACTCTTTTTTCAAGTTCTTCAGTGCCTCTGATTCCTCCTACGAAATCGATACGAGTGTCGCTTCTTGGATCTCCAATGCCAAGGAAAGGTGCAAGCACGCGTTGTTGAAGCAAATCCACATCGAGAGAAGCGATTGGATTTGAAGCGTCAATATTATTAAAATCAAGTTGGAACCAACCGTGCGCTTTACCAAGATAGATACAGCATGAACCAGAGGAACTAGGCGATGGATTGTCGGTTTTTGAAATCGTTCCAACATCGCTAAGTTTAGAAATGAGTTCTTCAGGCGAATTATCATTCAAATCGAAAACTACTCGGTTGTAAGGGAGGATGTCCAACTGTGCAGCTGGAAAAAAAACAGTTAGAAACCAGTTGTACTCTTCACTTCCATCGTGGTTCGGATTTTTTTCTTGAAGTTCTACAGCTGCGCGTGCTGCGCTTGCGCTTCGGTGGTGCCCATCAGCTACGTAGGCAAGGTTAATTTCCTCGCAGGCCTTTAATAGTTCCTCTTGATTTTCAACACGCCATCCAGTGTGCATAACATCATCATCAGCTACGAAGTGAAAAATTGGACGTTTATTCATTTCGTCATCAATGAGAGCATCGATTGCTTCATTTCCTCTGTAGGTAAGGAAAACTGGACCGGAGTTTGCATTAAGCCCGAGAACGTGGTTCGTTCGGTCATCTTCTTTAACTTGGCGAGTCTTTTCGTGCTTTCGGATGAGGTTGTTGTTGTAATCCTCAACGTGGCAACACGCTACAAGACCAACTTGATGATGGTCGCCCATGCATTGCCTGTATAAGTAGAGTGCTGGCTCTTTGTCTTTTACGAGTGCGCCGATTTCTCGGAGCCGGTCAAAATTCTCTTTTGCTTTTGCATAGACAGAGTTGTCATAAGGTGAAATTTCGGGATCTAGGTCGATTTCAGAACGTACAACATGAATGAAACTATCTTCATTTTCTTGTCCAATTATTCTTGCTTCTTCGCGATTGACAACGTCGTATGGGACAGAAGCAACACGAGTTGCGTCGGAAGTAGTGGGGTGAATTGCGTGGAATGGTCTAATTCTTAGTGTTGGCATGTGGGAAGTGTACACAAATGAGAAAATGGGAAAGGAAGTTGGATTATGCATACTTCTCTTGTCTGCAGCGGTGAATAAACTCATCTGGTTCGATTCTTACCCCGATGATTGATAAGCAGCCCCATCCCTTGGCCATCAGGAAGAGCATGGCTCAGGAATCAATGCTGCAATCCCGCCGCTTGGATGGCAGCAGGAACCCCGAGGTTCGAAATCGCCGTGATTTCGTTCAAGTCACCCCAGGCCCCGCAATCCATGTCTGATTGCTTTTAAAGGGAGCACAATCGTATGAACACACTCACAACAACAAACCCAAACATTATCCGACGCGGATTTACACTGATTGAAATTCTCATCGTCGTCGTCATTCTTGGCATTCTGGCCGCTGTCGTCGTTCCACAATTTACGAACGCTGCTGATGACGCCAATGATGCTGCGGTACGCAGTCAACTTCAAACTCTTCGAGGGCAAATTGAACTTTTCCGAGCACAAAACTCAGCAGATCCAGACCTACTTGGAACTGGTTGGACTGACATGATTGATGGAGATTATTTGATGGGTGCACCAAGCAATCCACTGTCTTCTTCCGCAACAATCGCGAACGCAGCAGCATCTGGTGTTGGCTGGGTATGGCGCGATAAGAGTGCGACGAACACGACAAAGGGGCTATACGCAGTTGCCGCTGACGGCACAGAATATAGCGAATAACACTCTCCCTGCCACCTCGGGCAGTTACTAACCCCTAGCGGGGCAGATGATGGAGGTCATCTGCCCCGCTATTTTTATATCCACAAAAAAATTCCTCCGAGGATTTTTCCTCTGAGGCTTTTATTCAAAAAAAGTCTCAGAGGAGAAGGTGTGAGAGCATGGTCCGATAACGGCAATAAGTGGATTCTGTGAGCGAGAAATGAATGGATGGGCTTGTGTTGAGTAGGAATTTGCCCGATGCAAGTCAGTGACCCGCTCTGGGTTATGAAAAAGAATGATGAAGAACCCAACAACAACACTATCCAATGTTCGCCGAAGAGGGTGGACATATATTGAGTTGCTCACGACGATTACTGTGCTCGTGATTGCGGCAGTGGTTCTCATTCCGCATGCAAGTTCTGGTGCCTCTGCTTCCGGTCAGTCAGCAACTCGCTTTGTTGTCACAGATATTCTTGCTGCACAAATGGACGCAGTAGCAAATCAAGAATTTCGCCGGATACATTTCTTTGCAGATGGTAGTGGTTGGTGTGTAGAAGTCCTAGACAGTAGCCAACTTGCCTCACCATACAATGCTGCATCTGCTGAATACGCCGAAGATGCTTCAGAGTCGCAAGGACATAACCAAATGTCCTATGTTGATTTAGTACAAGACAATCGATTTAGCAATATAGCAATAGACTCGCCGCTCTTTGATGGAGTGAATCCGAGTGTGATTTTTGATCAAACTGGAGGAATTATTGCTCCAGACGGTTCACCAAGTACTGGCGGGAGTTTTGAATTGCAAAGTGGAAATCACGCCTGGCAAGTCCAGCTTGCACCATTGACAGGGAAAGTAATAGTGTCAAAGGTGAGTGTGCCATGATGTTCTCGAAGAAAAAAAACACGAAAGGCCATGTTGGGATTGCATTGCATGATGGCGGAGTGACGTTAGGTCAATGCACATGGAAACAGGGCGGCTATCAACACGCTGCTGTTAAGAGGATTAACAAAAACCCGCGAGATATATCCTCAGAAGACTGGCAAACATACATGAACCATGCGGGTATCACAGGTTCTGATTGTGTGTTATCTCTCCCACCATCAATCGCTCGGCATCAGATTTTGCGTTTGCCAAATATGCCCGAACAAGAATTAAAAGAGGCGGCAGCATGGGAAATGGTAGACCGCCTAGGTGTTGAAAGATCTACGCTTCAGTTTGACGCAATTCCAGTAGGGTCTGGAGGCGATGTTCTCGCTATTGCCATAGATCAACAAACCTTGTCTAGTTTGCTTGATCCAATATACGCAGCAGGGATGTACTTGACAGCGATAGAACCGCAATGTGTTTCAGTTGCTCGAACGTTGAGTATGCTCCACAGGCGCCAGAGTGATCAATCCGTCGTTCGATGTGTGCTAGATTTTGGAATGCACGATTCTGCGTTCATGGTTCTAGCTGGGGATGTGTTAGTTTTTTATAAGCATTTAGATCATAGTGGAACGCGATTAGTTGAAGCGATAGCGTCGCACACAAATGTAACAAAAGATCAAGCATGCAGAATGCTCGCGGGCCCACAGTCTAGCAATGACGATGCTGAGATTGGAAAAGCAGTGCGTGATGCTACTCGAGGAATTCATGAAGCAATTGCAACAGATGCGATGAAATGCATACGACATTATGGTGTTACAAATCGTGGCCCACTCTCGTCTCAAATTATTGTGGCAGGAAGTTCTGGTTGGAATAGACATCTCGCTAGTGTGGTTGCTAATTCTTGTAGCCAGGAAGTAATATCATCCAGAGAAACACAGCATATTTGTGCCTTGGCTGATGAAATAGTAGAAACACCTGGTTGGCATGTTGCTCTTGGAGCTAGCCTAGCAAGTATTCACCAGCATCGGCGAGGAAGCGACACAACTATAAGGGAGGCAGCATGAATTTATTACCTGAACAATATGTTGAACGAAGCAAAAATAAAGCTAGAAGCAATCGGGTTGCCGTCGCAATCATTGTTACGCTTTGTGTAGTTGCAGCAATTGCAACGCATTCTCGGCTAGCAATGAATTCCGCAGTCGAACACCTTGTTGTTGCACAGTCAAGAGCGAATAGCGCACTTGAACTTGAAACAGACGCAACATCATTGGAAATAAAAAAAGAACAATTGGAATCCTTCATTGATCGCTATGAGCAAGAAAAAATAATTTTCGCTATGGGAGATATTGTTGCAACTATCACCAATATGCTTCCAGAGTCACTGACACTCGAAGACTTTTCACTTGACATGGTAGAAACGGAAAACGGGAATGGCATTAGTGGCCGACTCTCAGGGTTTGCAGTTACAGATGAAACCATCGCTTTTCTAGTAACAACTTTGCAAGAGCAGGACCCATTTGATTCGGTGAGCATGGACTACAGTAAATCGCGACTAATCAGAGGAATGCGAGCACGTGAGTTTAGAATAAGTTTTTTGATTGATTTAGAAAGCAATTGGGACGTGTCTCGCATGGTCGTCACTGGAGGTGAAAAATGACTGCAAACCGCGAACGTTGGATGTTATTTGGATCGTTTGTTTTAATGACTCTTTTTGTTTGTTTTTTTATAGTTCCAAACTATAGAAGCGCGAGCCAAGCATCGTTAAATGCTTCTGGATTAGAACTGCGAATAGAACAGTTAGAGCGAAGACAAGTAGAAGTCGAAAAAATGCATCAGGATTTCACAGCAATGGAGGCAAAGGTGCAATCGGAATGTAAGCACGTTCCATCTTCGCCAGACACTGCACAGATTGTAAAGGCGCTTTCTTTAGAAGTTGATGGGCAGTACGTTCTTGACCAAAGTTTTACTGCTGGTGCAACAAGCTCGCAACAGAGCCAAAAAGAAGGGTTTTCAATCCAACCACTTGCAGTAACTTTGCACGCAGATTTTGAATCAATTTTTTCAGTTATCCAAAACGTGGAATCGATGAACCGCCTCATCCGTATTTCATCACTCCGTATTTCTTCAAAAGAAGTAGAAAATGGTAGTGAGGCACCAGTTCTTGAAGCAGCAATTGGTTTGCATGCAATGTACGACGATGGAGGTAATGTGCAATGAATAAAAAGATGAGGTTAACTTGGCAACGTTTGACAGCAGATCGAAAGAGGTTTGGTTTGTTTTGCACGCTCCTTTTTGTTGGCTTGCTCCTTTGGGCGAGAATAATAGTTATTTCTAGACCCCCAAGAACAGCTGTCGCCATTACTGAAACAGAAGTCGCCGCACTTGTTCCAGTTAGTTCCGATAACGCAAAAGTTTCTGCGGTGTTTGAAACGATGCCAGCAAAAAACCCCTTCGTAATCAACAACAAGGTATTCCCATCGGAACTATTGGTGACCGATAATACACTCCCGCACTATGTTGATAACTCTATCCAAGCCGAACAAGAAATTGTTGCTGGCTTAACACTGGATGCTATTCTTGGCGAGATGGCCATGATTAACGGAAGGGTTATCAAGCAGGGTGATGTTGTAGCTATGCATGATGTTCCAGATCCACTGCGATTAACAAGTTTGTCAGGCCGTTCGGTCATCATTTCGGCTGGAAACAGACGATATGAACTCACAATAGCGCATCCTCACCGCTGATAGGGGACGGGTGCGCACTTGGAGACGCACCCGTGAAACATACACTCTACGCAATACTATTTACCCTTCTTCTAACCCCGCTCTGCCTCGGGCAAGAAACCGATGAAGAGGTTGTCATTGATGAATTTGGAACAGTGGATCTCGTTGTAAACGAGACCGAAGTAACGCAAGTTTTAGAAATGTTAGCGATTCAGAGCCGCAAGAACATCATTGCTTCAAACAATGTGACAGGGGCAGTTTCTGCGAATCTCTATGATGTTACATTCAATGAAGCGCTTGACGCAGTTTTGAGAGTAAATGGTTTTGGATACATTGAAGAGGGGAACTTTGTGTACGTGTACACAATCGAAGAGCTCGACACAATTGAAAAAGCAAGGCGAAAAACAGAAAGCCGCATTTACGAATTGCAATACTTATCTGCCGGTGACGCAGAAGAATTTGTAACACCACTTCTTTCAGATGATGGCAAGGCAGCGTTCCGAGGCGATGTGGAGGCTGGATACCAACCGTCTCTCACAGATGGCGGCGGTGACAGTTACGCATGGTCGAGCAAACTTGTTATTAACGATTATCCTGAGATTTTAGATAGCATCGCGCTACTGTTAAACGATTTGGATACTCCTCCAGCCCAAGTTGTTGTTGAGGCAACTATTGTGCAAACTAAAGTAACAGAGGACAACGAGTTCGGTGTTGACTTTACAGCGCTCTCGAATATTCAAATCGGAGGCATTGCAGGGGGGCCATTAGCAGCAGCGCAAGACGTCATAACTGGTGCATTTGGTAATACGAATATCGAAGGAGTAACTTCAGGTGTTGGGGGTACAGATTCCCCAACGTTTTCTGGAGGTTTAAAAGCAGGAATTATTAAAGACCATGTAGGAGCATTTCTTAAAGTGCTCGATCATGTGGTAGACGTAACAGTGATGGCTCGCCCAAGAATAACGTGTTTGAATAGACAAAAGGCAGAAGTGCTTATTGGTACAAGAATCGGTTATCTTTCCTCAACGCAAACAGACACAAGCACAACACAAACGGTTGAATTTTTAGATACTGGTATCCAACTTGTATTTAGACCATTCATTTCACCTGATGGCATGATCCGAATGGAACTACATCCAAACGTTTCAAGCGCAACGCTTCGAACAGATGGCGGGCAATCGATTCCAGATGAAATTACACAACAAATCATGACGAATGTTCGATGCCGTGATGGCGAGACAATTATTTTGGGAGGTTTGTTTCGAGAATCCACAACCATCGGTCGTAATCAAGTTCCATTCTTGGGAGATATTCCTTTGATTGGAGCAGCATTTCGAGGCCAAGATGACACGATTGAAAAAGAAGAAATAATTTTTCTCTTGACGCCATCAATAATTCCAGACGAGCGTTTATGGGAATCAGGCAAGGATTCCTTGAAAATTGTTGACGCAGTTCGGGTGGGTGCACGTGCTGGGTTGCTTCCCTTTAGCAAAGATCAGATTACGGCAAATTACAATCGGGATGCTCTTGATGCGTACCGAGTAGGTGATTTAGATAAGGCGCTCTATTGGTCAAACTTGTCACTTGGTAATACAACAGAACAACCGGAAATGATTCGCTTGCGTGAACGAATTACGAATGAACAGGAATCAGTATGGGAACGTGATTTGCTGAGAAAACTCCTCTTGAAAGAAAATCAAACGGTTCAAATGGATTCGGAGGATATACAATGAGTCGACTGTGTCTAATTGTTGCCGTAGCACTACTCGCAGCTTGTACGGGGCCAACAAAACAAGGCAAACTTGCAAGAGCAAGCGCTCATCAGAGGATGGACGCAGTGAACGCAGACCTTGCAGCACAGCAAGCGATGCAACAGTTTGAAGTAGGTCAGCTTGATGCAGCGCTCGAAACGATTAATTCTGCGGTTGCACGATATGACGATAACGCGTCTTACCACTTGCTTCGTGGGAGGATTTTGATTGAGCAACATCAGCTTGATGCTGCTTGTAAAGCATTAGCGCGATCGGTAGAAATCGACTCAAAAGTTGCTGAACCACACTATTTTCTTGGTGTGCTACATCAGCGTTGGTCGGAGGATGAACAGGCATTAATTTGTTATCAAAAAGCAATGGATTGTAGTCCTACACATCCACAGTTCCTGCTGGCAACCGCAGAAACACTCGTTGCCCTCGGTCAACTTGATGATGCAATTGCGCTTTTAGAGAGAGCAGGAAAAGAGTTTCAGCACCAACCTTCAGTTACTGCTCTGCTCGGGCATATACATTTGCGCAATGGAAATCCAGCTGAAGCGGCAAAGTTCTTGGCGGACTCACGGCTTCTAGGCAACGATGATGCTGAAGTATTAACATTACTAGCAACAGCACAGTTTAATGCTGGGGACTATGCAAACTGCTTGAACACAATAGCGCAACTTGAGGAGAGCGAAAAACTCTCACCTACTTTTCAGCGCCTAAAGGGAAAATGCTTGAGTGCAACAGGCCGCGAAATTCAAGGGCGAGATATTTGCCTGCAAGTAACTCGGCAAACACCTGATGATGCAGGTGCTTGGGTTGATTTAGGGTTTATTGCGTGGCAAATGGGAGACTATGCCCGTGTTGCGAAGTGTGGAAAGAAAATAAGAGAATTAGCACCCGAATTATCAGAGGGGCCACTTTTTGAGGGTGTAGTTGCAATGCGCCTTGGTGACGAAGAAAAAGGCAGAGAATTGCTCGCTGCAGCACGGTCCGATAACTGTGCTGAAGGTATTGATTCTTTGCTTCAAATGTACACAAAAAGCGCAAAATTAAAGGCGAAAAGAGCAATTGTACCGAATACAGCGGCAAAAACAGTCGAAGGTGGAAATGAGCAACATCCCGAGAAGCTGGCTGAGGGAAGCCAGCCAATCGTGGGTGTAACTCAAGATTTCCCCCTTGCACCATAGACACGTTCGTCGACTTGGGCAAGAACAACCCAAGTTAGGCGCCGCGTGTTTTCAGATCCAATTTCAATTTCAATTCTAATGATTACAACCATCACAACAGTGGTTGCTATTTTTGTTGCGTTGAAGTGGAAGGTTCGCGAAGCGGCAGCTATCGAGACAATGCAAAACGCAAAGCAAGAAGCAGAAGAAGCAAACGGCGCGCTTGATTCTGCAAAGATTCACGCCTGCATTGATCGAACGCATCGAAGGCAAGTTGAGGCGGTCTTTGATGTGTTGCGTGATGCAGTTATTGTTATTGACGCTCATGGTGAAGTATTACATGCAAACGAAGTGGCTGCTGGATTGCTTCGCGTTTCGCCAGAGGAAGCGGCAGGCTTAGCAATTAGTGATGCTGTAGTTGATCATCAACTTGTTTCAACAATTTCGGATGCGCGTAATGGGCTCCCAAAAGAAGGGCGTCAGTACGAACAAGAAATAAATAATGGCGATGAACTCATTGCATACGAAGTGCATTTACAATCGGTTGGTCACAAAGACGAAACAATGCACGCAGTAGTTACTGTGCTCCGGGACCTTTCCCGGGAACGTGAAATTGCTCGGCTCAAGAGCGACTTTGTTTCGAAAGCAAGTCATGAGTTGCGCACGCCTCTTTCATCGATTGCGGCATACACAGAGATGCTTGTTGACGGAGATGCGCCTGACGACGAATCTCGACAAAATTTCTATGGTGTTATTTCTAAGGAAACCCAGAGACTTCAACGCATGATTGACAATTTGTTGAACATTAGTCAAATTGAAGCAGGCTTGATGCACATTGACCGTTCGGATACCAACTTTGAAGAACTTGTTGAACGTGCAGTTGTGAACATGAAGCCACAAGCTAAAGATAAGAAATTAGAAATCCATACACAAATAGCAGACGTTGATTTATCAGTCCATGGTGATGGTGACATGTTGTATCAAGTCATTGTCAATTTATTATCGAATGCAATTAAATACACTCCAGAGGGTGGACGCATTACGATTGCAGCGGATACCGACAATCTAACTCGTAGTCTCCATTTCTCGGTTTCAGATACCGGTCTAGGTATTGCTCCAGATCAAACAGACAAAGTTTTTGATAAGTTTTTCCGTGTTGAAAACTATCGTCATGTCGCAAAAGGTACAGGTCTAGGTTTGAACTTGTGCCAACACATAATAGAAACATTACACGGCGGACAAATTGGCTTGGAATCAACATTGGGGCTTGGCTCAAAATTTTGGTTTTCCATTCCTTCCCAGCAAGGTCAACGAAAGGCAGCATGACAACGACACACAATATTTTGATTGTTGATGATGAAGCACATATTTTGCAAGTTCTCTCTTTGAAGTTGAGCAACTGTGGATATGCAGTTACAACTGCGGTGGATGGCGAAGATGCATTACACCAAGTGAAGGCAAACTGCCCAGATCTTGTTATCACAGATGTGCAGATGCCGTATATGAATGGCCTAGAATTTGCAAAGGCGCTTTTTGCAGACCCTTTAACATCACAAATTCCAGTGGTTGTTCTTACTGCGCGAGGTCATACTCTTGAAACAAGCGATACCAACATTCCAAACGTACGCAAAGTTTTGAGTAAACCATTTAGCCCTCGTGGAATCGCTGAATTGTGCGCACAGTTGCTTGCTGATGTGCAAAGTAGCGATGATGGAAAGCGAGATGCTGCGTGAACACGAAAAACCTTACATGTATAACAAATGATGCTGCCTCACCTTTTGCAACATTAATCCGCGACTCGGGAATGGTTATGTTGTATTGCGATTCCAAGGGTAAACTCCACTCAAACCAGCAAAGTGATTGGCTTGTCGATTTGCTCATCGCGTCGCCACTTGTACGACTTGCAGTTACGTCAAACTGTACTGCTTGGAATAGCCAAGATGCTTTGCAAGCCGCAGAAGCCTTCCAAGGGCTTTGGTTAGTTCCATTACAGAATGCAGATAGGCGAGACAAGGGTTATGCAATTGGAGTACTTGTTACCGATGCACTTTGTACAAGCGAATACCTTCACGCGCTTTGCCAAGCAAGCAATGCGGACACAACAGTTGTTCGTGATATGCTGCTTTCGCTTTCGCCTGTAGCTACGCACGACGTACAACGACTTGCTTCGATGTTTCAGTTTGCGTGGAACTCGCAGGCAAGTAATGTCACGAATCAAATTACGATGGACTCTGTTGGGCAGGAACTTGCTGATTCGTACGAAGAAATTAATTTGCTCTATACAATTACCGGCAGCATGAACTCAGTGAATCATCCAAAGCGATTCGTTGAATTAGCGTGTAACGAACTTCTTCAGACACTTCCTTATGAATGGATTGGGGTTCAGCTTCGAATTGGAGATCGTTTGCCACGAATTGGCAGTGAACTCGTTTTTGTGGGTAATGCGCCGGAAAATGCGTCTGGTGTAGTGCGTTCTGTGACAAATGATATTGAAGCGACTCCAATCGTTTCGCAAGGCGATGATATTGTCTCAAATCGTTTAGGTCAGGCAACAATAATCGAGCCAATTATGAGTGATGGCAAGGTGATTGGTGTCCTTGTTGCGGCAAACAAGCAGGGCGATGACCCAGAAGCATCCTCTGTAGACATAAAATTATTGTCTGCAACAGCAGCGCAACTCGCTATTTTCCTTAAAAACGCGCTTTTATATGAGGATTTAAGCGCAACCTTCCTAGGAACACTTGAAGCCTTAACAGCTTCAATTGATGCGAAAGATAAGTACACCTGTGGTCATTCTCAACGGGTGGCGTTATTAACAGCACAACTCGCAGAGCAATATGGACTCGATGCCGATCAAGTTGATAGATTCAGAATCGCTGGCCTCGTACACGATATTGGCAAAATCGGTGTTCCAGAAAGTGTCCTAACAAAGAAGGGCGGCTTAACGGACGATGAGTTTGATGCGATTAAAAAACACCCAGAAATTGGGGCAAAGATTCTTAAAGATATTCCTCAGATGGAAGACATTCTCGGCGGTGTTCTTTATCACCATGAAAAATATGCTGGCGGGGGTTACCCTCACGGAATTGCAGAGAATGAAATCCCTCTTGTTGCAAGAATGATTGCCCTTGCGGACACGTTTGATGCGATGTCATCAAGTCGCACATACCGGAACGCGATGAACCGAAATTCTGTTATGGATGAGATGAAACGAGTCGTTGGCACACAATTTGATCCTGAACTTGCGGAACTCTTTTTCGCCCTAGATTTTTCAAAATGGGAACAACTGATGGTTGAACATCAGGCATGGAGTCCTATAACTGACGAAAGGAAATCGGCATGAATATCACTTCAGAATCACATCTTGCAGCGACAGTTCTCTCTATTAAAGGTAATTTAATGGCTGATAACAGCGATCGTTTCCAAAGAGATGTTCGAGAAACGGTGCAGAACTTCAATGCAAACGTCATTATTGACTGCACAGAACTTGGGCTGATTGACTCGGTTGGGCTTGAGTCGTTCCTCTGGCTTTCCGATGAACTCAATCGAAACGGTAATAAACTTACATTTGCTGCAGTTCCCGATTCTGTGCAATCGGTCTTTGAACTCACTCGCTTAGAACGCGTTTTTAGTACACATAAGACGGTTGAAGAAGCAGCAAGGAGTTTTGCATAAACAAATGACAGACAAAGTCTACATCTCTAACTCAATTGCTGCTCAAGCACCGCTTGGCCAGTTGCTTTTGCGCCAAGGCATTTTGTCGCAAGAACAACTCGATAGTGCACTTGTTCATCAGCAAAACTGTTCTGAACGCAAGTTGATTGGCGAAGTGCTTGTAGAAATGGGAATGGTTGATAACCGCATCGTGCTTGAAACTTTAGCGCGTGCATATGGCATTCCATTTGCATCTGATACTGCGCGGCTCGCTGACCCGAAAATAATCGAAGTTTTACCTCGAGAATTTTTGGAAGAACATGGCGTTCTTCCGATGTTCCTTGTGCGCGGTATTCTCACCGTTGCAGTAAGCGAACCAGCAAACTTATATTTATTGGAAGAGATAGAAAGACGTACTGGATATGCAACGCAAATTGTTGCCGCTACTTCAGATGATATTGAAGCGGCACATAAATCCTATCTTCCTGCTGCAAATGTATTTGTCATAGACGAAATTTACGAAGACATCGATGAGCATGATTTTGCGGTGATTGAACAAGATGCAACCGAACTTGCAGACCTTGAAGAAGATGCTGGACACGGCCCCGTTGTTAAACTTGTAAACTTTTTAATCTACTCTGCAGTCCAAGAAGGTGCTTCGGACATTCACATCGAACCTGACGATCATTTACTTCGTGTTCGGTATCGTGTTGACGGTAAACTCTACGAAAAGATACAACCGCCATATAAAATGCAGCAAGCAATAGCGAGCCGTATAAAAATTATGGCAAATCTCGATATATCAGAGAGACGACTTCCACAAGATGGCGACTTCAATGTCATGATGGACGGTCGTCCGATTGACCTGCGTGTTTCAACGATGCCTAGTAAGTACGGTGAAATAGTTGTGCTGCGAATTATCGATAGCAAAAACAATCGTTTATCGCTCGACAGCTTGGGTTTCAATGATCAAATGCTCGCTTCATGGAAAAGTGTTGTTGAGCAACCAAATGGTGTTGTACTTGTCACAGGCCCAACGGGTTCGGGCAAATCTACGACGCTGTACTCAGTCTTGTCACAACTTGATACGGATGAAATAAATGTTGCAACGATTGAAGATCCAATCGAAGCACAAATCCGTGGCATCAACCAATCACAAATTAACGAGCGCGCTGGCTTTACTTTCTCTACAGCGTTGCGTTCGATGCTTCGTCAAGATCCTGATGTTTTGATGGTTGGCGAAGTGCGGGATCCTGACACCGCCGCAATCGTTTCTCAAGCCGCGTTGACAGGACACCTTGTCTTCTCGACGCTGCACACAAACGATTCTATTTCTGCAGTCACACGATTAGTTAATCTTGGCATCGAGTCATATCTTGTTGCTGCAACAGTACGTGGTGTTCTTGCGCAACGCCTTGTTCGAAAAATTTGCCCACACTGTAAAACTGCTTGGGAAGGCGATGATGCAGTACGCAATGCATGTGGCGGAGGCGAGTATTTTGTAGGTGCCGGTTGTAACCGTTGCCGCGGTACAGGTTTTGCTGGACGAATTGGTATTTTTGAATTGCTTATTCCAACCAACGAATTGCTTGAAGCAATCGGCAGGGGAGCTTCGTTGCAAGAGCTTCGAGCATTTACAAATCACGCTACGCTTCGCGTTGATGGACTTGAAAAAGTTGCGAAGGGTCTTACAACACCAGAAGAAGTGCTTTGTGCCACAAGGAGTTTGGGTATATGAATGCCATGAATACATTGTTAGCAAAGGAAACTTTCGCGTGGAAGGCGCGCGATTTACACGGTCGCGAGTTAACGGGTTCTCAAGTTGCATCAAATGAAGACGAAGTTGCAACTGTCCTTCGCACACAGGGCTTGTTTATTACTGCAATTGACCCTGAGCCACTTATGCAAGGCGAAGATGAAGTTGTCAAAGACGACATTATGACCGCCATTGCGCACCGCCGTGTAAAACAAGACGACGTGATTGCATTCTGTCAACAACTCGCAGTGATGCTTGAAACAGGTGTTCCGCTTTCAGAGTCACTTGAAGCTCTCGCAACGCAAACGAAACAAAAAGAGTTTCGAGATGTACTCAACAGCGTGCACGCAGATGTGTGTGGCGGGGACGCGCTTTCGACAGCATTTGCTCGCCGTCGGCGAATTTTTCCACGAATAGTTGTGAGTTTAGTTC
>Ga0257122_1001784_pt1 | contig 14399 bp, 15 predicted proteins | sample SI106_120metaG_FD_190146 | JGI IMG/M metagenome (GOLD analysis project Ga0257122, IMG submission 190146) | Marine microbial communities from Saanich Inlet, British Columbia, Canada - SI106_120 | ecosystem: Environmental > Aquatic > Marine > Inlet | place: Canada: British Columbia | collected... | reverse complement strand
AGGATTTCGAAATCTTGAACGCTCTGCCCAAAGACGCTCTGAACCGCTTCGTCCAAGAATTCGCCGTGATTATAACACGGGATAACCACCGAGATTGTGGGCACAGTGGTGTCCGCGGTGTCCACAGTATTCACGGTGTTTTTCGAGTCAGGTTGGCTCATGATGCCGGGGCCCCGTTTTCAGATGCTGTTTCTGCTGTGGCCGCTGCTGGCACTTGCTCGAATAGTTCCAGATAGGCATCCGCAATCTCTGCGCCGGTGCCCCTGGCGATAATCTGTCCGCCCTCCAAAAGCAATGCTTTTTGGCAATGTGTTCTTATGTCGGTTGGGTTGTGGCTAACCAAGAGAATGGAATGCCCAGCGGCGTGTAATTGCCGGTAGCGCTGATAACACTTTTCCCTAAATTCAGCGTCGCCCACAGCGAAGATCTCATCCAACATCAACACTTCTTTGGCGGTCCAAAATGCCACCGCGTAGGCCAGACGTGCGGCCATGCCGCTGGAATAGTGTTTTAGGGCTAAGCGAGAAAACTCCGTTAGACCGGCGAATTCCAAGATTTCGCCCGTGGCAATTGTGAGCTGCCGAAGCGTCATGCCCATCACGGTGCCGAGAAGGCACACATTGTCGATAGCGTCGAGCTCTTGATTCCAGCCGACGCCCAATTCAAGAATTGGCGTAATCCCCGCCCGCCGTGTGACGTGCCCGCCGTCGGGCCGATAGATACCTGCGATAATCTTCAGCAAGGTGCTTTTTCCAGAGCCGTTGCGCCCCATCAGCCCCAGCGTCTCGCCCTTTCTCAGTTCAAAACTAACCTCTTTCAGTACACGCAATTGCCGAAAGCGGCGCCGGCTGAACAGCGCCAAGACATGCTCCCGAACCGTATGACGATGTACAGACGGAATAGAAAATGCCTTGGAAACCTGTTTAACCTCAATGACATTCATGGGTCAGATCTTTTCCAAGGCCTTGGCCCCTAGGCTACGGTAAATGACGATACCCACGGCCATAACGATCACCACGCTGGCAAGAAGCAAGCCATGCGCCGTGTTGGATACGATAATGCCGTCGACCAATACTGAACGGGAAAACTGGATAACGGCCGTTGGCAGCCATACGTAGAGATATTTATGGGCCTCCTCGGGAATAATGCCGAGGGGATAGATTACGGGCGCGACGAAGAATCCGGCCTGCAAGGTCAATTCCCAAATTTGGTTGAGATCGCGATAGATCAAGAACAGAACGCTTGAGGCGAGCGAAAAGCCGAATACGAGCATCCAAAATTGAAAGAGGTAGCCAAAGAATACTAGCGCTTCGAAAAATGAAACCGGCCGTTTGAAGACATGAATGAAGATCGTCACCGTAATAGCAAAGAGGCTGAGGTTGATTAGGGCGTTGGAGCTTGAGGTAAAGACGACAACCCAAGTGCGAAATTTGGCTTTGGTCAGAAGAAATGCCTTCTCACGCAGGGAGACAATGCCACTCTTGGTAGCTTCCGAAAAGAAGTCGTAGAGAAAAAGCCCGATGATCAAATTGATCTTGAAGTTGGGGTCCGACGCGAACATATAGGAAAAGACACCCATCAAGACGAAGAACATGGTCAGCGGCTTGAGCAAGGCCCAGAAGAATCCGCCCAGGGTTCCGTGGTAGCGGGTCTTGAAATCCGTGCGGACCAGAGTCCAAATCAAGCCAGCAATGGGAGAGGCGCCGATCATTTATCCACTCTCCACATACTATGGAGAGGACGGCTCGCGCGCCCACGCATCCGGCGTAGAAGCCAAATGGAAATGGCGGCCGCCCACGCCGAATCCCGCAGCAAATGGGCGGGCATAAAGAAGAGACCAGCAGGTTCCGAATGGTTGATGGCTGCGATGATGCCGGTTATCAATCGCTCGGTAGACAGCGCAGCCATGATCAGCCCGCTGCCGAATATCGCCCAGATCCAGGGCAATTGAAGAGCCCAGCAAAAGCCCGCCAAGCCTAAGAGCGCTAGGGCAAGCGAGAAGCCCCCGGCATGGACAATCATGCCCAGACCCGACACCTGATCGCCCGCGATGCGCTTTGGATGCTTTGCCATCAGATCCAACCGGCCGTAGCCAACGCCATATTGCTGGCGGAAATAGCCCCAGGCGCCAATTCGCCAACGATGAATACTCGCTGCCTTTTCTGAGCGCGCCAGCAGATATCCCTCATTGCCCAGCCGATAGCTCAGATCGTTATCGTATCCGTAGCCGAGCTGGGCATCAAGAAGCCCGACTTTCTCCAGAGCATCATAGCGATAGAGCGTATTGCCCGTGCAAACATGGTCGACCAGCGGTCCGGCCTTCTTTCGATACCGCAGGGTCAGATCCAAACCCATCACCCGAGCGTAGAGACCATCGCTCCGTTCGGTGAGAAAGAGTGCTTGGGCGGCCGCGATTTCGGACCGTTGGTCGAGCGTCTCTTGCAAATGCAGGAGCCACCGCTCCTGAAGAACCATATCCTGGTCGACTTGGGCGATGGTCGCGTATTTGGCGCGGCGAATTCCCTGATTGATGGCCGCGGCTGCGCCCTTGCCTTCTGCTCGCAGAAGTTGAACTCGGGGGTCGTCAAGGTGGCGTTCGGCGATGGCAGCTGAAGTATCGAGGCTACCGTCATCGATGACGAGCACCTCAATGGGGTCGTCACTATCCTGCGTCAATATGGAGGTTAACGCCGCATCCAAAGTTCGCTCGCCGTTATAGACGGGAAGGACGAAGGTTGTTCCCGTCGCTACCTTTGGCGAGGAGTCACATTCGGTCATCAAGGTACGAGCTCGCTATAGATAGCTTCCAGGCGAGCGGCGATCGTATCAGCACCCAATTCGCTGGAAATTTTCACTCTTGCTCCCTGAACAGCGTGTTGCCATTGTGCGTCGTGATCAAGAATCGAACGAATGGCGTCCGCCAAAGCTGAAACATCACCGTACGGCACGACCAAACCGCCCCCCAAATACCGCTGGTTTTCACCGCAACCGGAATCATCGGCCACAACGACGGGGGTGCCGCACATATTTGCCTCAAGGGGCACCAACCCGAAGATCTCATTCTTACCCGCGTAGGCTACCACAGTCGCGTCGCTCAGTGCTTCTAACCGCTTTCTTCCGCTTAGCAATCCGGTGAGTCGGACGCGATTTTCCAGCTTCATCCGCTTGATAAGCGCCACTATCTGCTTCTGGCTGCCCATATCATTTCCAGCTATAACCAAGACCGAGTCTGAGTCATTCAGCAGCGCAAAAGCGCGAACGAGCACGTCCACGCCCTTGCGGGGGGTCAACTTGCCCAGGTACAGAATGATTCGCTGGGCCTTGATACCAAGACGTTGCCGGAATTGGCCCGGTTCCGTTGCTGGGGAGAATTCGGACAAATCGACCGGGTTAGCGACCCGACGAATGCGATGTTCAGCAGTACCCAAATTCATCAGCTCGACTTCTTCCGCACGACTCACCGCAAGCAAACGGGACGCATTGGGTAAGACCGTTCGCCCCAGCGTGCTGTCGAAGACCCATTTTGCGAAGCGCCGGCGTTCGATGCGGCCAGCCGTACCATTGGGGGTGACGACATAGGGAACCCGAACTCGCTTTAGTTCCCGAGCGGCGATCACGCCCAACAAATGATGATGGGCGTGTATATGGGCCAGGTCAAAACTCCGGGCGTGTTGCCGAAGGTAGCGCCTAAGGCCGCGGGGCATGAAGAATTGCTGATGATATGCAAGATGGTTCGACACGTTCCTGAAGATTCGCAGATCGAGTGGATTGTTTTCGACCGAACCAAGACTCGCTACGGGGCCCGTTTTCGTCAGCCGCGTGGCGGCGCATCGAACATCGGTCGTGCAAACCGTAACTCGATGTCCGCGGCGGCATAACGCATACGACAGAGAACTGGCCACCCGTGGAATCCCGCCATACGCCCACGCTTGCTCGAAATAGGGGGTTATCTGCAGAATTCGAAGAGGCCGCCGACCCTTAGCCATGACTCAAGACCCCGGCTCGTCTTTGGCTCTGTCTGCTTTGGTTTCAAGCGCCAGAGATTTTTTCAACTCACTTTTCGCAAACTCGCGGGTGAGGGTCGTAATTTCCTGCTCCAGCCGATCCACCTGCAGCAGCAGCTTGTAGCAGGTAAACGACAAGACAATAAATCCAAAGAAGATCAATACGCGGATGCCCTCTTTGATTCCCAAAAAGCTCAGCGCCTCCATCGACCGATCGGGAAAAAGAGAAACCAGCGCAACGCCCAGCCAGATCGCTCCACCCAAGAGAAGACCGGGCGTCGATACCTCATGGCGGAGCTTTCGCGACACAAGCATTGACATCATCACCAACGAAAAAAGTGGCGTGAGGAACTGATAGAACAGGAGTGAATTGAGCCAGTCTAGAAGCATCGGTATTCGTTCGGCCAACGGAGCCTTGGCGAGTTCATTGTTTAGTTAATGAGCCGCATGAATAGTCGCCAAGCGGTTTTGAATCCATTGTACAAATTCTGTCCCCTCGAGCCGTAAAATTGATGATACACGGCCTCGACAGGAACTTGCGAATAGCTCAACTTTTGTCGCCGAACCTCTCGGGCAATTTCCGAGCAATATTCGTAGCCGCTGGAACGTAGCTTGATCTGTCGAGCCGCGTCCGCGCTATAGGCCCTAAACCCCGATTGGGTGTCGCTGAGTCGGATGCCGCCTAGAGCGTGGGTGAGCAGATTGGCGAAGCGATTGTAGACCCGCCTCACTCGGGGCACACGCGCTGGTATATGCATGCGGTTGCCAAAAACGAGGTCCACGTTTTGCGATACGAGTTCGCCGACGAGGGCGCGGATATCCTTGGCCAGATGCTGGCCGTCAGCATCCATCGTCACCACAATATCGGCGCCTAGCAACAACGCTATCTCTACGGCCGTTCGGCTGGCGGCACCGGCACCTCTATTGAGCAAATGCCGCGGCACGATCGCCCCCGCCGAACGAGCGATTTCAGACGTGTTGTCACGGCTTCCATCGTCACAGACCACAACCCTGTCATAGCCATGGGTTGTGAGGTCTTCGAGCACTGCAGCGATCGATTCGGCCTCGTTGAGAGCGCCGATGGCGACGACCACGCCCAAGGCGCCAGCGGGCATTGCCGTCACCCCGCTAAGACACGTGTTGTTCACCGCCACTGCCATCGTGTAAGTATGCATGTGAACACGACATATTGTCGAGTCCAGGATTTGGTGGTCGCTCGACTCCCCCCTCAATGGGATTTCGACGACTTTTATCTAGCATCCTCGACGCTGGCGATGCCCTTCACATTGCCTCTTCTGGACGCTGACTTGAACAACTATTTCAGCTCGTGTAGGTCTTTGACGCGAGATATATTCGTGGCCCCGGGCGTCGTCCCCCGAAATACCTTCGTAGCCTGAACGAGCTCAGCTTCGGTGAGCCTTTCGAGGCGCGCAGCGCCCCCGTTTGCAGCTCCGACCAATTTCGCCAGATGAACGCCCGGGCCGAGTTCCGACTGTTTGAACTTCGAGTCTAGCTTGATGGTTGCTGGTGAAACACTATTCGCTTTGGTAACGCCGCCTTTTCGCCCGACGTAGATTTGGACCGCCCATGACGCGTCACGCTGCCCTGCACGGCTCAGGGGTTCTCGACTGACCAGCACCCCTAGCCGTCGCGTGTAGTTCAGCATCTTGGATGACTCATGGTGAAAAGTTCTTCCTTTGGCATCGCGTGTAATGGGGATTCCCGCGGGATGTAAGATCCCCAAGCCTTGAAGCTCGCGTTGGACGGCTTTGGTCGTGGCGATACTCGCGGGGCGGTAACCGTCCTGCCGTGGCTGATAGCCATCTCGTCGTGGCAGCACTGTGCGCAACACGTGAAGTTTACCCGCACGCACCGCAGGCCGAGCCGCTGGCTTGCCGGCCTCTGCAGCTTGCAGCCCCATCAAAGAAAAGACCAGCACGGGTCCAGTTAGTAGATATGTAGCTTTCATCATCGCCGCTCCATGAGGTTGAATTTGTTTCGGTCGTTCTACGGTCGGGCAAAGCAAAATACGGGCCGGAATGAGAGGTCTGACACGGTGAAAAAGGTACGCGATTTCGCAAAGAGATAGTCCTCACGAAAAGAGATCGGAGATAGGCACGGAGCAAAGGTGAAGATGATCCGGCTAATGAAGCAGACCCAACAGATCGCCTCGCGTAGCTTGGCTGCAAGCCCCCAAGTGGCTTCGCGGAGCCCATCTTCCTCCCGACCCAGGGGCGGTTTTGAGGTTTTCTTCCCAATGGCGTGACAGGCGTGCAAACTGCACTACTAGGGAGAAGCCAATGAAACGGAAAACTGTACTCAGAGTGACCGCAACGATGGCCTTGACGGTCCTAATCGGCTGCGACAAGACAGCGACTGATCCAGCGCCGAGTGTCAGCGCTAAGAAGGCGGTTCCTGCCGCGGCCAAAACCCCCATCGCCAAATCTGCGAGTGCCGCCAAACCTGTCGCCGCAGAGAGCGTGAAAGAGCTGCAGGCCTCACCGGACGCACTGGGCAGAGGTGTCTTCGCAGCGCTGCAAGCGAGACGCTTCGAAAACGTCGCACCTCTATTGGCAAAAAAGACAGATCTCGAATCCGTCATGTCCGCCAACACTCCGTCAGATGCCGTGCGGCAAATGTTCACTCGAAATTGGACTCGGGTCATCGCCAAATTTCAGAACCGGGCGCGCATTAACTTTGACGACACGATTCGACGCGCGCAAAAACTCGGCATCAACTGGAAGTTGGCCCGTCTAAGCAAGGTGAGCCATCGGCTGAAGGTCGAGCAGGGGATGACGAGCGCGACGATCACCCTGCATATCCCCCATAAAGGCGTCGACTACGCTATCAAATTGGATCGCGTTATGAAATCCAACAGGGGTTGGCTGCTGACCGAGATTGTTTGGCTGGGTGAGTTCAAGACTGACCAGCATTGGGCGAATACGTTTGCCAAGCCCCTCGCAGGGTTGTATTGCCGCTGCCTCGTTCGTGAGGCCACCACAAAGAAGCCCGGCGACGCGGTTGCTCTGAAAACCGTTTTGAAGGCTTGTGACCAGTCCAAGGCGATTGGGAGGACGGTGAAGAAGTTCGAGGCCGCAGGCGATGTGGGTGTCAAGCGACTCTTCCTCAAAGTCTACGCAGAACAGATCGCCGGTTGCGAAAAGACGCTGCGCAGAAAATTACAATAGCACGGCGTAAGTGTTCCGATTCTCGTCCAGAATGTGATGTAGCAGAGACTTTCGGGGCGCTGCATTTCCCCTGCCTAATGGACCACTTCAATGCGGCAGACTCGATGTTTCCTGAGCAGGGCGTATTCGGCCATGATCTGTGGCAAGAGTTTGCGGGAGCCGGTGGCTTACGGCCGGCGCCCACCCATGACGGAGATGACCTGACTGTGCTCCGGGGCGGCGTCAGCCGCTAGCTGCCGTGATTATCGATCAGTTCGCCGCGGGTAATCGGACCACAGATTCCGTCGACGTCAAGGTCGTAGGCCCCTTGAAATTTCCGTATCGCGCGGCGTGTGATCGGTCCCATGAGATTGTCGACTTCACCGGAGATAAAGCCCAGATTGTTGAGTCTTGCCTGCTGGCCGCTGACCTCCGTCACGGGATCCAAATCCCCCAACTCGAGCTCCCAGTATTCGGCCTCATCCGCGGTAGCCCAGACATAGAGCTCGGCCCGCTCGGCATTTCGGGGCACTTGCAACTCTACGAACGAATTCTTAACCACACCGCGTTGTTCGTCACCATCGACGACGCATTCGAATTCCGCCCCGTCAAAGGAATTTCCAGAATCGTCGATCACCCGCACGCGTAGAAGTGTGACGTCGCACTGGATTTTAATGGTGTGCACTTGTCCCGTAGCTAGCGTCAACCGCGCGGGTTCCGATTCGGGAATTTGCACGATGTCTCCTATCATGATCACATTAGGATCGGGCCTGAGATCGCGAAATGCTTCGTTTGCAGGATCGTTGTAAATGGTTTGCCAACGCGCGATGCCATAGTCATGCGCAATACTCGACAGACATTCCCCTCGGCTTACTACATGCTGAGCCATCGTCTTTCCTTCAACCGGTTTCGATGATGGCGGGGGGATCCTCTCCTATCGTTTTTACGATCTGCCTTGGGGTTCCATGGCGACGGTCACGCTTAGCCTGGACGAAACCGCCGATACGGATCAGTACAACCTCATTCTGCTGAACGAATTCAAACTGGCGGTCGAAGCGAAAGGTGTCCCCGACGGAGGCAAGGTCGACGCCCCCGGCACCGAGGCGCCGGTTGCCACTGCTGGGCAAGCGACCGAGCCCGAGCCAGCCCAAGAAACCAAGATTGCTTTGGTAAGAGGCGACGGCGCCAGTGAAGAGCTCGACGCCTAAACCTCGCGGCTAGTCGCGCCCTCCGCAAAACGTCCGGCTAGTCGCTCCCTCCGCAAATCGTCTGGCTGGTCGCTCCCTCTTCACCTGGGGCCCCGCGGCCGCAGTCCCTCGCCTCTTTCTGGAATGTTAATTGCTTAGAACAGCAATAGGGGTCATCGGGAGGGTCAAAGGAGGGTGCCGTGAAGCGGCCGATAGAACGTTGTTATGTGATTAACCGCCTGGTTCTAATAGTTTTTTTTGTATTGCCGCTGAGCTGGTCTTCGCCTTCGGAGGCTAAAGTAGGGTTGCAGATCCGGCAAGCGATCCGGCGACTCTTGCCAGTGGGGCGCCTTGAACACGCGCTCAGGAAGCGGGCACAGAGCTGGGCGGCTGAGACCCTGGCCAAGCCAGCACACGAGACTTCTTACCAAGCCGACGCGCGTTGGCTCGACCAACATCGCTTGATTCTCGGCTATGAGAATCCCAGCCGCACGACCGGCAAACCGGAATCGGTGGCCGGTTTTGCCGCACCGAATTCCGAGGTGGCCCACGCCTATCTCGCCTGGGCCCAGGGGGAGAAAGATCCCGTGCGGCGGCAGCGTTTTGTCGACGCCGCCATCGCCCACCGCTTTCGGGCGCTCGCTTTGGAAAAGCTGGACAACAAAGAAGTCAGCGCCAAACGCTTTCGCAAGATGCAGTTTCCCTCGAGACGCGTAGAGATGCCCGACGGAAAATCGGCAGCGGCCTATCTCTATCATGAGTATTTTCGCAATGAATCGGATCGCTATGATGCGCTCGCTGCCACCCATGCCCATAACGAAAGCGTCGCTCCTGGTGAAGGCTTCGCCAAAAGTGAAAAGCTCTATCGGCGCCGCCAACGGGCGATGGAGGTGAAGGCGGATCGTGCGCTCGCCCTGGGTGATCCGGCGCAGTTGCGGGCCAGAGAGTTGCGGCTACGCACAGCCGTTGATCTTGCCGATGCCTGGCATGGCTCGGCGGTCGAGCGCATCGATGGTGCCTGGCCGACTGCGAAGACCCTCGCTTCGCTGCTCGAGGCCCGGCAAGATCACAACAATATCGCCGCCAGCTTTGGGGGCCTAGCGATGGACGCGAGGATCCTCGCCAATGCGAAGATCCTCGAGGCGCGGACGATTCCGCAACAAGGACATCGCCACGAGCAGCGGGAGCGCTCCCGCTTGATCAAGGAATCGCGTCAGTTGTTTGAATATTCGCTCAAGGCCTCGGAGCCACAATCGTGGTTTTGGTCCGAAGCAAATTGATACGATATTCGCCATGCCGCATGGTTCCCGATTCCGCTCTTGGTGAGCCTTCCTAAGCGGATAGCCGACGTCGTTACCTCCTCCCTAAACTTGGGCTTGCCCCATGGAGAGCCTCGCGAAATCATGCTAGGCGGAATCTTCGCTGGAGTGTGCAAATGAGCTCTCGACTGGGAAAACAGTCCTCGGCTGTATTGGTCTGTTTTGTCCTGGCGCGATCGCGTTCTAGCGCCTGGCCTCCCACGCAGATATTTCGTCAAGAGTCAGAGAGCTAAACGTGGGGATCATCGAGGCCGCTTGCAATCTGCCCGTGAGCTGGTCCGGTATCAGAAGATTGACACTACGCTATCGATCCCTAGGGCACGACTGCTGAATCAAAGCTCTAGGGAGCGTCGGGCGAGGGCAGGGTGGGTGTGGTCGGCATCTTAAAGGCAGCATAATCGGGGTCTTGGCCGAGCGCAACGAGATTGTGGGTAATGCTGGGTTGGGGCGAGGGGAAGCTCGGCTCGTGGGCGAGCTTGTAGCGAAAGTTCGGCGCGGTTGCCGCATCGAAGGAACAGTCGTTCACCGGCGCATAGGTGGTGTTGTCGACTTCCACCTTGAAGGAACCGCCCGTCAGTCGCGCGAGACATTGCTTCTGAGCAAGGGGCATGGACTTGCGTTGCCCCCCTCGCGGTCCGGCAAAATTGCAGAAGAACCGGTCGATGGTAGGCTCTGCCAATCCAGCGAGACTCTTTGCGGTTGCCTCGCCGAAGCCGTAAAATGCGCAGACGTTGCTTCCCAGACTTGCGCCGGTGGAATAGCCGTGGACGACGCGGCCTTCAGCGTCGATCTTGGCAAGTTGAGTTTGTGCCAGCAGCTGCGTCGCTTCGTTGGCGCCAGTGATTTCGAGGCCGATACGCATGAGGCCGTACTGCCACGCGCTGCTATCGTCGAGGCTGCCATCGGCGTTGAACACCGCCGCTGCCGGTGGCGGTGCGAAGAGCACTTCGACTAGCTCGGCTCGTTTGTGGGTGCCTAGCTGCGTGAACGTCAAAACGCGAGCTTGGGATTCGGCTATTGAACCGCCCGTTGTGTGCGTTAGGGAAGACGCGCGCACAATCGCTCCGCTCGCCGCAGGTGGAGGCATCGGCGGATATTTCGCCAAGGCTAGCTCGACCGTGTTGGTCTCTTTGCCGGCGGTAAACTCGAAGACGAGGTTGTAGGTCAGCGCTGGCTCACCGTTGTAGAGCGCTGACGAATAGGCCACAGTAGCGCTGGTCAGCGTGGCGCCCATGACATCCGCATTTGCGGCGATCAGCGACATCAATGAGAGCGGCGTGTTCGCGGCTACGGACTTTAGGTCGGCCAAGTCGGTGATGCATTGCAGCTGTTGGATTAGCGTGCTTCCGCGCTCGACCCGTAGTAGGACTTGGTCCCGGTACCAGTCGTGAGTCAGCCCACCGCAGCCGTTTTCGCCACCGCTGACGGAATCGGGCCATAGGCCCGTGTCGAAATCTGGCAGGGTTGTATTGGCTGGGGGATACGGGAACATCGGATCGTAATTCGGGTGATTTTCAACGTCGATCTTCGGGCCAAAACAGTCGGGTCTGGGCATGCCGCCGCCCGCTTGCAGTTCGAGAAGGCAGCGTATGGGGGGCGCAGCGTCGACGGGGGGCGCAGCGTCGGCAACTTGGGCGTCGACCGGCGGCGGGGGTCCGCTGTCGGGCGGTGCGGGCGGGCCGGCCTCGGAGATTTCGTTGTTTTTTCCGTCGCGGACAAGGCTACCATCCGCGGATGCTGTGCCGCCACCGTCGGTTTTTAGCTGGATCGATTCGCCCGGATCCGAGCTGCCGTCAGGATTCAATTCGCGTCCGCGGTCCTCGCAAGCGGCCAGAGAAAACGAATAGATGCCCACCAATGCCAGGGCAAACGGAAACCGGCTGCCTCGATCCATGTTCTATACCTTCGACGAAGGTAAGCAGATCTTTAGGGTCTGTCTGCTCAGCATCAACACGCGCCCAAGTTTTCAGTATCACGGGCGTTATCATCCCTTGGATGATATTCAGTGTCTGGCTTTCGCTTAGCCTGGCTGATGTGGGTCTACCTGCTACCCCACCGCAAGTTAATCGGTCGCGTCCCGTTGGCGAATTGGCGGTAACGATGTTTTGTTTAAAAAGATCCTAAACTCGGATAGACTCCTCCAACGCGTCATGCTTGAGACATCATTTGGGGCATCAATCGGTCCTTTGCACGAAGGACCTGTGATTCAGGAACACGCTATCAACGGAGGAATGAATGAAACTCTTGGCACATTTGGCTTTGGCCTGTTGCGTCTCTGCAATGGGTTGTGGCCTTATTGAAAATGTTGGCGGCTCAGGCGGCTCTGGTGGCTCTGGTGGCTCTGGTGGCTCTGGTGGCTCGAGTGGCAGTTTTCCCTCCAGCGTCACAATGATCAGCGCAGGCGACACTGTTACCGGGAACCTCTCCTCCGGACAAGTCTACAATCTAGACTTCGCCGACCTAAGTTCGGTGGCTTGTTTTCCCGGTACCCAAATTGAAATTTTTGGTGGCAACACGGTGCTGTATGCGTTGTCCATGCCCAACCATGCGAAACTGACCGTAACGGCGACGCCAGAATCGGGCACGGATATCGCTATCTACGCCTACCAAATTGGCACGACCTATTACGACGTGCCGCCAAACATCTCGACTGTCGTTACCTGTGAGGCGAGCCCGTCCAAAGATCCTTTCAAGGAGAATCCCGGCGAACCCGAATCGGTGCTTTTGACCTCGATCAACAACCCCTACACGGTGGTGATTGCGGTAACGAGCTGGAAGGATATCAGCTCCGGCGGTTATACGCTCAAGACAGTGCTAGAGAATTAAGCTCTCGCATCGCCTTCCCTTTCCCCCATCGAAAATGATCTCGCCGCCCTTCGGGGGGTGAGTCAGCACGCTCTCGAAAACGGGTGGCTTGTCGATCAGCGTTTGACGCGGCCTGTGAGGGGCGCCGGCACGCCGCAGCGTTTGGCTACGTAGGCGATGGGATCGTCGAAGAGCTGGGCGTGTTTATAGAGCGCTATCATTTGGCCTAGATTCCGGCCCAGGGCGTCGTAAACCCGCTGATGAAAGTCTACGCCGTGGTTGTAGCGACCATAGCTGAGCACGATGGCATTATTGAGCCGTTGGTTGACGAAGGAGCCCCACATCTTTGGATCGGCAAAGAGCTTGCGATAGGCCTGCTGGGCCCAGGCGAAGATCGCTTCTCGTCGGCGTATCTTTTGCTCAGAGGCGATTTGCTCGGCATATAGTTTTTCCAAGCGGTCGTAGAGCTTAGTGATCAGCGACGAGAATTTCTTTCGGCGCGCGATCGCGCGACGTACGTCCTTGACCTCCTTGGACCGCCTGCCGAAAGTTTCCGATAGAAAATCGAGCGTACCCTGCTGGCCGATAAATACCGCCAGGCTTTCGTTGAAGGGGATGCGGTTGCGCAAGAAGATGGTGGTATGGGTCGTTTCGTGGATCACCACTTCGATCAGTCGCGCCCGGCTTTGGTCCAGCATGGTGGAGTAGACGGGATCATTAAACCAACCCAGACTGCTGTAGGCGGGAACCGGCCGGAGATAGGTATCGTATCCCTGCGCTGCCAGTTCCTTTCGCAGCTTTTCTCCATCGGCTTTGCGGAAAAAGCCAAGGTAGGGTAGGGAGCCGACGATGGGAAAGGTCCAACGCTTGGGCTTCAGGGCATCCTTTGCGGCCGCCGAGACGTTATGGGCGATCGGTTCTCCTTTGGTATCAAAAAAATAGGTATACGCTCCCGTACGTCGCAGCCCGAGCCTGGTGATGCCGTATTCTCGCGCCCTGAGCATCAGCCAGAGCTTTTTTCGCCATTCCGACTTGAGGTTCTTGCGGCGCAGTACATCCATCACCCGCTCTCTACCATTGAGCGTTTTCAGCTGGCCCAGCGCCTGTTGGGCGACATAGGAACTGGAAAAGCAGGCTGTAGAAAATCCCAGCGCCGAGAGCAGCGCTGCGATGGCTAGCGTTCTCATCGGTCCGTTGACGGCCTGGGGGTTGACGGCCTGGGGGCGATCGGCTCGGCTGCTGTGGCGGAGGTTATGGTCGACCGCGTTTCTAGGCGTACGCGGTGGGCGGCCTGCAGCAGCTCAAGATAGCGCCAGAGCAGGCGGAGATCGATTTCTGGCAGGTCGACTTCCAGGTCTTTGTAGAGCGCAAACAGGGAGCGTTGGCCATCGAAGCGTCGCATCAACGGTTCGCCGATCGGCTGGTTGGCCAGCCGATCGAGATGGAGCGTCAACCAGCGCGCTTCGGCGAGGGGCAGATCGGTTAGCAATCGTTTGGTATCGCAGAGTCCGGCGAGGTGGGGGTGAACGACCAAGGCGTCGGCGCGGCGTTCCAGAGCATTCTGCGGGCGTCGTTTCGATGACAGGCGCTCGCCGGAATTGACGCGATTGCGGATTTCCGCGGCGAAGGAACGGTGCAGTGCTTTCGCATTGCGGCTCAAATCCGCCGACACTTCGGCGACGCGCAATGCGGATTCGGCCGGAGCTTGGAGAAAGTCCTGGCAGTCGCTGATCAAGTGCCGCACCCGAGTTCTTTGTTGCTCAAGGCTTTGCTCGCTAAGCCAGAGCTTGTGATTTGAATAATCCAAGGAAGGGAACGTGTCCGGGGTCAATATCGTAAGAGAGGGTGGATGGTTCTTGAAATACACATAGACAAATCCTGCGGTTCGACGATGGCGGAAGTGCAGCAACGCCTAAT
>Ga0257122_1001781_pt1 | contig 14422 bp, 8 predicted proteins | sample SI106_120metaG_FD_190146 | JGI IMG/M metagenome (GOLD analysis project Ga0257122, IMG submission 190146) | Marine microbial communities from Saanich Inlet, British Columbia, Canada - SI106_120 | ecosystem: Environmental > Aquatic > Marine > Inlet | place: Canada: British Columbia | collected... | reverse complement strand
CGCTGCATGGTCCCCAGTCAGCGATCATCGCTAGAAGGTCACCAACATCAGTAGCGCCACTTCCATCGATGTCAGTTGGGCAATCGTTGCCACCGCCACCAAGACCAAGGTTATTCCAGTAGATGTTACGAGTTTCATGCACCACATCAGCGCCATCAAACCATTGAACATTAGTAAGTATTTCAATACCTTGCCCTGCTTCAACGGAGAGACTACCCAAACGGTGTCCTAGTGCTGAACCAGCACCCATCGTTGCTGCTGGGTCGTCAGGCATAACAAACCAAATACCATTATCCATACTCATTCCTACGGCACTATTGAAGCCAGCGCTATCGAAGCCCAAGAAAATTGGTTCGCCATCTGCAGAATCAGTTGTACCGACCGTGACGAATGAGTCATAGACTAAGTCAATACCAAATGGAGCATCAAGTATTCGGTCGTGTGGACCGTCTGCACCATACTGGTTTTGATGCAATGCAATCGCTGATCCAGAGCCATCAAAATCCGCGTTAGACCACATTCGCAATTCAAGAAGGTCAGCATTTTCACCAAAGACTGCGACCAAACGAGTGTTAGGGTCAGAACTTGGGAAGAACAAATCGTATGTTTCCATCGATGTGCCAGCACTTCGTGACCATGTTCGCAATTCGTAGTTTAGTTCATCAGTCCCAGAACCACAGGTTACGTCAACACAGTTTGTGTTATCACCGAACCAAGTTCCAGAGCAATCATCAAGAAGCGTAAGTGAGCAATCAATACCCACGCAGCATGCACCAAGAGAGCATCCGGTTGAACCACAGTCTGAACCATCGCCAGCGTAATCACCACCAGCATTCGTACAGTCGAGCTCTGTGTAGTCTGTACATGAACCGTTAATGCAACAAGCACCATGTGGATCAGAACAGTCTGCAGTTGCACAAGTTGTGCCATCACCTTGGTATGTACCGCCACCTAAATCACAAGTAGCCTCATATGTGTCTATGCACTGGTTACCATTGAGACAACATGCACCTTGTGGAGCACCGTTTGAAAGACAATTTATAGAGTTGGCATACGCGTTAATCTCATCTTCTGTCGCTGTAATAAACAAGTTAGCACATTGAATCGATGGATACATTGTGTTGTATGAAGGACTTTCTTGATGATAAGCGTTCCAGTTATGCCCGAGTTCGTGTGCTGAAAGATCAGTTGTGCAACCTAAACTGCCACAACAATCCGATTGCACCAGACTATACGCAGAATTTGTGTAACAAACTACGCCAAGCCAAGCAATACCGATAGTACCGTTTTGAATACTTTTGCCAGTAAACAAGTGCGCCACATCGCGAACAATCCCACCTTGGTTGTTGTTCCATTCATTTCCAAACTGTGTCAAGAGTGTCTCAGCATTTGATGATGTATAGGGATCATTTGAATTATCACGAACGATAATCGTTGTAATTTCGTGCCGCAAATTCACTTCAGATTCGTATTGTTGGTTCACAACATTGATAACTTGGTTAATTCGAGATTCAGTGTTACTTCCCCAATCTTGCCAATACTCGTAATCAGTGTCACAACCAAGTTGCGCGACCATTAACGTTCCGCCGCGGTTTTCTTGGTTTGCAGCATCATAATTTGCAAGCATATCCAAAACACTGCCAACCGGCTGTTTGCTATGGTCTGTACCACAAATGCCACCAGAAGCAATGATATCTTCACCTCTATAAAAGGCATACAAATCTGAAGAACCGTTACGCAATTTTTCACCAACTGGTTCCATCCAATAATCTGTTCCATCCGCTAAACGAATTCGAACATACAAACCATCGCTCATCAAGGAACCTGCAACTTGACTACCTTCAAGTTCGGTAATTGTTCCGCGAAGTGTACGAACTGGTCCGGGAGCTACTTCAAAGAGTTCACCATTCTCATCCGACATAAAAACTGCATAGGTGTCTGAGCGGACTGAGTGAGGTTCTAAATCCAAAGTGTATGTCATGTTTTCAATCGGAATCGAAACTTGGATTGGACGGTTTGGCACATCGTATATATCTAGTGTTGTATGCCAGCTATCCTCAAGATTCAAAACTGCGTTGATTTCTTGGTTTATGCGGATGTCATCTGAGATTGACATTGGGTCTGCCTGCGCATTTGCCATCAGCGCCATAGCCGAAACTGCTGCTAGACATAGTTGTGATTTATGAAACGGAATTATCATGAACTCTCTCCTAATAAAAGATTGTGCTGACCCCACCATGGAGCCACTAAAACATTCGTGTACCTAAGCCAACGGTTGCGGAAGAATTACCACAACCAATAAAAAATTCCCCTTTAATCTTGCAAGAGTACCGTTTTATGAGAGAAATACCACTTTTAAATGTAAAAAATCGTGTTTTTTCTCAAATCAAGGGCGATTTACGACGGAATCTTGTGTTCCAAAGTCACATTGGGTAATATGGGCTGTTGCGCCCCGCCAACTACAAATCGCGCCGCCAGATGTAGCTCTATTGCCATTAAAATCGCAGAACTCAATTGTGGGAGAACATTTGTTGTAATTCGCAATAGCACCGCCATGTTGAATTGATTCGTTGCTTTCAAACTGGCATTCACGAATCAATGGGGCGGTCTTTCCAAACTGTGATGCCGTGTCGTCGGTAAACATTGCTCCCCCATCGCCACCAGAAAAATTTTGCTGAAATTCACATGCTGTTATTTGCGGAGAGGCACCATAATCATTGCATAGGGCGCCACCATGAACCAATGCTTCGTTGGTTACGAATTGCGAATTTGTAATCGTTGGAGAGGAAGCGTACCGATTCATAATCCCGCCACCCCGACTTGCTGAGTTTGAATTAACATCACAATCTGTAATCGTCGGCGATGACAAATTGTAGTTATAGATTCCTCCGCCTTCTTTGGCAGAATTGCGAACAAATTTACAACGTATAATCATTACATCCGCTTCATTTGTGTTGTACATCGCACCACCATAGATAGCGTTGTTGTTCTCAAACAAACAGTTTTCGATTGCCATTTTGATGCCATCGTTTCTCATTCCTCCACCCTTGGCATCAACTTGTGATTCGGGATTTGTTTTTCTATTTCGTCCTCGTGCTTGTTTTGTAGGCCACTCTTTTGCTTTTTGCAACGCATCCTCTGTTGCTGCAACAACCTGTTTATTTGCATTTCCGCCAGTTACAGTAAATCCAATAAGTTTTGCATCCTGTGCTCCAATGACGACGTGGTAGCAATTGTCTTCCGCTCCCTCTTCTCCAATCTCACCGGAAAGAACAGATGAGTCGCCAGCACCTTGAAGCGTTACGCCTTTTTTCATCGTGAACGAATCACTTCGTTTTGTTCCTGGGAAATAGATTCCAGGTCCAGCAAGTATTGTGTCGCCCGATCGTGCCTTTGACAAGGCGTGGACAAGAGATTGGTTTCCTGTTCCATTGGGTGAAACGTTCCACGTAGTCGAGAGGAGTATTGAGCAGAGAACGTTAACGGCCACCACCGCCACCTCTTCCACCACCGCCACCTTGGCCTCCTCTTCCACCTCGGCGTTCCACCATCGTTGCTAATTCATCAGCATCAATTAATCCATCGCCATCAGTGTCCATTCTGTCAAACCGTTGCGCCATTCGCTCTGGCACTTCGTCTTTAGAAAGTTTGCCATCTCCATCCTTATCCATGCGTTCAATAGATGGACCTCCTCCACGACCCTGCCCTCGCTCTTGCCCTCCTTGGCCACCGCGCCCAGCTTGTTTTCCACCCGGCTTAGGCGACCGCGACATCACACTTCCACCTTGTCTGTCTGCTTCAAGAGTTATTTCATATTGTTGCGATACTGGCTTACACCATCCATCAGTATCACTGCACGCAAAATACTTCACCGTGCACGTGATAGTTTCGCCTTGTTTCCAATTTGAAATATCAAGAAGGAACTCACGAGGATCAATGTCGGTTGCTTGTGAAACTTTTGGACCTTTGCCGGTACTTGGCGAAACTGAAACGCCCTCTGGCAACGTGAATTCATACTCTACTGGATCTACTAAGTTATTCCAGTGCACGTCATGAATTGGATCAACGTGAAAACCGAGATACATTTTGCCAGTTCCAGATGCAATCGCACTTCGGCTCGCTTCAGCGCGCAACTTTACGTAGAACTCCTCAGCTGAACCGACTGGTTCTACCGCTAAAGCAGACATTCTTTCTTCAACTGTAACTCGGGGAACAACGCCCTTTGCTGGAGATGAAATTGCATCAAAGTGTGGAAGGTTCAAACTTTCAATAGAAGTTTTTGTTTCAGGTGTGCCGTGGCGTTCTGCTAATTTTTCGCCTATAACTTCTGGGTCAAACCAACTCTGTGCTAAAACAAGATTTCCTTCATTGTCAAAAATATATCCGCTGTTTGGAGCGTTTCCTAACGCAATTTTTGCAGCATTATCAACATCGTCACAATACCAAGACGCTTTTGTTCCAAGTTTTTCCTTTGCTTCTTCAACGTGCATTATCCGTTCTTCAATTGTAATTGGTTGGATGTAACCATTATTTTCTGGATGCGCGAGTGAACCATACAAGTAATAAAAATCTACCTCAGGGAAATCTTTTGCCATCGCTTCAACTTGCGGGTAAACACCAAGATAAACAGGGCAGGTTAAACATCCACGAACGAGCACGGTGTCTTTGCCTCCTGCAAGCACGTCAAGTAATTTGTGTGTATTTCCCTCGTCATCGTAGACTTCAAGCGCAGTTGCATTCTGTAACGGCGACCCCTCTTGCAAGTTCTTTCTATCAAGCATGTCTGGCCTTGAACTCGGTGATGTAGAGCGGCCGCTACCACTGCGGTTTGTGTCACCTTGTGAAGGTCGTTCTCTAGGTTCTTGCCTGGTTGCAACTGTGATTGGCGTTAATGTTTTCGATGCTAAAAAAGTTGCTTCTTTTGGGATTCGTGTGGCTCGAAATAATTCTTTAGGATATTCGTATTCCCATACGATGTCCTTTTCTGGAGTTACTTCAAATACTCGCGCTTTTTCCCCACTGCAAATTAAAGTGTTCCCGTTTGAAAGTCGTTGCGCTCCTGATATATGTCCAGAGAAAAAAGTTGTTGGTGGGTCACCCTCATATTCCCACGCAATCTCATTTGTTTTTGCGTTTACTTCAATTACACTCGATGACCTGCTTTGCCGAGTGCCGTTGTTAAAAATCAGAATGTTTCCATTTTCGAGGAATGTCGCATCGTGTTGCCCATTTAATTGTCCAGAGCCCCATCGATAATGGATACCTCCATCGCTTCCACGTTGAATCACCCAAATCTCATTCATGCCATGCACGCTCAGCACAATTTCGCCTGTATCTTTATTGAAATCTATTGCGTTGATGTGCAACCAGTCAGGACCAGGTTTACGCCCACCGCCTCTCGTAATATCAATTTCGTTTGCACCGTCACCAAGATGATCCCATGCATTCCAGCGCCAAACTGTTTTTCCCGTTTTTGGATTTACTTCCAAAACTGATTCCGACCAAAAAACATCTTCATGAATTTTTGATTCTGGTCTTCCTGCAGTAAGTGCATCTTGCTTCGTTTTTGCATCCCACGCAAGTACCAAAATATTCCCGTTTGGAAGAGGAGCAATATCATGGTGTTGGTGGAGAGTGTTCGTACTTAGTTCGTATTCCCATTCCACTGAACCATCCCAATCTACTGCTTGCACCTTCCCGCCAGTGCCGCCCTCACGATAATTTGGATTCCTCGTGTTGCACGTTCGAAGAAGCGTGCCGTCATCTAGTAAATACACTGATTGTCCTGGTCGGTATTCGCTTTCCCAAGTGTGCACTGGATTTCCATCCATGTCAAGCAAATACGTTGTCGTCTCTTGGATTGGGGAAATTAACGTGTAGCCATCAAGTGGGGCTGACATGATTGTTGTGAGTAGAAGTTCTATCATTTCTTAATCCTTCCAATTGGTCCTTTCGTTGTGCTCGCTGTTGCACATGGAGAGTCGTTTTGCAGTGTGTATTTGTTTGTGAACATTGGTGGTGTATCGATGTTCCCTTCACCAGGCGCTCCACCGCCAATGTCGCTGTGCACAATCACAGGAATATCATCGTGCCAATTACTTATGTTTTCGTAGCCCGTTGCGTGGTTGCCCCAGACGATGCAGTTGATGAGTGTAGGGTTACAACCACTTCCGCCAGCTTTATACGTTCCTTGGTACATCCCACCGCCCAAATCATTCGCCGTGTTATCTGTGATTGTGCAGTGAACAAGCACTGGCGACGAACTCCCGTCGTTTGCCATTGCACCACCTCGAGTACCCGCGCTGTTCTTTACAAAGAGGCATTGCTCTAATTTCGGGCTGCACATAAAGTCGTTATAGAGCCCACCACCTTTTTCATTGCATTCGTTTCCTTTGAATGTGCAGTCGTAAAACTGTGGGCTTGATTGCAAATCATTCGTCACTCCACCACCTCTTTTATCACTTTTGTTGTCTTCAAACGCGCATCCTGTAAATGTTGGCGCAGCACCATCGGCGTTGTAGACACCGCCGCCTTTGCCGGCATAATTGTTGATAAAAATACAATCGATAATTTCTGGGGAAACACCAAAGTTCAGCATACCTCCGCCAGCACCTGCTCCACCAGATTGAGCAATTTGATCGGGAGTCGTATGATTACCGCCGCTTTGGCCAAAGTCTCCGCGAGTCGGCGGTCCTTGTCTTCCACCTTGTCTAGGACGTTGACCTCGTGGGGGCCTACCTTCGGGGGGTCTACCTTGTCCTCGGCTCTTTCGTTTTGCATTACCACCTGTGATCGTAAAACCAACGAGGGATGCATTGTCTGCACCAATAACAACATGATCAGTGTTCTCCCCGCCATCAAGAATAGTAGTGTTGCTTTTAGGGTCACAGTCGTTGCTTGACCGCTCATTCCCTGAAAATCCACCAATCACATCTACACCGTCAATCATCTGAAATGGCGTACCGTTTGCCGCATAGGTCCCTGTTGCCACCCAAATTTCATCGCCTTTTTTTGCTGCTTTCAAAGCATCGTGCAAGGACGAGTGTGCATTCTTCCACCCAGAATTGCCAGCATTCACATAAATAACCTCGGCGGGCGCGTTGCCCGCCAAGGTTAGGAGGAGAGATATGACTATCTGTAATCTAATGTACCGTCCCTGCACCTATACAAAACGAGCATTTATGGCACGTATTGCATAAGGGTGAAATATAAATGGGAGAGTCTCAAACAATTGCCATACCCACCTTTAGCGCCCAATACTCTCCGCTGAGACTTTTTCAATAAAAGTCTCAGAGGGAAAAATTCCTCCGAGGAATAAATCTGGCGCTGATACATGTTTTTACCTATTTATTGAGTTTATTATCGCTATAAATCGATGTCGGTAGCCCCTTGACCAGTTGAAGAACCATGCTAAAATCTCCCTTCCCAATTGGGGCGGTAGCTCAATTGGTTAGAGTACCGGCCTGTCGAGCCGGATGTTGCGGGTTCGATTCCCGTCCGCCTCGCTTACAAAAAACACGGCTGCTTTGCAGGCGTGTTTTTTCTTTTGCTCAGCGAACAATGTGTTGCAAGCAACACATGAGCGACGTTGTCGCTCGGGTCGCTTCTGTGGTTTTCATCGCCGAGGCGATGAAAAGCAACGATTCCCGTCCGCCTCGCTTACAAAAAACACGGCTGCTTTGCAGGCGTGTTTTTTCTATATCACGCAAAGGGGACACCCACTGACATTTTCGCTTTGCGAAAATGTTGTGTGGGTGTCCCCGCAACAAGGACGTTTCGTCATTTACACTCTGCCCAGTTAGCGCCAATCGAAGCATCTGCTACGACAGGCACATCAAGTGACATCGCCGATTCCATGACATCAACGAGTAAATCACGAACAGCCTGCGCATCTTGTGCAGGAGTCTCCACAACAAGCTCATCGTGAATTTGCATAAGGAGACTTGCCTTCGGAAACTCCTCAGAAAGACGCTGATGCACATTGTTCATCGCAACCTTAATCAAATCAGCTGCGCTCCCTTGCACAACACTATTGATTGCAACACGCTCAGCAAGTGCATGCTGTTGTTGGTTGGTTGAATGAATACTCCGAATCTGCCTACGGCGGTGTTCGATCGTTTCAACATACCCAAGTGCATTCGCTTGCTCAACACACGTAGCGAGAAAAGAATCGATACCCTTAAAACGCCTCTTGTAATCGTCAATAATCTGTTCAGCGCGTTCTGGAGTGCATTGCAGTTGCCTAGAAAGCCCCCACTTTGTGATGCCGTACACAATACCAAAGTTCACTGCCTTTGCTGCAGATCGTTGCTCACTCGAAACTTCATCAATCGCTGTACCAAAGACTTCTGATGCTACTGCTTTGTGAATGTCTTGGCCATCTCGAAATGCTTGCAATAACGCCTCGTCACCGCTGAGGTGCGCGAGCATACGTAACTCCACTTGCGAATAGTCGGCTGCAACAAAGAGGTTACCTTCTTCAGTAATAAACGCGCGCCTAATCTCACGACCAATCTCAGAACGAATCGGTATGTTTTGCAAATTTGGATCGCTGCTACTCAAACGACCAGTTGAAGTACCCGTTTGATTAAAAGAAGCATGAATTCTTCCTGTCGCGGGGTTAATTACTTCTACAAGTGAAACTAAATACGTATTGACCAATTTTGTTAACTTTCGATACTCAAGAATCAACGAGGGCAATTTTGTTTCGATGTCTGGGTCGCTTGCTAACTTTTCAAGCACTTCAACGTTTGTTGAGTGAAATGACTTTCCTCTTTTAAGTGGCTTGATCCCTAAACCATTCTCACCATCAAACAATACCTCGGACAATTGCTTGGGCGAGTCGGGATTGAAAGAGTATGGAGCAACTTCTTCTATCTCAAATTTAAGTTCCTCGATTCGTTTTGAAATAACACCTCGTTGGCGCTGCAATTCGTTTGGGTCTACTTTAATGCCGGCTATTCTCATCGCTGCAAGCACTCGAACCAAAGGCATCTCTACTTTTTCATACAACGTTCGCAAGTCGCCAGTCAACTGTGGTTCAAATACATTCCATAATCGGAATGTAATATCTACATCCTCTGCTGCGTATGGGCATGCATCGACAAGTGGAACCTGACTAAAAGAAATTTGCGATTTCCCAGAACCAATTAACTCTTTGATCGAAATGCATTCATAGTCAAGCGTGCCAAGCGCAACCGCATCCATCGAATACCCAGAACGCGATGCGTCAACTATCCACGCAGCAATAAGCGTATCATGAAGCTGCCCTTTTATTTTGACGCCTGCATTTTCAAGTACCACCAAGTCGTACTTGATGTTGTGACCAATTTTTGCAATGGTTTCATTTTCAAAAACACAACGAAGTGCCTCAATAACAACAGTTTGTTCAAGATGGTCATCTGGGCACATGGTTGGAATGTATGCACCGTCCCCCTCACCAAGTGATATTGAAACGCCACAAAGTTTTGCTGTCATGGGATTCAACCCAGTTGTTTCAGTATCAACAGCAATAATTTTTGCTTTGCTACATTTTTTTACCAAAGCATCAAGTTTTTTCTTTGTGTCAACGAGTACATATCCTGCGTTATATGCTAGGTGGCTTCGATCAGGCCCCATGTCAAACAAACCGCCAATAATAGGTTTTGCTTTTTTTTTCGATGCTTCTTGCGCGTCCGCGTTAACTTCTTTAGTTTCTATAACACCCCTCGCAAGTCGTTTTACGTCATCAGGAAAACGGTTAAACCCCAAACTCTTGAAGAGCGTTGTAATCTCTGCCACATTCCATTTTGTGCAATCCGAAACAGCGTTTTGAAGTTCAAAATCAAACTCTACATCGTCTTTCAAAGTTACAAGAATACGACTGGTTTTAAGTTGCTCTCTCCCAGCAAGCAAATTCTCTTTCCGCTTCCCTTTTATTTTGTCGATGTTCTCGTAGATACCCGCGATCGAACCAAATTCCATCACCAACTTCGCTGCTGTTTTCGGACCAATCCCAATTACTCCCGGAATGTTATCACTTGTATCCCCCATGAGCGCCAAAATGTCTGCAACCATCGAAGGGGGGATATTCATATCGGGAGTTTTAAACACATCGTCTGGTGAAACCGTTGCTTCTTTATGCGCATCAAAAAGCTCAACTCGTTCATCTATAAGTTGCGTTAAATCTTTATCGCGTGAAATGATTCGAATGTTTAATTCGGGATCTTCCTTGCGCATCCGTTTCACCAGCGTTGCAATTACATCGTCGGCTTCAACGATGGGTTCGCCAAGGATTGGGATTTCAAGCGCTTCAAGAACTTCAAGACACCTATCAACTTGGCTTCCAAAATCATCAGGCGGTGGCTCTCGATTTGCTTTGTATTCTGGATCAATTTCAGTACGAAAAGATTCATCGTCACTGGCAACATCAATCACAACTGCAAGATGGTCAGGATTTTCATCACGAAGTAACTTGAGCAACATCGCGGTAAATCCATACACCATGTTTGTCGGTTCTCCAGTTGCTGGGCTACTCATCGGTGTTCGAATAGCGTAATACGCACGAAAAAACTGTGCATGCCCATCAATAATGTACAAAGAAGACATTATGCGTCAGCCAATTTTCTCAGCACAGATTCAGTTGCTTGGTCAAGTTCCTTATCACGTCGCCCCATCATTGTTCTTGCAACATCAAGAAACTTCTCGATTCGATACGAACGCTGCCCAGCATCGGTGAGCCAAGCAAACCGCTTGGTTGGAGATGGCACGGCTGTACTTGTCGCAACCATCGCCCCTGTTCCAATAAAGGTTCCTGTCATAATCCTTGAACAGATTGCAAACTTCGCATGATCACCAACAAAGCAACCCACAAACTGTCTGTTCGTTTTGTGCCGTTTTCCTGAGAGATCAGTCACAATCACATCGCCGTAGGTATTTAGCATATTTGAGTTCGTCGTTCCTGCTCCAAAGTTGACCCATTCCCCTACAACACTATCGCCAAGATGTCCGTTGTGCGATTTGTTTGAATACCCCTGAAAAATCGTTCCACCAATTTCACCGCCTACTTTGCAATACGGACCAAGAACTGTATTTGACTTGATGAGTGCGCCATCTGTAATCGTGCAGTGTTTACCTATCCAGCAAGGGCCACAGAGCACTGCGTTTGATCGAACAACTGCCCCCTCTTCAATCCGGATCGCACCTTTGTTTGCATCCAAGACTACGCCAGGGAACAGTTGTGCAGAGTGGTGCACATCGATATGAAAGTCACCACAACATTGCGCACTGCATTCGCTGCCAAGTGGGTCCGCGTACTGAAGATCACGTGCCAATAACTCTGGTAAATAATTCAATATATCCCAAGGAGTTTTTATCGTTGGATGCTCAACAGGTGTTGGCTCTTCACCCTCAACATGTTTAAGCCCTGTTCGATTTGCAATCATCACAGCACGTAATTCATCGTCGCAAAGAAAACCCGAAGGCGCGCAGCCCATTTGCTGCGTGAGGCGCTCAAGCGTGGTAAGCCCGCCGGTTCGTTGCTCAAACGTAGCCCGCAAATCGGAAAGCGGTGCAACGGATTCCTGCTGTTCATCTTTGATATACCACGTACTCATAATCTTGTTATCTCCAAGTTGCCTTTCGGCCAGATGGTGAATGGAATTTCCACATACCTATTGTTGCCAATAAACACCATCCAAGTGGTACGGCTAAGAGCCCCGTATAGATCGCCGTTCCAAAAAGTTTTGCAAATTCCCCAAATCCTCCACCTACTACTGGCGGGTTCCATGGCATGAAACCACGAGTTATGAGCACAAATGCCTGCACTGCTGCAGTCACAACGACAGCACCAACAGCAAAAAACGCAATCGTCATAATTCGACGGCGGAACACGACATTACGTACTTTGAGAATAAGCAACGTTGTAATAACAAAGCCAAGGGCATTTGGCCCAATAAGGTGCGCCCCATCTCCAAGTTGTCCGTGCCCTGGAGAGAGATCAACCAAAAAACCTAAGCAGAGCGCAACAAAGAACGCCGTTGTCTCTGGCGCGAAAAGTGCAATAAATACAACGAGGCATGGCATTGCCTGTGGAGAAATTGAACCCGTAGAGCGTAATGTAAAAATACCAGCAAAGCTAGAATCGAATGCTAAAGCTAGAACAGAAGCGATAATGAGAACAATTACGTTCATTCCTCTTCTCCCTCGCCTGTGCCAAGCACAACAACACGTGCATGTTCTCGCGCCCGTTGTCTTGGAGTAACCTTGACAACTTTGCGTAATGGCGCCTCATCTAATGATGAAATGTTCGTAACAATACCAAGTACTAATCCATTTCCAGAGACCGGCCAGTTGGAATCGTCAAGCACGACTAAGTCATATTCTTGAACGTCTCTATCTGAAGAAATTTCAGCAGTCAAATATCCGTCACCTGTTGGTTGAAGCAACACTTCAGCAAGTAATGGTGCACGGTTATCTTTCAATGGATGTGAGGGAACAATACCCGCTCGAATAAAACCAGACTCAATATGGGTTGCCGGCAAAAGTTCAACTCGAGTCATGCCAACTCTTGCAATTCTCCCTACGATATCTCTCCCAACAATTGCGATATCGCCTTCAAGAATACGTTCAGAAGTGTGGCGTGACAGTTTTAACTCGATAGTACTCGTATCATCGTTTGGATTGATGCCTGTTAAATCGAGCGAAACTACAAGTGGAGGAGTTGGATTTCGCAGTGCAGTCTTCGGAAGTAACTGCAGTGTGCGAAGCTGATCGGCCAGTTCTGTGGCACGAAGCATTTGGGCATGGTACAACTGCCTATAGTGGTCGCGCTCAGCAACTGCCAACTCCTGACGTTCTTGCTCGTCTGTTGGCAAATCAGAAGGTTCAATTGCGGGGCGAACCCAACTTTTTATCATCAATCCAACGTGGGAAATTGGCGTTACAGGGACACGGACTAAATCTGAAAGATCGGAAGTCCAGCTCAACCATGAAGCAGGAAACATTGCAAAAAATATAGTGATAACAATTGCGATTGGCAATGCTTTAGCACGTTTACGAAATGTTCCGTAGTTGCTCACGATTCAATAGCGCAACACAATCCAATTATTCATCCATGTCGGATTCGAGTACTGATTTCCATAGTTCTAAATTCTCAAGATAAATACTTGTGCCTTGCGCAACGCACGTCAGTGGATCCTTAGCAATGTTTACTTCCAATCCAGTTGCTTCCGAAATAACAACATCGATTCCGCGAAGTAATGCTCCGCCGCCAGCAATCCAAATTCCATTTTCAACAAGGTCTGCTGAAAGTTCCGGTTCAGCCCGTTCGAGCGTTCGTTTTACAACATCAATAATGTGTTCAATTGGTTCAGCCATCGCTTCGCGGATTTCTTCGCTTTTGACTGTTTTCTTGTCTGGCATACCAGTAATATTGTCACGCCCCCGTACATCGATTGTTGTTTCTTTATCCATCGGAGACGCTGAACCGACTTCAATTTTAATTCGTTCTGCCGTTTGCTCACCTATGGTCAACCCATGATGTTTTTTCATATAACTGATTATTGATTCATCAAAATCATCACCTGCAACGCGAATAGATTCACACGTTGCAATGTCGCCAAGTGACATAATTGCAACTTCTGTTGTGCCGCCACCTATATCGACAATCATCGAAGCTGTCGGCTCTGCGATTGGAAGCCCTGCGCCAATACCTGCTGCCATCGGTTCTTCTACAAGATATACTCGTCTTGCTCCCGCACGTTCCGCAGAATCTAGGACTGCACGTTTCTCAACAGCAGTAATCCCAGATGGAACTGCTATGACAACCCGAGGACCAATCACTCGTCCTTTGCCGCTGACTTTCCGAATAAAGTAACTTAGCATTGCTTCTGTAATTTCAAAATCACTAATCACGCCATCTTTCAATGGACGGATTGCTGTGATAGAACCGGGTGTCTTCCCGAGCATTTCCTTTGCACTGAACCCAACCGCGTTTCCATTATTAAGTACACGGTTCGTTCCACGCTTCACTGCAACCACTGATGGTTCATCTAAAACAACGCCCTCACCTCTTGCACAGACAAGAGTATTGCATGTTCCAAGGTCAATGCCCATATCAACGCTAAACCAACTCAGTAATTTATCAAACACTTTGTATGCTCCTCACTACTACACTTCAATAATCCGAAGAATCATTTCAACGGCATAGTGAGATGATACGGGAAATTGGGGGAGTACATACTACCCTCGCTTATTTGTCAATCAAGACAATCGGGCCCCCGTCAGCGCGGTCAGTCGAGGAATGCTCGGTATTGACTAATACCATCCAAGCAGCACCGCCAGCGAGCAATAGCGTGGCAACAACGAGCAATACGGTAAATACGTCAGGTACCGCCGGTCTCGTTGGGGTTGATGCTTCTTGTGCCATAATCAATTTCGTCCT
>Ga0257122_1001780_pt1 | contig 14427 bp, 13 predicted proteins | sample SI106_120metaG_FD_190146 | JGI IMG/M metagenome (GOLD analysis project Ga0257122, IMG submission 190146) | Marine microbial communities from Saanich Inlet, British Columbia, Canada - SI106_120 | ecosystem: Environmental > Aquatic > Marine > Inlet | place: Canada: British Columbia | collected... | reverse complement strand
ATCCTAAACTTTGTTTTGCCATTGCAGATTCGTATGTATTTCTTGGAGATTGATTATGTTCAGGATATGGAATGATTGATGCACCTGCTCCTAAAATTGCTGGAGGGAATACTTCAAGGTGAGTATGCTTCTTTGAATCTTTTTCATCTAGAGCAACATAACAATTTTCTTCCTCGTTTGCATCAATTGTTTCTAAAACTCCCATTCTCAATAAATCAGTCCAAGAAACTAATTTCTTGGAAATTTTATCCAACAGTTCTGTTGTAAGTAATGGTTTGTTATCTTTGATAATAATTAGCGGTCGTAAAACTCGTCCTGCATTACAGTTAACGTATAGTCTTCTAGTTGATCCTTCAATATCAGATTTATGAAATGAAATGCCAACGTGTGGATGAATCTTTGAGTCTCGTCTGAGTTCTCTGAGGGACAATGCGAGTTCCTCACCATCTTTGTAATATCCAATTAATCGTCCATCAACAAATATTCTGGCTCCATCTTTTTTCAAATCTTCTTTGGCATCGAAAAAGTGTACAGTTCCAAGATCAAAGAGTTTCTCTACAATTTCTTCTGATGGAATATTTACAGAGATGATTCCAGATAATGCTAAATTCTTTACCAAACCACAGTTAGAACCTTCAGGGGTTTCACTTGGGCAGATTCTACCAAAGTGAGTTGAATGTAAATCTCTTGCCTCAAAGTTTGGCTGTGTTCTACTAAGGGGAGATTGAATTCGTCTAAGATGGCTAATTGTAGATAGATAATTTGTTCTATCAAGTAATTGAGTAACACCAACTCTGCCACGTCCCCAATTTCCAGTAGCAATAGCATTGTTTAGTTTATCAGTAATAATTCCAGGTCTAATTGCTGCAGCAACTGCATTAATTCCTCGTTTTTGACCTGATCTTTCTAATTGGTATTTCATGTCTCGAACCAAATTTCTAAATGCAGTTCTAAACAAGTCTGCCAACATTTGTCCTGCAAATTTGATCACTTTGTTTCCATAATGATCCTTGTCATCAGGTTTAATCCAACCAAGTTTTAGTTCTAATAATTTACAAGCTGCTTCACCCAAGAATTGAGCTTTTTCTTTTCTATTTTCAGGATGTTTACCCAAGTGAGGTAAGAGGCCCCAATCAAGTAAAGTCTCTGCACGTTTAATTTGGAATTCTTCTAACATTCCAGGTGCAATTCTTTTACTGATGTAAACAATTGCATCTTTTGCAGTTGGTACATCACCTGCTTTCTCAAATGAACCTTCCAACTCATCTTGAAGTTCATCTACTAGGGAAACTGCTGCTGCAATTTCTCTATCGGATTCTAATCCAAGTGCTCGCATTAATGTAACAACAGGAATATCAACAGGAGAACCAGGAATTCTTGCAACAATTAATCCATCATTTTTCATGACAAGTTCTAATTTTGCACGATACCCAACTATTGAAGAATATACTTTAGCTTTGAAAACAATATTTCCACCTACTTTTTCTCTATCTACAATAATTTTATTGTAAGAGAGATCTTCTAATCCAACTATGACTCTCTCAGAACCATTAATGATAAAGTAACCACCAGGATCATTTTGATCCTCACCATGTTCAATTAATTTTTGAGTAGAGAAATTATGTAAAATACATGCATTAGATTTTGCCATAACTGGTACATCGCCAATATGAACAAATCGGGATTCCAAAATTTTTCCATCCTCAATTACACTTGCCTCCATCATTACAGGAGCAGAGTATGAAACATTTCGTAATCTAGCTTCTGCAGGAGTAATGTGAGTAATAGAACCATCAAGTTCCATCATTCTTGGTTGTTGAAGTTTAACTTTTCCTAGTTGAATTTTGTATGGGTATTCAGCATTTTCAATATCGATTTGTCCGACTTCATTGATTATACTTTGTAGTCCTCGTTCTAAAAATTCATCAAATGAATTAAGATGTTGACGTGCAATACCTTCACGTTTTAGAATATCTTGAATTACGGGCCAACGTTTGTTTGAAGGGTGTACCATTTAGATTTCCACCACATATCGATAGTAAAGGCTAGTTCCAGCAGTTGGACTTTTTCTAGTAATTTTTATCATATCACCAGGTTTTATTCCAAGTCCCAAAATTGCAGGATCGTTTACAAAAATTAATGGTAATTCAGTTGGTTTACAATTGTATTTTTTTAAAACCTCTTCTGCTTCTGCTTTAGAAATGATTTCGTGTTTTGGGACGTATACATGATCAGGTACTAGGACTTGATTTTTCTTAATTGCCATTTACAAATCCCCCAGATACAACATTAACTGTAATAATAAATAATGCACACAAACTGTCAAAAATTCACGCTCAGGTTAATATATATCTAATCTGAAATTCGGCAGAAAGCAATGATTTTTCTATTTTGTCAACATATTTTTTCACAACCTTAAATAGTAGAAATCTGGGCGTAAAAATAATGAAATCACATTTGACGGTGTTTGCCTTATCTGCAATTTTAATTGTAAGTATTGGCATGGCACCAGCATTTGGACAACTCACAAATGACTCGATTGTTGTTACAACAGACAAAACCTCCTATGCAGCAGGTGAAACTATTGTAATAACAGGTGAAGTACGAGACTTGTATTCTGGAACTCCAGTAAGTGTTATTGTTAAAGCTCCTAATGGGAACTTGGTATCAATTGCACAAGTAGAAATCGGTGCTGATAAAAAATTCAGTACTGAAATGACTGCAGGAGGAGCACTAATGAAATCAGAAGGTGCATACACAGTTACAGCTCAATACGGAACCGCAAATCGATCAGCTGAAACAACATTTGAATTTGGAGGAGATGCAGTAGTAACTCCACCAGTTCAAGAAGAAGACGATTCCCTAGTATCTGATACTATGGTTTCAATGGGAGATGGTAATGGCTCAATAGGCTATGAGATTACAGGTGGACAATTACTAAGTATTACACCTGATGTGGATGCAAATTCACTGATAGTTGGTATTGATGCTACAAGTGATGGTTCACTTACATTAACAATCCCTAGATCAGTAGCAGATGCATTACTTGAAACAGGTGAAGATGATGAATTCTTTGTTTTAATTGACGGAGAAGAAGTAGACTTTAGTGAAGATGCTTCATCAACAGATAGAACACTCACCATAGCATTTCAAGCAGGGGCAGAAGAGATCGAGATAATCGGTACATTTGTAGTTCCAGAATTTGGTACAATCGCAGCCATGATTCTAGCAGTAGCAATTGTTTCAATAATTGCAGTATCTGCAAAATCAAGACTTAGCATTATGCCAAGATACTAAAATTTCATCTTTTTTTCATTTTTTAAATATACATAAATACAGAGATATATGATTTCAAATAGGATGAATTTTAAACGTTCTACGACATCAATGGCAATTGCCCTAATGGTATTGTCATTAATCTCAGTGACTTCAATTCAACAAGATGCTTTTGCTCAAAATCAAGGAATGTCAATTACAGCCACAGCTGACAAAGGTTCAGACACCATTATGATAGTGGGTCAGACAATTTCAGAAATTACAGATGTTACAATTATAGTTACATCTCCAAGTGGAAATAATGTAGTTGCTATTGATCAAATTTCACCAGATAGTGGTAATTTTGATACAGAGTTTAAAGTAGGTCCAACATGGAGTGAAGATGGATTTTATACAATTACGGCTAGTCAGTCAGTTGTACAAAATTCATTGTATACTTTGAATGTGGAAGTTGAAGTGATTAATGGAATGATAGTAGATAATACTTCTGTAACTGAATCTAATTTAGAATCAGACGTATTCACAACAGTTCCAAAAGATACTAGGGATAGAGGACTTGAAATTAATGCAGAAGCTGAAATGGGTTCAGATATGATTGAAATCACAGGAACAACAGATAGAGTAAGTACAGATATTACATTAACTGTAGTTGCACCAAATGGAAATATTGTATCCATTGATCAAGTATCACCAGGACTTAATGGTGAATTTACTTCAATGCTTACAACAGGAGGCCCACTATGGACACAAGATGGAATCTATACTGTAACTGCAAAACAATTTGATGATTTTGCATATACTGATTCAACTGAAGTAGATATCAAAGATGGTTTAGTAGTACCAGAATTCGGTACAATTGCAGCCATGATTCTAGCAGTAGCAATTATTTCAATAATTGCAGTGTCTTCAAAATCAAGACTTAGCATTATGCCAAGATACTAAAATTACAACTTTTTTTCATTTTTTAAATATACATAAATAGAGACATATTCAAATCGCATCAAGATGAACAATCGTACGTTGTTTACATTACTAGTCTTTATGACAGTAGTCGGTACTTTAACCATGTCATCAGCATATGCTGAACAAGAAGGTGTAATTCAAAGTATAGAACAAGGAAGAATATCAGCAAATGAGATGTTGCTCAAAGATCTTCCAGTATCTATATGGACAGATAAAACAGATTACGCTCATGATGACACGATTATGGTAACAGGACAAGTATCAAATGTAGCTTCTGGATTTCCAGTTACAATCACTGTTGTTAGTCCTCTAAACTCTATTGTTACAATTGATCAACTCAATGTAGCAGATGATGGAAGTTTTGAGACAACACTAAACACAGCAGGTAACATGTGGAAATACGATGGAACATACACCATTAAAGCAAACTATGGAAGTGCTGAAAAATCAAACAGTGTAAAAGTAGTACTAAGTGGTGGAGTTGAATATGCACCAAATTACTCAACACCAACAACAACACCAAACATACAGTGTGGTGCTAATGAAATAACTGCAAGTGGTCAATGTATACCATTTAGCATTTCAGGTGGAACAGTAACTAGTACAACTATCAATGCTGGTGATAATGGTTCAATTATCATTAGTATCAATGCCGAGGATGACGGAACATTAACAGTAACCCCATCAACAACAACAGCAGAAGGTATCTTCATGGTACTAGTTGATGGAGAAGAATGTGATGAACCAGAATGTGAAATTACTGGAAACACAGTAACAGTCATGTTCCCAGCAGGCGCTGAGACAATTGAAATAGTTGGTAGCCATGTAGTTCCAGAATTCGGTACAATCGCAGCCATGATTCTAGCAGTAGCAATTATTTCAATAATTGCAGTATCTGCAAAATCAAGACTTAGCATTATGCCAAGATACTAAAATCACAACTTTTTTTCATTTTTTAATAGTAAAAAAACTCAATCCTCCACAGAATACGTTACGTATCGTGAAATACTCTTTTTCAAACCCAAAATAATTTTCTGAATTTGTAACATTAATTCTGCTCACAAGATCAGATTTAATTACTCTTATATTCTCACAATATTTGGTCATGAGCACAAAATCTATTCTATCTATTTCGTTAATTGCAGTTTTACTACTGGGTGTAATGTCATTTGATAATGCATTTGCAGCTGAGAAAACAACGATTTGTCACTTACCTGATTCTGATAAACCAAAAACAATGGATGTTAAAGACAAAAAATTACAAAACCATCTGGGTCATGGAGATACTGAAGGAGCATGTCCAACACTAAATGATATGTTTGGATTAATTGCACTGTTACAAGCAGCTATTGAAGATTTACAAGATCAAATTAATAATATTTCATCAACACCAGGCCCACAAGGTGAAGCTGGTGAACAAGGAATTCAAGGTGAAGCTGGTGAACAAGGAATTCAAGGTGAAGCTGGTGAACAAGGAATTCAAGGTGAAGCTGGTGAACAAGGAATTCAAGGTGAAGCTGGTGAACAAGGAATTCAAGGTGAAGCTGGTGAACAAGGAATTCAAGGTGAAGCTGGAATAGATGCAACTCCATATGATGATACTGTTTTAGAAGCAAGAATCACAGCATTGGAAAATACATCTGGTTCAACATTGGAAATTGTGCAGTATCAAGCATTTGAATATAATGTAACAATCAAAAATAGTGGTGGAGGAGTTCAATCGGTAACTAATTTACTATGTGATAGTGGATTAATACAAAACACAATAACAGCCAATATTGTGGGCGGATTACATGATGGAAAATCTTTGTTATTAAGATATGTTACCGTTGATCCAAGTGGACATTATATTGATTTAGGTGTGGAACATACTTTTTCACAAAGTCGAATATACAATCAAGATATAATATTTGAATACACCTGTCATGATGTGGTATCACAACCATAAATCATAATCTTTTTTAATTTTTCTTAAAAACTCATTTTTATCCTATTTTCAATGCAAGAATAATTGTAAACAGCAAATGTTTGTCAATTTTTTAATAGTAAAGGAAATATACAAACATGCATGAAATATTTTTATGAGTTCTAAAATTTTTTACGGTATTATATTTTTACTAGTGATTTCAACGGGTTCAGTTTTTGCACAAGAGTCTTTAATTTCAGTTCAAACAGATGACAAAAATTATGATGAAGGAGATACAATTGTTGTTTCAGGACAAGTTACTACAGTAATTGGTAGTACACCCATCACACTACAACTCTTCACCGAGGGAAATCTGGTGGAAATAGCACAAATCACAGTAGCTCAAGATGGAACATATTCACACACAGTACTTGCAGAAGGTCCATTATGGAAAAAACAAGGCGAATACATAGTTAGAGTATCATACGGAGTAGGAAATATCGCAGAATCTGAATTTAGTTACATACCAGCATCAGAAGCAGTTGTAAAAACAGAAACTTTTGATGTAAATGCAGGAAGTAAAGGAACATTTGATGTAGAGTATTCCATCAAAGGTGGTACAGTTAATGATATCATAGTAAATTCAAATAATTTCTCATTAGAAGTACTAATTGAAACAACAGATGATGGTTCAATCACATTAAATATGCCCAGAGAATTTATTGGTGCAGAAAAACAAGACGGGAAAGATGAGATGTTTATTATTTTAATTGATGGAATAAATGTGGCATATGAAGAATCAGCAGTATTTTCAGAATCAAGAGTAATAACAATTAATTTTGAACAAGATGATTCAAAAATTGAAATTATTGGCACGTATGTAATTCCAGAATTTGGCACTATAGTGATGATGATTCTAATGATAGGAATAATGACAACAATAGTCATTACCAGAAATAAATTTCAAATTAAAATTTAATTATCAAAAGTAAAAGAATATTTTTCTTTAAAGGGTGAAACTGATCTTAATTCTTGAATTACTTTTTTTAGAGTATCAACTGTTTGTTCTATTTCTTGTTCATCATTGAAAATCCCCATAGTTAATCGTAAAGAACCAGTAATTTGCTCAAGTGAAAATCCCATGGATTCTAAAACATGTGAGGCTTTTTGAGTATTAACAGAACATGCAGAACCAGTGGATGCTGCAATTCCATGTTCATCAAGTTTGATAATTAGATCTTCTCCATTAACTCCAAGAAATGTAAAATGAGCATTATTAGGCAATCTAGATTGAGTATGGCCATTTAGTGTAACTTTAGGAATTTCATTAAAGATTTTTTTAACTAGAATGTCTCGGAGTTTTTTAGTATGAGTGATATTCTCAGAAAGATTGTTTTGTGCAATTTCACATGCTTTTCCAAATCCCACAATATTTGCAACATTTTCTGTTCCAGAGCGTAATCCATGTTCCTGACCACCACCTAAAATGACAGGATCAAGTGTAACACCATTTTTGATGTATAATGCACCAATTCCTTTAGGACCATAAAGTTTGTGAGAAGAGATAGACAGTAAATCTATGCCTAATTCCTTGACATTAATGGATACTTTACCAACTGCTTGAACTGCATCAGTATGAAAAAGAACATTATGATTTGAGCAAATTTTTGCAATTTCTGATATTGGTTGAATTGTACCAACCTCATTATTTCCAAACATTATTGAAACAAGACAAGTTTTTTCAGAAATCATATTTTCAATATCTGCAGGATTTATCATTCCAAAACTATCAACAGAGATGTAATCTATATCAAACCCATTTTTAGATAATTTTTTACACGGTTCTAAAATTGCATCATGTTCAATCAAAGATGTTATAATTTTACTAGAAGGATTTTTCATGGCAACACCATTTAATGCAGTGTTATTTGATTCAGTACCTCCAGAGGTAATCAAAATTTCAGAAGGTTCAGCATTAATTAGTAATGCAATTTGTTTTCGTGCTTTTTCAATTGCTTTGTGTGCCAATCGACCATACCGATGAATTGAAGATGGATTACCATATTGTTCTTTAAGATATGGCATCATTGCATCAAATACATCATCATGAATTTTTGTAGATGCAGCATTATCCAGATATATCAATCTGTGATCACATTAATTTTTCCTGGTTTATACCCTTCTTGATCAATTTCAACTGTTGAAAATCCAATCATGTTTAATTTCTCAGTAATTTGTTTTAAAATTCCAGAATCAAATACAGAAATCATATCTTTCTCAACTTCAATTTTTGCAGAACCGTCAAAATCACGTACTCTAACTTGTTTTACATTTGTTAGTTGTTTTACAATTGTCTCACCAAGTTCGATTCTAGTTAATCGTTCAGCAGTAACTCTTTGACCCCAAGGAATTCGTGATGCAAGACAAGAATTTGATGGTTTGTCAAACACAGACAATCCAACAGATTTTGCAGCATCCCTAATTTCTGATTTTGAGAAATTAGTTTCTACCAAAGGACTTTTGATGTCATTTTGTTTTAATGCCTCAATTCCAGGCCTATAATCACCCAAATCATCAAGATTAGTACCATCTACAATAATTTTGACATTATGTTTTTTGGCTAATTCAATTAAGTGATCTCCCAATTCCAATCTACAATGAAAACATCGATTAGAATCATTTTTTATAAATTCTGGATTTTCAAGTTCATCATAATCAAGTAAAAGTTGCTTAATTCCAATCTCTGAGCAAATTTGTTTGGCAGTTTGTAATTCTTCTGCAGATAGTGTTTTGTAATCAGCAGTAACAGCAATTGCAGAATCACCTAATTTTTGATATGCAGCATATGCGACAAGTGCACTATCAACTCCACCAGATAATGCAATCATTACTTTATTTTTACCATCAAACCAATTTTCTAAATCATCTAATTTGCTCATTACAAATTCTCCAATTTTTCAATTTCTCGCCTCAAAAGCGAATCAGTTTCTTTTACAGATTTATTAATAGAGTTTGAGATATTTTTCAAATCATCGAATTCAATTTTAAAATCTATTTTTCCTTTAAATGCCGATTTTTTGTAATGTACTTGAAATGATTGATCATTTATGGTTAAAGAAATTTCATGAGTTGAACGTGGGACAATGAATCTATTTGATTCAGAAACTCTTACCCCCAAAGTACCAGTTTCAAGCACTAGAGTATCAACTATTTCATCCATATGGGCATCATTACAAATTACTGAAACAAGGTTTGTAGGTCTACCTTTCTTTGTAATCCCATGATAAATTGAAACATCTTTAGCTCCTTTTTCCATTATTTTTTCAATTAGATTTCCCAATATTTCTCCAGAAACATCATCAACATTTGTTTCAAGTATTTTTACAGAATCAATCTCAAAATTATTTTCAGAACCTCTAACAATTTTTAAAACATTTGAAAAAGAATCAAATTCTTTTTGTCCTGCACCATAACCAATTGATTCAATCTTCATTGAAGGGTAAAAATCAATAGCATTATTTGTCAAAGATGCTAAAATGCAGGCACCAGTTGGAGTAGTAAGTTCCTCATTTGAGTCATTTCCTTTAATTTTCAAATTAGAATTCTTAAAAATCTCAAGAATAGCACTTGCAGGATTTGACATGGTTCCATGTGAAAAAGTCACAGTGCCACCACCCACAGAAATAGGCATGCATAGAATTTTCTCATCAAAGAATTTTAAATCATCCAAAGCAATAGTTATTCCAATTATATCTACCAAAGTATCAATACTTGAGGCTTCATGAAAATGAACAGATTCTTCAGGAACTCCATGAATTTTTGATTCAGATGAAATCAAAGTGGCAATACATGATTCTGCAAAGATTTTTCCTTTTTTAGATAGTTCAAGGATATTAACAGATTCAATAATTGCTTTTTTGATTTCAGAGCCTTTTCGTTCATGTACATCTTCATCAATTTCTAAAATTAATTGGATAGATTGAACCCCTTTTTTTTGTATTTTTTGAAAATCAATTTTTTTTATAGTGGAATTTGTGAGAAATTTTTCTGATTCTTTAATGCCAGAAATTATTTTATTTTTATCAGCACCCAAATCTACCAAGGAACAAAGAAGCATATCTCCAGAAATTCCTGCAATCAAAGGATCAATTACAACAACCATGATTAAAAATTATCAAAAATGCTTATAAATTCGCCTAAAAATTAATGAATTTCATTAGATTTAATTATTGAAAATTTAGGATTAATTTCATGATTACAATAATTGGTTCTGGAAAAGTGGGCGGAGATGCGGCCTTATTTTCTGCATTAAAACGATTAGATGATCAAATTCTATTACTAGATGTTGCCAAAGGTCTCCCACAAGGTGAAGCCATGGATATCAATCACATGTTATCAGAACAAGGTATCGATGTAGAAGTAAAAGGTTCTAATGATTTTGCAGATATGAAAGGATCAAACATAGTTGTAGTAGTTGCAGGTTCTGGAAGAAAACCAGGAATGACTAGAATGGATCTTTTGAAAATTAATGCAACAATTGTCAAAAGTGTAGTTGAGAATGTCAAAAAATATGCAGATAATTCTATGATTATTCCAGTAACAAATCCACTAGATCCAATGGCATACATTACTCAAAAAGTATCTGGATTTGATAGAAGCAGAGTATTTGGTATGGGCGGAATGCTTGATTTATCACGATTCAGACAATTCATTCATGAAGCAACAGGATATTCTAGAGATTCAATTCGAGCTTTAGTAATTGGAGAACATGGAGAAAACATGTTGCCATTACCAAGATTTTCATCAGTTTCAGGTATTCCATTATCAAACATTCTTCCAAAAGAAAAATTAGATGAATTAATTCTAAACACAAAACAAGTGGCCGCCAAAGTTATTGAGTTAAAGGGTGCCACAGTTCATGCACCAGGAAATGCAATTTCTGCAATTGTAGAAGCAGTGGTAAGAGATAGAAAACAAGTCATTCCAGTTGCAACATATCTTGATGGTGAATACGGACATTCTGATGTAACTATCGGAGTTCCTGCAGTGATTGGAAAGAAAGGTGTAGAAAAAATTATCGAACTAGACCTAAATGATGAAGAAAAACAAGTCTTTGATAAAGGAGTAGAGGGTGTGAAAAACGCCATCTCAGGTATCGAGATCTAAGCATTTTTTTATCTAAACAAAGAAAAAAGATCATTGGAAATTCATGAAATTTTAGAATCATTAAAAAAAGGAAAAATTTCAGTTAATAGCGCAAAAAAGCTTTTGTCACTTTATTCAATTGAGGAGATTGAAGGAATTGCAAAAATTGACATCAATAGAAGAAAAAGAAAAGGAATTCCAGAAGTAATTTTTGCAGAAACTAAAGAACTAGATGAGATTAAAAAAATTACTAAAAAAACACTAGAGAAAACAAATTCAGTGATCATATCAAGAATAAAAAAAGAAGATTATTCAAAAATTATGACTTTTGCAAAGAGATTAAAAGTCAAAATAAAGATTGGGAAAAATTCATCATCAATATTGCTATTTAAAAAACCAATAAAATTTCATGGTGGAAAAGTTGGAATTATTACTGCTGGAACATCAGATGTTGGAGTAGCAGAAGAATCAAGGCTGATGTGTGAGGCAATGAACTGTAAATGCATCACAAGTTATGATGTAGGAGTTGCAGGAATTCAAAGAGTATTTCCAGTATTAAAAAAAATGATCAAAGAAGATGTAGATTGCATCATAGTTGCTGCAGGAATGGAGGGTGCTTTAGCCACACTTGTCTCTACTTTGGTAGATATTCCAATAATAGGAATTCCAATCTCAGTAGGATATGGGTATGGAGGGAAAGGAATTTCAGCACTAGCATCAATGCTTCAAAGTTGTTCATTGGGATTATCAGTAGTCAATATTGATAATGGAATTGCTGCAGGCGGAATTGCTGCAAATATTGCAAACAGAGCAATAAGAAAAAAATAAAATTAAAAAATGAATTACACCAAACTCGTAAATGATATATAACATATATTGAGGAAATTGGGTAATTGGCTGGCAAACGCGTAGTACTTACTGCTGATCGTAGTTTAATGACAAATTATAGAGGGAATTTTCTATATGGTTTTATTGCATGTGGACCGTATGAGGTTCTACCAGAATGGGTTTTTGATAAAGTATTTTGTCCTTCAGTTGAAACTGACCCGATAACTGGAGAAGTAAAAGTCGCACAAATTGGACTAAGAAGAGTAGAGAGTTCATTGATTCAAGGTGGATATAAAAAAGAAGATGTCTTCATGGCACATCCTGAAATGTTACAAAAATCAATTGGACCAGATACCAAAATTGTTGGAATTAATGTAATGGATCCATTAGGAATGGCACCAGTTACCACAACAATGTCACCTGAAAAATTATCATATGTTGCAATGAAGTTTAAAAAAATGTGTGCTAGCATTATCCAACTCAAAAAGAAATATGATTTCAAAGTAGTTGTAGGTGGAAATGGTGCATGGGAATTAGCAAAATCAGATAGAATGAAGATTCATGGAATAGATACAGTAGTTGTAGGTGAGGCTGATGAATTAGCAGTTGATTTGTTCCAAGATTTAGAAAAAGGTGATGCTCCAGAACTAATGCATTGCTTTGTTAGAAATCTTGAAAATATTCCAACCATTGAAGGTCCTACAATTAATTCTCTAATTGAGGCAATGAGAGGATGTGGAAGGGGTTGTGACTTTTGTGATGTCAATAAAAGATCAAAGAAAGATTTACCATTAGAGAGATTACAATATGAAGCAAAAACAAATTTAGATTATGGTTTTGATTCAATTTGGTTGCATTCAGATGAAATGTTACTTTATGGCTGTGATAATAGAGACTTTATTCCAAATAGAGATGCCATTGTTGATTTATGGAAAGGACTCAAAGGACTAGGTGCAAACTTTATTGGAACTACACATATGACATTTTCAGCAGTTGCAGCAGATCCTACATTAATGCAACAAATTTCACATGTAAATGGTCAAGATAAATCAGGAAGATGGCTTGCAACTAATTTAGGAATTGAGACAGTTTCACCAGCAATGGTAAAAAAACATCTTGGTGTAAAAACCAGACCATTCTCAACTGATGAATGGGGAAGCGTTGTAAGAGAAGGTGCAAAGATTCTAAATGATAATCACTGGTTCCCAGCTGCTACAATCATTATCGGATGGCCTGATGAAACTCCAGATGATGTTCAATATACAATTGATATGATGAGTGACTTTAGAGAGATGGATTTTAGAGGATTAGTTGCACCATTACTCTATCAAGACTTTAGTGAAAAGAATTCAATGCATTTTGGAAATTTGAATGAAGCACAATTTACACTATTTTGGAAATGTTGGGAAAACAATATGCGAGTCATTAACGATATCATTCCAATTATTCTTAGAAATAAGACATATGGACCGCCAATGAAAGTTTTCATGTACGGAATTCTCAAAGCAGGAACTTGGGCCATTATGAGATATCTCAGAGGTTTATGTAAAGACCTCTTTAATGGTAGAACACCTGATCAAATTCTTGACAAATATGCAAGAAGTAGATCTGTGACTTCTCCAAAAATGCAAATAAAGAAATTATAGATTTTCTATAGCAGTGTCTGCTATTGTGTTTCGTTTTGGTGTAATTGAAACAAAGTAAACTTTGTCTGCTCTCTCAATTCCTTCAACTTTTTTATATGATTTGGATGCAACATCAAATTCATAAATTCCAGATTCAAGTGAACCCTTTGCATAAAGCATAAGATATGATTCACCAGTTGCAGGACTAAGTGGGATAAATGACATGATGTGTCCTTTGTAAGAATTAATCGGCATTGTATTTTTCATTGGCGGAGCTGCTGATGCCATATACATGAAAAAATCCTCGATTGTTTCAAATTCTTCATATTCAACATGCATGAAATAGCAACATGTGTTTCAATATAATAACCTACTAGAATAAGGAATTAAATTATTTTCTTGATTTGAAATGCTTGTAGGATTTAACTCCAATTAATGCAGGTGCTGCAATGTACATTCCCAAGTTTAGCATAATTACAGAAATTCCCAATCCCAAAACTTCTTCTTCTGAACCACTATCAGCCAAAGTCATAATTGATAATGTGGAAACCATTGGGGTGATAAATGCTCTAACTGCTTCTTGGAACATTGGGTTTTCTCGTTCCATATCAGCAATTGTTGGTGAGAATGAATAATACAATTGATTAAATCCTGTCATAAATGATGTTCCAGATTCTGTACTCA
>Ga0257122_1001776_pt1 | contig 14441 bp, 7 predicted proteins | sample SI106_120metaG_FD_190146 | JGI IMG/M metagenome (GOLD analysis project Ga0257122, IMG submission 190146) | Marine microbial communities from Saanich Inlet, British Columbia, Canada - SI106_120 | ecosystem: Environmental > Aquatic > Marine > Inlet | place: Canada: British Columbia | collected... | reverse complement strand
TTCGATTCACCCATCGGGTGTGCCATGCCAACCACTCCATCAACTCCTCAACATATTGATTCTTATAGCATAATCTCCATCTCAGGGCATCGATTAACGAGTTCATCTGGGAAATGGGGGTTAAGACCTGTTCGAATTTATTGATTAATATGAGGCAGTGACGCTAGGCACCACCTTTGATAACGTAGTCAGATGCTAGAAATAATAAAACGATTATCATCCAGACCAATCTTATTCGGAGAAATGCTTTTGGCATCTCTTTTCGGGAACTTGCTCGCCTTAGTATCTCCAATTTTTGTCATTTTAGTTCTAAACCGATATATAGCTCATGGAGTCGATACCACACTTGCGACACTGGCAATAGGTACGGTCATTGCAATATCACTAGAATATGTTTTTCGACGAGTGCGTTATCGATTTGCGGAGGCCCTAAATGAGAATGCAGATAAAAAACAAGATATAAATACTTTCGATGCAATAAAAAATAGCAAAGCATTCTATTTTTCACAATTTCCAGGTGAAGCTATCAGGGATATAATTTCAAGTACCGAGACAATTAGGCAAGTATATTCGCCATCAAATATTTGTTTATTATTGGATGTTCCTTTTGCCTTAATATTTATATCTACGCTTTATTTCTTAAATCCGATTTTGTGCTATATAACATTGATTTTTGTTACGGCGGTATCCATAGGAGTTCTAACCGGAATTCTAAGTCTCAGGGCAATTACTCAGAATTTGCGTCAAGCTAGTGGTTTGAGGGCCCAGGTCATTGATGCATCTGTTTCATCTCCAGATACCATTCGAGCCTTTGATCGCTCTAATTATATGGAGGCGCGCTGGTCAGCAGCTACAAATTCAATACATACCTTGAGCCGTTATATTTGGGATCGGCAAAACCGCATACAGTCAGCAATTAGAGGCGCAACTGCATTGCTGACTGTTATAATTATTTCTGTTGGTGCGTTATTGGTTGTAGACGGAAATCTTGATGTAGGTGCGATGATTGGCGCCAATATTTTGGCCGCACGCGCTTTAATGCCAATTGTCGGATTATCACAACAAGTGGATGGCTGGGTACGGGCAGGACAGGCCAGGCGATCACTAGCTGATTTTGTACAAATTCCACGAGAACGGAAAAGTGGTACGGCGATCAATAAATACTCCGGCAATATCGAAGTCAAAAATATGACATTTACGTATCCAAATTTGGGCTTAACATTGATCGATGAGATAAATTTCTCTGTTAACGCAGGCGAAGTTCTATGTATATCAGGACGAAATAGCAGCGGCAAAACAACGTTGGCTAAATTATTAACTGGTCTACTTGATCCAAGTAAAGGCCAAATACTCGCGGGCGGAATAGATTTACAGCAAATCGCGCCAGACTGGTGGCGCCAGCAAATTATGTATCTTCCTCAGGAACCCTATTTTATGAATGGGTCAATCAGAGAAAACTTTAACGCCTTTAATCCAGATCTAACAGCCCAAGAAATTAGGAAATTATTGGTGGACGTGGGACTAGAATCGCTAGCCGACGAAAGCCCTGGTGGTCTAGATCAGCCAGTCGGAAAAGCGGGCACTAATTTTTCACTTGGCGTAAGGCGTAGGCTTGCCTTAGCGCGGGCCCTATCTCATGATGGTCCCCTGGCAATTTTGGATGAGCCAACTGAGGGCATCGACGTTATCGGAGCGTCGTACGTTTATAGAATTATGAATGATATGGTACGCAATGGTAAAACGATCATTGCCTGCTCTCACGATCGGGAAATTATCCGCGGGGCACACCTTTTCCTTGACTTAGATGAACGGCCTCGACCGATTATTAAAGATATTAGTAAAAACGATGTTCCATAAATGACACTAGGCGATACAAAAAATCATTCTCAATCAATTGTAGCTGGGCATTCGTTTCTTGTGATTTGTTCTATCAGCTTAGTAATTTTAGCTGTTTGGGCATATTTTGGGCGCATTGATATAGTGACCGTAGCTCAAGGGATTGTTGTACCTTCATCGAAAATAAAAACTGTCCAGCATTTAGAGGGCGGTATTATCCGGGCAATAAACTTTAAAGAAGGTGAAAGAGTAAAGAAGGGCGCACCTCTTGTTGTTTTAGAAGGAACAGCCTCAAGTGCAGACTTAAAAGAAGTTGATGTGCATATAGTAACTTTACGTATTGACCTCTCACGTTTAAGGGCAGAATTAGATAGGGCCGATAGTATAACATTCGAACAGGATTTAGTTAATGAACATGGGGACCTCGTTTCCGCTGCTATAGAACACTTCAACACGAAGCAGAGCCACATAAAAAATCTGATTTCTTCGCAGAGGCTGTCTGTTGCACAAAGAGAAGAAGAAGCAAAGGAAATGCAGGCGAGAATTTCAAAAATTACCGAAAGTTTAAGATTGATTAGGGAACAGATAGTTATTAGCGACAGTTTAATGAAAGAAAATCTGACAAATCGTATGACACATCTAGAGTTGTTAAAAGAGAGGGTGCTCTTGAATGGCGAGTTAAACGAAGCGGCATTTTCAGTTAAGAGAATAGAGGCTGCAAAATCAGAAGCTGAAGTAAGAATGCTAACGCTTCGAGATCACTACCTCACCCAAACTCGGAGTGAATTAGATCAGGCTGATACAATGTACCGAGAATTGTTACAGCGTAGAAAAAAATTAAAAGATAGCCTGAAAAGAACGGTGCTCCGAGCCCCGGTGGATGGTTTGGTCAAGTATCTCTACCATTCAACAATAGGAGGTATAGTTAAACCCGGTGGCACTGTTGTCGATATCGTTCCCGAAGGCGATAAGCTATTGATTGAGGCGCAACTTGCAGTTCAAGAAGTTATTTATGTTGGTTCAGGGCAAATTGCTAAGGTGCGGCCTTTAACACCGGATGCAGCAAATTTCGGTCAGCTTGAAGGGCGCGTGGTTCACATCAGTCCTGATAGTATTCGCGAGGGTGACAAGACACCATTTTATTTAATAACAATAGAATTGGAGAGTGAATTTTTTAATTCTAAAGGTAAAACATACCCGTTGCTACCAGGAATTCAGGTGACATGCAGCATACGCACAGGAGACCGATCGGTTCTTGAGTATTTTATTGGCCCATTCATGAACATTCCGGTTACCGCTCTTCATGAACGGTAAAATTTCTAGTATTTTCTCGCAACAAGATAGAAATTGCGGCAATTTTCTTGGAATAATTTTTCTTCATTTTGTCGTTGCTACATAGACACCACCCCAGTCCTCCCCAGGCGGCTCTTGCAGATACTGGTCGATGCGTTCGTCGTACAATTCATAGAGGGTCTCCAGCCGTGTATCTAGTAACCGGCAGTCCTCAACTAGCCTGCGCGCGCCGTCCCAATCCTGTGCGCGATAGGTCCGCAGCATGGCTTCGTGCTGTTCACATAATTTCTGGAACGAAGCGTCATCCTTTTGTTTCTCGTCACCTAGCAGAGCGTAAATCTGCACGGCCTCTTCCTTGCCCTTCACTGCGATCAAATCGAGTTCGATGGTAGCAAAGTTCTGCTTGACGACTTCGTAGGTATTTTCACCAATCACAATGTCAACGCCGTAGTTCTTTGACTGGCCCTCCAGACGCGCCGCCAGGTTGACGGCATCACCAAGCACCGAATAGTCGAAACGCTGCTCTGAACCCATATTGCCCACGACACATTCACCGGTATTGAGCCCGACCCCAACCTTTAGTGGCAGTGGTTCTTTACCTTCCGCACGTGCCTCTTCCTCGAGTTCCCGGTTCAAATCGTCCAGTTCGTGGAACATGATCAACGCCGACTCACATGCGTGCTTAACATGACCTGGATCGTCAAGTGGAGCATTCCAGAATGCCATGATGCAATCGCCCATATATTTATCGATGGTGCCGCTTCGAGCCAAAATTACATCGGTCAATGGTGTTAGCAACCGATTGACCAACCGGGTCAGGCCCTGTGGGTTGCTTTTGAAGCTTTCTGAAATTGTTGTGAAGCCACGCACGTCGCAGAAAAGGAAAGTCATATCACGCATTTCCCCACCCAACTTCAAACGTTCGGGATCACCCGCCACCTGTTCAACCAAGGCCGGTGACAGATACTGGCTAAATGCACTCCGAATTTGACGTTTTTCGGAAGACGTCTTGGCATAATTCATCAGAACCAAAACGGCATAAATTAGGAAGCTAGACAGAATGGGGTAAGAAAGATCAATTAATTCCTGTGCCTGGTATTCCTGCCAGGTATACCCGCCTAAAATAGCTATCGATGATACAACAACGATAAGAGACCAGTAGGCACCAGTAATTGGCATTAATATTATTAATAGAATACCAGCTATAAATATCTCTAAAATCTCTATCCCGGTGGAGTCCGGAAGTCGCGACAATTGATTTCCTGTTAGAACATTTTCTAAGACATTGGCATGAATTTCGACACCAGGAATACTCGGGTCTAATGGTGTAGACCTAATATCCTTTAAGCCAAGAGCACTGGTTCCGATAAGCACAAAATTTCCAGATATCTTTTTTGCTGGTGCTTTTTCGCTGAGAATATCTGTTGCGGATACGTATAAGTCTTGGTCATGCTGCCTAAAAAATATGTTGATATTTCCGCGGCGGTCAGTCGGCACGGAGAAATTGCGCGATAGCTGAACCTTCTCCACCAAGACATTTCCAGTTGCCGCCTCTTTGATTGACCGTACGATCGGGCTACGGCGCTTCCCAGTAGAAAGCTGGACTGCAACCCTAAGCATTTCTATAGGGAGGGCAGAATGCACCTTATTCCCGACGGCAATAATTGCCGGCACACGCCGTACCACGCCGTCATGTTCCGAACTGATCGAAATTATGCCCAGACCGTCGGCTGATTTTTCCAGAACGGGTATATTGCGCAACAGACTTGGGTATTTCTTTATTGCGGTGCGAGGGTCCCCGCCAATAAACGCCGCCGAAATAAGATTTGGTGATCCACTGTGCTCCTTTTCTGTTTGATTTATCCCGCTTTGGGAAAGCACCACGCGCCTTCCTTTAATAGCACTTGCAAATATTTGGTCATTGCTTGGCATGCGGGATAATTCGTTAAAAGTCGACTGGCTTAGGTTCGCAGTACCTTTAGCAAAAAGGTGGGGGGATGAACGATCCTCTTCGGGAAAAATGATGTCGAACCCGATTACAGCAGCGCCCAATTTGTTCAATTTTACAACAAGGTCTGCAAGTAAATGCCGTGGCCAAGGCCATTGCCCCAGTTCCTTCAGGCTCTTCTCATCAATATCAACAATGACGACGCGGCAACCGCCACAATATGGAAGTCCCCCATCAGGCACCACTCGCGGCTGTAGATTTTGATAAAGGTCAAAGGTCCTAAAACGCAGTAACTGAACTGCTGACGGATCCCATGAGCGGATACCAATTAGTAAAAGGAGTAATAATAATCCGATGCCCCTACCGCGTCCAAACCAGGACTTAAATGCGCCTAAACGAAACTTCTGACGAATATTTCTTGCAACTTGAAGCACTTGACTCGCCCTATTGTAAATCAGTGGATGGAGTTTAACGCTTGGTACCCTCTTTTCACGGTAGCGATGATTTTGTCTGGGTCGGTTGTCCTTGTAAAGGGTTTGGGGTTTTTGTTGGTTTCGGCCATGAAGCGATTGATGGTGGCCTGGAGATCAACGAAAGAGTGGAAGACGCCGCGTTTGAGCCGCCGTCTTGCGAGTTTGGCGAAGAAGCCCTCGACGGCGTTGAGCCAGGAGGGGGGTGGCGTGAATCCGCGCCATCCGTATTTCTCCGGTAGCATGCGATATTTATCAAGCCCTTGGAACACTTCCAAAGACCGGACATATCGTCTGCTACAAAATCCGGATATATCATTCGCCACTGACAGAGGGCCCATCGAGCCTTGTTAATGCCGGTTTTTTGAGGTAATATTCAATACCTTGTGATTTGTCGTAAAGTCATCGCAGGATCTAGGCTTATAAATGAGAACCGATGAAAGCCTTAAATAGGGGCGAGTTATATAACCCGAAAATATTCATGGTAAATAATTATATTCAGACACTTATTGTAATAATAATTAGTTCATTATTTTCTATTGGTATCGTATTTCAGGGTAATTCTGAAACCTATATAGAAAAAGTAAACGTTTTAATAAAAACTCACAAACGAATACTGGCCGCAAAGAATACTGTTAAGGCTACTGAGGAACAATTATCTGTTGCTAAAAAGGCTTGGTTTCCTGAGTTTAGCACTACCGCGTTTTATGGTTATGAAAAACGCAATCTTGCAAAAGGACGAGGTGGTGCCGTATCACAGCGGGATACTAGCATGCCTCCACATCAGTTGGATTTAACAATAACTCAGCCTATTTTGGATTTTGGCGCTAAATCAAGTGCGTTGGAAATAGCTAAACTTCAGTTAGGCCAATCAAATCTTGCGCTCGACACAGTATTACAAGGAGTTTTATTAGAAGCGATTGCCGCTCAAGTGGGTCTAATTTCAGCAATTGAAATTGAGGGCTACGCGAAACAGTCCGTATCTAACATAAAACGACAGGCTAAACTTGAGGATGCCCGTGTTTCTATTGGTTCAGGTTTCTCAACGGACGTACTGCAAGCTAAGGCCCAGCTTGCGGGTGCTGAGGCTCGTTATACACTTTCAAAAGGTGCTCGTAGTTCTGCGGAAAACCGCTATAGGAGCGTATTTGGCAGCCTACCTGAAAGGAACCAGAAATTAGAACAATTAGCTATTCCGGTTGACCGGCTCCCGACCAGCATAGATGTTGCTATTTCGCGTTCCCTAAAAAACAATACCCAAGTAAGAGCGCTTACGATTGCCCGCGATACGGCGCGTGCCGCTGTTAAGCAAACACGAGCTGCAGAATTTTCCCCGACAGTAAATCTAATTCTAGAAACAAAATACAAGCACGATGTCTCTGGCACATCAGGTACCGCCGTTGAACATTTGATTAAGGGGGAGTTAAAATATACCTTCAATTTAGGAGCAACGAGCTTCAACAATTTGGCGGCGGTCAAGGCTAATTACTTTGCCGGCGCTAATCGTTTGATGGATGCTGAAAATCTTGTTGAAGAGCAAGCTCGGAATGCTTACGAACAATTGAAAATAACGGAAAAAAACGCACAATTTTTACGTAACCAGGCAAATATTTCAGGTGAATTTTTGCGATTAGCCCGCAAAGAACGCCGGCTAGGCCGGCGATCTTTGCTTGATGTTCTGTCGGGCGAGACGGTTGAAATTAATGCTTCTTCAGATGCTTCAAGTGCAGAAAATCAAGTAATTGTGGCAGCTTATACTATGTTATTCATAATGGGTGACCTAAAAACTGAAAATATAGAAATTAAAAGTCAGAAATAATTAGAGACAATTAGATGAACTACAATTGTTTTCAGGTGTCTGCAGGTGGTGAAATAGGCCTCGCCGCCACTGGATTATAAGAATATGACCGTCACGGGAAAAATTTTTGGTCCGGCCCTCGGTAGAGATCATACCGAGGCCCCTTCAGTTTTGCGGGCTGAGGCTAGTGATAATTTTCTTGTCATTCCCAACGGTGATTTTGTCCTTGAGGCCGGCTACGAGCGGCTAGGCCCAGATCTTCTACTTTCAGACAACGCTGCCGAGAGCAACCGATCAGTTGTTGTGAAGGACTATTTTGTCCAGGCTCAACTGCCTGATCTTCTTACCAGCGATGGCACAGCGGTGATTGAGGGCCATCTGGCTTCACGCCTGGCAGGTCCTTCTACACCGGGTCATTTTGGCCACATACAACTTGCTCAAGCACAGCCTGACACAGGTAATATCACCAATAACCAAACCCAGAGTTTGTCTATTGGTGATGTTGATAAGGTTGAGGGCCGTGTTTTTCTGACCCGTTTAGATGGCACGAACGTTCAGGCGGAGAAGGGCACGAAGGTCTTCATCGGGGATATTGTAGAGACCGAGAGCGGTTCGAACATTGGCATCGTGTTCTCTGACGAGACGACGTTTGCGCTGGGTGAATCGGGCCGCATGGTTATTGATGACCTGGTTTTCGACCCGGCAGCGAATACGGGCAAGAGTGCGTTCAACGTTGTTCAGGGTGTTTTTTCGTTTGTCTCCGGCAAGATCGCGAAGACCGGTGATGATGCGATGGAGGTCAAGACGCCGATTATCACGATCGGTGTTCGCGGCACGACGGTTGCGGGCAAGGCTGCTGCGGAGGGTTCGGCCAACTCGGTGACACTGTTGCCGGATGCTGATGGCGGTGTTGGTGCGATTGCGGTGAGTAATGCTGCGGGCACGCAAGTCATGTCCCAGGCTTTTCAGACGACCAACCTTAGCAGTGCGTTTACGGCCCCGCCGATCCCGACGGTATTGCCGGCGTCTCAGATACAGAGCCTGTACGGCAATATTAGCACTGTATTGCCGCCGAAGCCTGAGCCGAAGGCTGATGACAAGGAGGATGATGCTGCGGCGGATGAGAAGGGCGAAGCCGAGGGAGAGGGAGAAGGCGAGGAAGGCGAGGAAGAAGGCGAAGAAGGCGAGGCTGAAGCAGCTGAGGGTGAAGGCGAAGAAGGAGAGGCTGAAGCAGCTGAGGGTGAAGGCGAAGAAGGCGAGGCTGAAGCAGCTGAACGCGAAGGTAAAGAAGGAGAGGCTGAAGCAGCTGAGGGCGACGGTAAAGAAGGAGAGGCTGATGCAGCTGAGCGCGAAGGTAAAGAAGGCGAGAGAGATCCCAGGGAGGGAGAGCCGAGGGAGGGAGAGCCGAGGGAAGGTGAACCCAAAGAGCGAGGGTCCAGAGAGGGAGAGCCCAGAGAGGGAGAGCCGAGGGAAGGTGAACCGAGAGAGGGCGAACTAAGAGAAGGTGTGCCCGGTGAAGGCGGCGAACCAGTTGGCGAGGGGGATCAATTGGCAGAAAAAGAGGCAACTGCTGATATTGATGATCCCGAAGAAGACGACAGAAATCCCCGTAGAGAAGTCGAGGCACGAAAAGTCTTTGACGAGGCTGTCGCAGGCGGAGCGTCAGAATCTGAAGCATTTGCGGCCGCGGCAGAATCTTTGGGAACGAATGCAGAAGAGAAGGCGGTTGCAGAGGAGGCCTACAATCAGGCGTTGGAGGAAGGGGTCTCGGAACGGGAAGCCATATACCGAGCGGAGCAGGCTGTTCAAGGAGAATTTGATCAGAATTACCAGGGGCCATCGGCTGTGAAAATCGCTGATGCGCGTGCATCCATAGAGCAATCCGTTACCGAGGGAACCACACTTATTGAGGCGATATCCACACAAGTTGGTGATGAGGCAACTTCTTATCAGGAACTCGACGTTGCGCGGGATGCGGTCTGGCAAACTTTTGATGCTGCCTACCAATCAGGCGAGACCGAGGGCTTCACGGCTCTGATACTAGCTACCGGCACTGGTTCCAAAGTGGAATTGACCTTTACCGATATTCTGGCTGCGGGCGGTTCAATTGATGACGCTTATCAAGGCGCATTCCGGGCTAATTTAGCGGCGTCATTTTTTGGTGAATCAGGGGGATTTGGCGATACCGACCTCAATGAAATTGATTTTGGTCAAAACTTTGATTTTTTGGCAAATGATATATTCGTTCAAGGGTTTGATCCTAACTTAAGGGCTGCAGCCGCCATCCAGGAAATTTTTTCTGAACTCGAAGTTGGCGTCGGCCTGTCCGAGGGCACGGCTACAACATTTCAAGAAAACCTGGAATTTACACGAGGAGACGACGTATTAATTGGCGGTGATGGCAATACGAATTTTGTTGTTACTCAAGCCAATTTAGGTGGTAACGACACTATTGATGGAGGCCGTGGGCAAGATCAGCTGACATTTCGGAATCTAAATGATGCGCTCTTAATCGTAGATTTTGGAACAGGTTTTTCACGTTTTTCGGCTGCGTCTGGCGCAACCAGCACACTCCAATCCTCCTCTGTCGAGCAATTTCTAGTCGATGATGGCGCCGGAACTCAGCAACGCGTAGGAAGTCCTGATAGTACTGGTTTGGGGTTCATTCGTGCGGGCACAAATGGCAATGATGTCATTGATCTCTCGGGTAGGGGATCCTCTGCGATCGATTTGACGGTAGGTAACGTTTCGCTCGATCTCGATAATCCCCGTATTATCGGCGCTATTGTACTCGGCGGTGCTGGCAACGACACAATCACGGCATCACGGGGTACTGGTATTGTTTTTGGCGGTGTTGGAAACGACACCATAATTGCCAAAGTCGGTTTTGATATCCTTCAAGGCGGCCCAGGGGACGATATTTTTGTTTTTACCAATCCCCGTGATGCGCGAATTACTTTCGCAGATACTAGCAGGAGTGATTTTGTCGGGGAGCCTGGTGATTTTGGAGGAGATCAAATCTCTGGTGGTGCCAATGGTTCGGTCGGAGACACTATTGTGCTTGGTCTTGCGTCTACGACTGCCGGTCAAAATTTCATACTCCAAAACTTCGATGGTCTTTCTGTCGCCGTAGCAGGTGTAGAAAATCTGAGAGTTTACGCTGACAATACCACTGTCACGGCTTTCAGTGACCTTTTCATCCGGTTCAATTCCATTGGCGGTGTGGATATTAATGGCAATGGCATCGATGATGATGTGACGGGGATAATTCTTGAAGGAGCAAATACCAGCATTAACTTGACAGATGTCAGCCTTGGCCAGGCGGTTTCCACGCTTCAGGCGATACAATTTTTTGGCGATGGCGTGCGAATATTTGATTCTAGTCTTGATAATATCGGCCGCTCATTGGTCGGCTCCAGTGGCCGCGATACATTAAACGGTCAGGGCGGTAATGACACCTTCATTATGGGCGGAGGAAACGACACCCTGTCAGGCGGCGCCGGCAATGATACGTTTGAGATCAATGCGGCCACAGACATCAGCGACGGTATTAATCTCTCAGGTGGGGATGGAACGGAGGATACACTATTTGTTAATTCTACTGATATCAGCACACTAAGTTTTCCTAGAAATAACACTAGTATTGCCACTACAGAAGTTTTTGATCTGAGAGGCGGCTCGGATAGTGGCGTTTCTGTTCGCGTAGCAACTGATGACTTAGCCAGCTTTTCAACAATTATTGGTGATGGAACATCAGATATTTTGAATTTATTTGCGGGTACAGATTTGGATTTACGGGGTGATACACTCACTGGCATCGAGGCAATAAACCTGACCAAAGTGGTGAATTCAGACATTTTCAACCTGTCAGGTACGTTCCAGCAAATCAAAGTAAATGCAGGAACTACTGCGCCAGGGTTAACAACAATAACCGGATCGGTTGATTCTAACGGTAATCCAGATGATTTTATAGAACTCAACGATAATGGGGATGTCTCCGGTTTAACATTTTTGAGGCTAGATGAACTTCATCTGGATGATGGTTCAGGTACCAGACAGACTTTGGGTGCAAATAGCACTACCTCATTCGGCGCAATGGAAATTGATGGATTTACTGTAGGTTCGGCAGATACGACTGATGTGTTTGATTATAAGAGCGATCTCAGGTCTGGTAATGGGACACTCAAAGCGCCAACCGCAGATCTTGGGCTTACGGTAATTGGCTCCGGCAATAAGGCCGAAAATGTTATATCTAACGATAGTAACGGTGTAATTGAATTTGAAACCTCACAATTAATCAATTTTGATGTTGGCAATGATCTTGACTTTACCGCACAAGATACAACAGGTGTTCTGACTGATATAATTACGGCTGTTCAAGCTATTCTCGTAAGTACCAGCTCTGTTTCAAACCTCGCAGGTGCGGGGAACCAAGTGGCAGCAGGAAGTGATAATACAGACGCACTTTTGATCTTTTATGAATCTTCTGCTTCAAATTCTGATGCTGTAATTATTCGATACCAAGAAGACGCCACAGCAGACACCGATTTTGACACAGATGAACTTAGTGTCTTTGCCATATTTGAAAACATTGGTAGTGGCAATTTCGATACGGCTAATATTATTTAGGGCTCCTCGACGTTTCAAATAGAATTGAACAGATTTCCCAGCGGTGCGGCGATCCGACCTGCTCCCCAATAATCCGGTGGTGTTGACCCGGAAATTCCGCTCAAACAGATCCGTGTCCAGCTCCCCATAGGCTGAAAGGTGGCCAGGGCGGTGTTGTAGATCACTTTCGTGGGCACGCCTTGGTCGGCGATGATCCGTTGCAGGGTCGCGCGGTAGCCATCCAGGTTGTCAACGGCGGAGTAAATTCAGACCATTAGGGCGGAGTAAAAGTGGCCCACTTTTGCTGATGCCGGGCGAGATTTATCCGGTTGTCCCGGTAGTCCATAGGAGGGACCCGCGCTGCTTCGTGTAGCGCTTTCCTTCACGTTCAATCTCGGTACGGGAGCGCTGCAACGTTCGACGCTCAGGCGGAAAGTCAATCGGGAAGAGCACGGGGCCGTGCCGGCGGAGTTTCGGCGGTGGGTCTGGGCCGGCGGTCGCAGATCTGCTGGCCTGGCACGAAGGCGTGAAGCCGAGATCAACCGTTACACAAATTGATCCGGGAAAGGTAAACCAAACGCACTTGCAAGGACGTGGATTTATTTTGGCAACTCAGACGATTTCAAGGCCGGCCAACGTTCGGCATCTCCTGCCGCTGCCACGAGTGATTGAGCTACACCGATTTGGCCCTCTGAAGCATCGCATTTGAAACCCGCGACCTCTTTATTCCACCATGCAACTTGACCGGCGTCGTCAAATTCTACTTCGTGCAACCCGTACCAGGGCTCGCCCTGATCGTGAAATACCACCCGATATATGGCCACGCATTTCTCCTTCAGTACAAAGTTGGCGTTCGAGTTTTGCACAGCCCAATGCCATGGGCACACACCGATAGCGGGCAGGTAAAAAAGGAGGCGGGTCCAGCCAAACTGCTGCCGCCAAGAAACGTGCTCGGTCGATGAAGTCAAAGACTTGAACACTCCCGCTCAATATATCACTCCGTCTTGGTTCTCAGTTGACGAGCGCCTAGACATCTTGGATATCGAGAGCATCCCATGAATTCTCCGAAACGGCCTACTCGCTTGATTAGCCAGCCTTGGCCGCATTCATCGCAAACGGGGTGCTCCGCGCCGCAGGAACATGTCATTACGTGCTGAGATCCATTTTGTGGTGCAGGCAAACCGACTCCGCAGTCCGGGCAGGCGGGAGAGCGATTGCCACATAAATCTCCAAATTCGCATATGAAATATGGCCCTTTAGCTCCCTGTTTCTGTAGCATTCGACCACCACATTTTGCGCACACGCCAGGCGCAAACTGCATTGTTCCAATAATTTCGGTTTCGTATTCTTCGCCTTTCACGAGCTCGTCGATGAAAACGGAGGGGCGAGATGAGTTTGCGACTAGATAAACTGATTTCTTCGCCCTGGTTAGCGCAACATAGAATAGTCTTCTTTCTTCGGCATTCGGGAAATCTTCGCTTTCCGGCAACACCATGTTCAATACCGGATCATCTACGATCTCGGACGGGAACCCCCATGTCCCGGAATCCATACCAAGCACGACGGTGTGATCACATTCCAGTCCCTTGGATCCATGAATGGTCAAAAAGCCGAGGTCAATGTCTGGGTACTTATCAACGAGGCCCCGCATGTAACCGGGCTTGAGGTGATTGTATCTACCAAGAAATCGCACATTCTTCTGGCTGCCGACCTCCCTGCTCTGAATATCCTCGAGGATCTCGCGAATGATTTGTGGCACATCATTTGCGTCACCAAAGACCACCCGCAGAGCTGGTTTCTTCGTTCGCCCAGCGGGCTCAACCCGCTTATCTATCTGTCGATCGTTCTGGAGCACGAAGCGTTTCGCAGGCTCAGCGATCTTGTCTACACAACGGAATGTTCGGCCGAGATCGACGGTCGTGTGAAGGTCATCGCGGCCATCAAACGTCCGGCCAAAGTGCTTTCCGAAATTCCTCATTATGGATAGATCGCTACCGGCGAACCGATATATTGATTGCCAATCATCACCCACCGCGAACAATCTTGAATGAGGGTGCTGTCCCAATAGGGCCTTCAGGAGTCGAGCGCGACCGAAGGATATGTCCTGAAATTCATCCACCAAAAGATGCTGATAGGGACTTTTGTAATTGCCATCTTCGACATGTCTGCTTGCTCGAACAATCATGTCCTCAAAGTCGATTCTTGATCCAAGGCTTTTCTGATAGCCTTCGAAGAGCGGAATGAACACGTCGAGGAAGGCGATATTTCGAGCCTTCATCCTACCAGGTCCGGCCCTGGTCAAACATTGATCCCGATCCAGATCCCCTGACTTGAAGTGATGCAGGAAGGTTGCGACCGTCCTGCTAAATCGGTCTATATCCCCAAGCTCCAAAAGTTTTCCGAAGAACTGGTCTGCCGCTATTGGACAAAGCTCGACGCCATGATCCCTGAGTTGTTCGCTCAGGCATATGGAAAGTCGACCCTCGAA
>Ga0257122_1001771_pt1 | contig 14460 bp, 13 predicted proteins | sample SI106_120metaG_FD_190146 | JGI IMG/M metagenome (GOLD analysis project Ga0257122, IMG submission 190146) | Marine microbial communities from Saanich Inlet, British Columbia, Canada - SI106_120 | ecosystem: Environmental > Aquatic > Marine > Inlet | place: Canada: British Columbia | collected... | reverse complement strand
GATCTGGCAGATCACCAAAAAAAGCAAGTGTTAAATACTTTGAAAATTTAGGATTAAAAAAAATTCCACAAAGAAGCTCACTTTCAATTACAGTTCCAGGGGTTATCGATGCTTGGGAAACTTCATTAAAAAAATATGGAAAAAAAAAACTGAAAGATGTTTTGCAAGATTCTATAAAGCTAGCTGAAAATGGAATTAAAGTTGATAAATATTTATACAATTTTTTTAAAGGAAATATTTATAAAGATCTTATAAAAAAAAATAAAAATTTATCTAATATTTTCGGGTTACCAAAAGATATAAAATTTGGAAAAATCATAAAACAAAAAAAATTAGCTAAAACTTTAAGAGTTTTAGCAAAGTTTGGCTCTAAATCTTTTTATAGAGGGAATTTGTGTGATAAAATAGTGGATGATTTAGAAAAACAAGGTGCTATTTTAAGTAAAAAAGATTTTATTAATCATTCAACTTTAATACAAAAACCCATTAGTACAGATTATTTCGATAAAAAAATTTTTTCAGCACCCCCAAATTCACAGGGTTTAGCATTAATTGGATTATGTAAATTATTCAATAATATAAATAAAAAAATAGATTTAAATAATTACTTAAATTTTAAAAAAAAAGTTTTCTCAATAAGAGATAAATATTGTTTAGATCCAAGTGTTTCTAAATTTTTTAAAAAAAAACAAATCAATTTTAATGATTTTAAAAATATTACAAAAGGTTTTAAGAAAAATTGTGGAGACACAAGTACCTTAGTTGTTATTGACAAGTACGGTAATGCTGTAAGTTGGGTTCAAAGTTTATTTGAAGAATTTGGAAGTGGAATTGTTTCTCCTCAAACTGGCATAGTCTTTCATAATAGAATGTATTTAGAAAAAATTACAAAAAAAGGTTTTAATATTCTTAAATCTCAAAAAAGACCATTTCATACATTATGTCCTGCTATTATTTTAGACAATAATAAATTAGATTTATCAATCGCAACCCCAGGTGATCATGGACAACCTCAAACAATTTTTCAAATTTTAAATTATATTTATAATTATGGATATAAAATTCAAAAAGCTATAAATTTACCAAGAATAAGACATAATCAAGGAAATCAAATTTTAGCTGAAAAAGGTTATAAAAAACAATTTAGATTTTTAAAAAATAAAAAGATTAAAATTAAGATATACAACAAACCTCATAGAGTTTTCGGAGGTGTTACAGCAATCAAAGTAAATCCAAATATGACTTTATCCAAAGGTGTAGATAAAAGAAGAAGCTGTAATTAAGTTGTTATAAATGCATCTAAAATAATTACAACAGCACTAACAAAACATACTGTAACAATTAAATTTTTTAAATTTCTATCAACAAATTCTCTTATGAATTTTCTTCTTCCTATATAGGTTCCTATAATCAATGCAGGAGCTAAATAAATTGACTTCATTACTTCAGGAATATTTATTATGTCAAAGTAGACAAATAAGATAACTGAAAACAATGCACCAATCCCAAAAAACATATTTAAAGTAGCAACTACTTTTCTTGCAGAACTATTTTGATAAACAATTGCCATAGGTGGACCACCAATACCTATTAAGGTTCCCATTAAACCGGAAGCTGTACCAGCAATAGTAATATTTTTTTTATTAGCAATAATATTCCATTTTTTTATACTCATATAAGTTGCTATTAAAAGTAATATGCCAAAAATTATTAAATAATTCTTTGTACCCAGTGTAAAAAAAATTAAAGGCATAGCTAAAAGAGAACCTATTATTCTACCTGTATATGCATAAATTAAGTCTACTTTAATTATATCTTTAAAACTCAACATAGCGTTACTAAATGCCAAAAACGATCCCATTAAAACAATACAACTTGGTACCATTGAAGGCTCTAATAAAACTAAAAAGCAAGCAGGAATACCAAAACCTATTCCAATAGCACTTTGTGTTATTGCGCCAATAATTATTAAAAAGAGTGCAAAAAAGTAAAATTCAAATGAGGAAAAATAAATTAATATATTTGACACATTTATTTTCTGGGATCATCATGATCTGGATTAAATCTAGCAGGAAGCAAACCAGATTGAAACCATTCTATAAAAGTATAAATATTAAATACTGGTATCCCAAATTTCTTTCTTATATCAGCAGCAAAGGGACTCATATTTGTACATTCCATTACTATTGCTCCAATATTAGAGTTTGTTTTCAATAGTTCTTCAGCTGCATCCAAATGATCTTGTCTAGCTAAATCTATATCCATTTCTTTTTCATCATTTATAATTACCCTAGTAAATTCTTTACCATTTTCAGTTCCTATAATTGGAGTATTTAATGGAACATTAGCCGCTTTAAGGTGTGCTTCTTTTAAGGAAGGCTTGTGAATAGTCATAATTCCAACTTTTTTACTTTTAGGAAGCAAACTATTAACCATTTGAACTTGCATTAAAGATGATGTTGCAACAGGCACATTAACAGCTTCAGCCATTTTTTCCTGGAATAAAGATAGGAAACCACAATTGGTAGTAATGCCATCAGCACCCATTCTAACTAATTCTTTTGCAGCATCAATAAAACCATTTAAAATTTCTTTTCCTTCATCATAAACCGCTTGTTTGGGTGTTGCACCTGGAACCACTCTGTAATGAACTGGAACACTCCAAGTTCTAGCATTAGCTATATCTCCATGAATTCTAGGAAATTGAGTGTCAAGCATACATACTCCAACTGTTCCCCCATAAACAGTTTTACCTCCAATTGCCATATTTTTTCTATTGTCTCCTATTTTCATTATTAAAAGTTAATTTTTATTGTGTGTTAAATCAAGAAAATAAATTGACAACTCATAAATTCTTTAATTAAGTAAGCCGCTCTATGAATAAGAATTTAAGATCTAATCATTTAACTGGCGCAGAAGCACTAGTAAAATTGTTAGATGCGCATGAAGTTAAATATATTTTTGGGCTTTGTGGAGATACAACTTTACCTTTTTATGATGCGCTATACAGGTTAAATCACTCGATAAAACATATTTTAACTAGAGATGAAAGGAGCGCTAGTTATATGGCGGATGGTTATGCTAGAGTTACAGGTAAAGTTGGAATTTGTGAAGGGCCAAGTGGCGGTGGTGCTACTTATATAATTCCAGGTGTTGTGGAAGCTAATGAGTCGTCTATATCAGTAATAGCAATTACAAGTGATGTTCCCACTACTTCAATTGGCCATTTTCCTTTAACAGAATTAAATCAAAAGGAACTATTCAAACCTCTAACTAAATGGAATGAAAAAATAGATAAAGCTAAGGACCTAGGGAAGATAATAAGAAAATTATTTGAAGAAAGTACATCGGGCAGACCAGGAGCTTGTCATCTTTGTTTCCCATTTGACATACAAAAAGCAGAAGTATCAGAAGAAGATGTTTGGGTTAACAAAGAATTCACTAGATTTCCAGCTAAACCCAAAGCACCAGATCTATTAAAAGTTGATCAGATTGTCAAAGAAATATCAAAATCAAAAAAACCAATGATTATTTGTGGTGGTGCTATTAAAAATTCATTTGCAGAAAAAGAATTACAAAAACTAGTTGAAAAAACCAATATTGTGTTGGCAACAAGTGTAACAGGCAAGGGAACACTTGCAGATACTCATCCAAATTGTTTAGGAGTAGTTGGAAGCAATGGTGGTTCAATACATACTCGAGAAATTATAAAAAACTCTGATTTAATAATCTTTATTGGTTGTCGTGCTGGTTCAGTAACTACAGAAAAATGGCAATACCCTAATAAAAAAACTAAAATAATTCACATAGATATAGATTCAAAAGTTATAGGTGCAAATTATAAAACTCATATATCTCTAATTGCTGATGCAAAACTTACATTAATTGAATTAAACAAAAAAATTAAAAAATGTAATTTTGAAGGAAATAAAATAGTTAAAGAAGTTAAAAAGAAAAAATTTGAAGAATTCAGTAAACTTTGTAATGAAGATAAGGGTTTAATAAAACCAGAGCGTATTGTTAAAGAGCTTAACGATGTTCTTCCAGAAGACACCTATATAGTTCTCGACCCTGGTACGCCATGTCCATATTTTGCAGCTTATTACAATTTTTCAAAAGCCGGAAGGTATTTTTTAAGTAATCGTGCGCATGGAGCGCTAGGTTATTCTTTGTCAGCATCTATAGGAGTTCAAATTGGGCAACCAAAAAACAAAGTTGTTGCGGTTATGGGAGATGGAAGCTTTGGATTTACTGTTGGTGAGTTAGAAACAGCAACGAGACTTAATTTACCAATTATATTTATTGTAATTTCAAATAGTGTTTATGGTTGGATTAAAGCTGGCCAAAAATCAAGTTTTGATAAAAGATATTATTCAGTAGATTTTACAAGAACAGATCATGCAAAAGTAGCTTCTTCATATGGACTTAAAACATGGACGGTAAAAAAACCTAAAGATTTAAAAAGAATATTTAATCAAGCACTTAAACAAAAAAAACCATGCTTAATAGATATTATAAGTCAACCATTACAAGATGCAAATGCACCTGTAAGTGAGTGGATAGCTTAGTGAACTTAGAAAAAAAAAAAATTGGTATTGTGGGTGCTGGGATTATAGGAATTTCCAGCGCAATAAATTTAGCAAGAAGAGGTTGTGAAGTTGTTTTAATCGATAAAGATTTTAAAGGACAACCTGCTTCATATGGGAACGCATCATGGTTATCAAGTCCTTCAATTACACCAGTTTTGATGCCAGGGATGATAAAAAAAATACCAAAACTACTTTTTTCTAAGGACGGACCGCTATTTTTGAGGTTTCCAGGTTTTTTAAAGATAATTCCTTTCCTTGGAAAATATTTAACATATTCTAAAAAAGAAAAAGTAGAGCATATTTCTAAAAATCTTGCTTTTCTTTTAAAAGACAGCATTGGAGAACACAGAGAATTAGCCAAAGAAACTAATGCTGACAAATGGATTGAGTCTTCTCCTTTTTTATTTATTTATAAAAACAAAGATGATTTTAATAGTGATAATTATACTTGGGCATTAAGAAAAAAACATGGTTTTAATTTAATTGAAATAAAAGAAGATGAATTGAAATCTTTAGTTCCTGGCTTATCTTCAGAATTTAAATTTGCAATCAAAATTAATGATCTAGGATACATTTCAAATAGTCAAAATTATCTTGACGACTTGATTGAAGGTTTTAAAAAATTAGGAGGAAATTTAATTGAAGATCAAGTGATCGATATTAAAGATGACAACAATAAAGTAAATATTGTTACAAAAAATAATAATTTAATTGTAGATGAAATTATTATTTCATCTGGAATATTTTCTAAAAAGTTTTCAGAAAAATTTGGTGTATCTCTTCCTATAGAATCTGAAAGAGGATATCATCTTGAATTATTTAATACTAACGTTAAATTAAAATATCCAATAATGAATGGTTACTTTAAGCTAGCAATTACACCAAGACCTACAGGGATTAGATTTGCTGGTTTAGTTGAATTTGGAAGTTTAGACTCAAAACCTAACCCAAAAGCATTTGAATTGCTAATGCGCAATGCTAAATCAATGTTTCCTGGAATTGAATTTGATAGAAAGCAAGAATGGAGTGGGCACAGACCATCCACTGTAGACAGTCTTCCTGTGATTGGAAAATCTAGTATTAACGAAAAAGTTTTTTTTGGTTATGGTCATCATCACATAGGTTTAACCGCAGGCCCAAAAACGGGTAAAATGTTGACTAAATTAATATTAAGAGATAACGATCAATATGATTTGAATGCATTTGATCCTAGCAGGTAAATCAATTCACAGTTGTAAAATTTATTTAATCTGATTTAGATCAAATTTATTTCATTTGATCTCTATTCTCATACATGGTTTCTTTTTAAATATATAAATAAAATAATGTAAGGGAGAAAATAATGAAAAATATAGTTAGAATATTTTCAGTTCTTTTGATTTCTTTGTTGTCAACAATGAATATTCAGGCAGCTGAAAAATGGGATATGCCTATGGCATACTCAGCTACTAACTTCCATAGTCAAAATGGAGTTATGTTTGCTGATGCTGTTAGAATTGCAACTGGTGGAGAAATTGATATTACAGTTCATCCAGGTGGATCACTATTTAAAGGTGGTGAAATTAAAAAAGCTATTCAAACAGGTCAAGTTCCTATTGGAGAGAGATTATTGTCTGGTCACCAAAATGAAAGTTTAATTTTTGGAACAGATTCAATTCCATTTCTTGCTACATCCTACGCAGATTCTGCTAAGCTTTGGAAGCATTTAAAACCAGAGTTAGTTAAAATATTAGATAAGCAAGGATTAGTATTGCTTTATGGAGTGCCATGGCCTTCACAAGGTTTATATTTCAAAAAAGAAATTAAATCTGTGGCTGACAGCAAAGGTGTTAAATTTAGATCATACAATAACTCTACAGCAAGAATAGCTGAGTTAATGGGTATGCTACCTGTTCAAGTTGAGGCAGCTGAATTATCCCAAGCTTTAGCTACTGGTGTAGCTGATTCATTTGTATCATCTGGAGCTACTGGATATGATAGAAAAGTATGGGAACATTTAACACACTTTTATGAAGTAAATGCTTGGTTACCAAGAAATTATGTAATGGTTAACAAAAAATCTTGGAAAAAAATTGGTAAGAAAAACCAAGATATCATAATGGGTGTTGCAGCAATGGCAGAAGCTGCGGGTACAGCAAGATCTGAACAGCTTTCAGGTTGGTATCTAACACAATTAGCGGCAAACGGAATGACAGTTACTGCAGCAAAAGGTCAATTAAGAACTGACCTTGAATCTATCGGTAAAACTATGTCTGATGAGTGGATGGCTAATTCAGGGTCGGTCGGTAAAAAAATTATTGACGGATTCAAATCAGAAAAATAATAGTTAAACAAATTTAGATTGAGCCCAATTAATTTTGGGCTCAGTTTTTTTTAATAATTTTTATGGAACAAAAAAAATTTTCATTGAGATCTTTTTTAGATAAACTGTATTTAGGTGCGGCTTATATTGCTGCATTTGGATTACTCATGATACTACTGATCATTGTGTATAATATGGTTGCTAGATGGACAGGAGGCACTGCAATGGGCGCAACAGCTTATGCGGGCTACGCAATGGCTACTTCAGCTTTTTTAGCAATGGCATACACACTTAATCAGGATGGACACATAAGAGTAAAAATGCTTTTAAGTAAATTAGGCAAATACAGAAAATGGGGTGAGAGATGGTGTTATGGAATGGGCTCGCTTCTTAGTATCTACTATTTTTATTATGCAGCTAGAGGTGCCCATTTTTCATACATATTAAATGATATATCACAACAAGATGATGCTTGGCCAATGTGGATACCTCAAATGACAATGGTAATTGGAACTTTAATTTTAGCAATAGCTTTTGTAGATAGATTTTATCAGGTAGTTTTTTTTAATTATGATGAATTAGAAAAAAAATGGGAAATAAAAGATGAAAAAGCCATTGAGGATGCATCTTCACAATCTGAGTATTATCATGGAGGAAAACAATAATAGATGGAAAACTTATATTTAACAGTTATTTTTTTATTTACTCTCTTTTTTCTTTTAGGAAGTGGTGTATGGATTGGCTTAGCCCTAATAGGTGTTGCGTATGTTGGGATAGAAATGTTTACTGTTCGTCCAGCAGGAGATGCAATGATTACAACAATATGGACCACATCTTCAAGTTGGTCGTTAACAGCCCTACCTTTATTTATATGGATGGGTGAAATACTTTATAGGACAAAATTATCAGAAGATTTATTTAAAGGACTTGCACCTTGGATGAATAACTTACCAGGAAGGTTATTACATACCAACATAGTAGGATGCACTTTTTTTGCAGCAGTCTCAGGTTCTTCAGCAGCAACCTTGACGACAGTGGGCAAGATGTCGATTCCAGAGTTAAGAAAAAGAGGATATCCAGAAAAAATGACAATAGGAACATTGGCAGGTTCAGCTACCTTAGGTTTAATGATACCTCCATCCTTAACTTTAATAGTTTATGGAGTTACAATTAATGAATCAATTGTACAATTATTTATGGCTGGTATATTTCCAGGAATAGTATTGGCCTTTTTATTCATGGGGTATGTTGCAATTTGGGCAACATTTAATAAAGATAAAATGCCACCAAAAGACACTCAGATTAGTTTAATTGATAAAATTAAAAGTTCTAGGTTCTTAATACCAATATTTTCATTAATTATTTTTGTAATAGGTTCAATGTATATGGGGTGGACCACGCCTACAGAAGCAGCATCATTTGGTGTTATTGGAGGATTAATATTAGCAGCATTGCAAGGGTCATTAACCATGAAAACATTTCTAGCAAGTTTAATGGGGGCCACAAAAACCTCATGTATGATAGCTTTTATTTTGGCTGGGGGAGCGTTTCTAACAATGTCTATGGGTTTTACAGGACTTCCTAGATCAATAGCAGAATGGATAGCATCAATAGGATTATCAAATTTACAACTATTATTATGTTTGATGGTTTTTTATATTGTACTCGGATGTTTTTTAGATGGTATTTCATCAATAGTCTTAACAATGGCGGTAGTTGAACCCATGATAAGAGATGCTGGCATTAATGTAATATGGTTTGGAATATATTTAACAGTCTTAGTTGAAATGGCGCAAATAACACCACCTGTAGGTTTTAACTTATTTGTTTTACAAGGAATGACTAAACACGAAATGCTATTTCTTGCAAAATCAGCATTACCAATGTTTTTGGTAATGGTAGTAATGGTTTTTATAATGATAGCCTTCCCAGAGCTTGCAACATATTTACCAAGTACAGTGAGATCAGCTGGAGCCGGTTAAATATAGATTGGCATGAGTAAAAGCATTCTTTATGAGGAAAGAGATAACGTAGGCATAATTACACTCAATAGAGAGAAAGTTTTAAATGCGTGGAATAAAGAAATGCGCATTAAAATTTGTAAAATATTTAATAAAATAAAAAAAGAAAAAAAAATAAAAGCGGTAATATTAACTGGCGCTGGAAAAAAAGCATTTTGTGCTGGACAAGATTTAAATGAATTAAAAAATTTTAAAACAAATCAAGTTAATGGATGGATTGATGAGTTTAAAAAAGTATATACAGCAATCAGATCAGCAGAAATTCCAACCATATCATGTATTAATGGGGTTGCAGTCGGATCTGGATTTCAATTAATATTACTTACAGACATAAGAATATCTCACCAAAATACAAAGTTTGGACAAGTAGAAATAAATTCAGGAATAACAAGTATTACTGGAGCATGGATAATTGAAAAAGTTTTAGGTTTGTCAAAATCGATTGAACTTTGTTTAACTGGAAAATTAGTTAATGGGAAGAAAGCATATGAAATAGGAATTATTCATCATTTAACAAGTCAAAAAAATGTTATGAAATTATCATTAAAAATAGCAAAAGAACTATCTCAAAAACCACAACATGCGATGAGATTAACAAAAAAAAGAATTTGGGAACTATTTAAAAAAGAGATGGAAGAAACATTTAAAAGTGCAAAAAAATATCACAAAATATCATTCAAATTAGGTGAACCTCAAAAAACTACCAAAGATTTTTTAAAAAAATAGTTTTAAATGAAAAATTATTTTTCACAAAATAGAAGTATATTAGATTTATTAATTAAAAAGTCTGAATTAAATCCTGAACACATCTTATTTATCGATAAAAGAAATAAAATTACAAGAAAAAAATTATTGGTAAAAATTTTAGAAACAAAAGGTGGCTTAAAAAAAAAAGGACTAAAAAGAGGTGATAGAGTTGTTAGTTTATTAAATAACTCTTATGAAGAAATTTTATTGTTTTTAGCTTGCGTTACTTCAGGAATTATTTGGATTCCATTAGGTGAAAACAGAAAAGGTGTCGGCCTAGAATATATTTTAAAATTAACAAAACCAAAAATAATTTTTTCTAAAAAAAAAATACTTAAAAATTTATCTAAAACAATTGTTAAAAAAGTATTTAAAATTAATAAAAATTTAAAAAATCTTGAGAGTGAAAAATATTTTTTAAACAATAAAGATATAAATAAACTCTCATGTATAATTTTTACTTCTGGAACAACAGGGCCACCTAAAGGAGTAATGGTTACTCAAAAGATGTTGTTAGCAGCTGCATACGGAACAAAATTAGCAGCAGATGTGAATAAAGGAGATAGATTTTTACTATGGGAGTCATTATATCACATAGGTGGTTTAGAAATAGTCATTTTAACTTTATTTGAAGAAATACAAGTCTTTATTACTAAAAAATTTTCAGCAAGAAATTTTTGGGCTCTAGTAAGGAAATATAAAATAAATAAATTACATTATTTGGGTGGAATTTTAGATATTTTATTAAGATTAAAAAAAAATATTTATGATAAAAAACAAATTATCAAACTTGGTTTTGGAGCAGGTGCTCGATCAGAAGTAGTTAAAGAATTTAAAAATAGATTTAATATAAAATTAAGAGAAGTCTATGGGATGACAGAAGCATCAAGTTTTACAACAATTAATTTTGACTCAAAAAAAGAGTCCATAGGTAAAGCTGTTTCGTGGTTTAACGTTAAAATTTTTAAAAAGAATTCATCAGATGATATTGGTGAAATTGTAATAAATGAAAAAATAAAAGGACTATTAACAAAAGGCTATTATAAAAATAAAAATGCCACCAAAGAACTTATTCAAAAAGATGGTCTTCATACAGGAGATTTAGCTAAGAAAGATAAAGAGGGTAATTTTTTTTATATAGGTAGATTAAAAGACTCTGTCAGAGTTAGAGGGGAAAATATTTCTGCATGGGAAATTGAAACAACATTAAATAAGTTATCTTATATTTCAGAAAGTTCAGTATTAAAAGTTAAGGCTGAAATTGGTGAATATGAAATTTTAGCATTAATTATTGCAAAAAATAATGATTTTACAATTAATAAAATTGTTAACAAATGTAAAAATAATTTTTCTAAAAATTATCTCCCTAGATATTGGTGCTTAACAAAAGATTTTCCAAGAACCCCAACTCTTAGAGTAGACAAAAAAAAAATTAAGATAAAAGATTATCAATTTTTTGATAGGGTAAAAAATAATTTTATTAAATTTAATATTTAGATTTTTTATTTCCGTTAATTATTTCTTTAAGTTCGTCATACTCTTCACAATTGCAATTTTCCAATACATTTAACCTTTCTTTTGCAAGATCAATTCTATTGGTCACAACGTAAAGTTCGCCTAGATATTCATTAATCCCTTTATGGTTGGGATCAATTTCTAAACCAAGCAGATAATATTTTTCTCCATTTTCATAATCGCCAAGCTTTCTAGTTGTAAAACCTAGATAATTTAAAGTATTAGCTTGAAGTGGCTTTTTTTTATTTGAAGCAATTAATAATTTTTGAGCTTTCTCATATCTTTTATTAGCTTTTTCAGTTTTGCCTTTTTTTTCATATTTTTTTGCTGATTTAATAAGCGAAACAGCTTTGTCATAATTAGATTTAATTTTTGATGAACCGTCATCTGTTCCAGCAGCATATGCACCAATTGAAAATAAAGTTATCAAAAAAAATGCAATTAAATATTTTTTTAACATTAAATAAATTTCTCCATTAAGTTTAAAGGTTTTAATTTAAGTCCATTATCAATCAAATTAACTTTGATTGATTTTGCTGTAGCTAATGAACTTTCATTATCTCCGTGTATACATACAGAGTCTATTTCACAAGGTATCTGTTTTCCACTGTGACAATTAAGTGCCTGATTTTTAACCATATTTAACACATGTTTTTTTGCTTGTTCTGGATCAGTAATTAATGCGTGTGGTTTTTTTCTAGAAACTAGATTTCCATCATCTTCGTAGTTTCTATCTGCAAAAATCTCACATGCAATTTTCATATCAAAATTTTTCGCAGCTTCTTCCATTTTTGAACCAGTTGGAACAAGGTAAATTAAATCTTTATTAATTCCTTTTATTGTTTTTGCTAAAGTGGTTGCTAACTCTATATCTTCACAAGCCATATTGTTAAGTGCACCATGAGGTTTGATATGGGTAACATTTTCTTTATAATTTTCTGCAATTGTTTGTAAAATATCATATTGATCAATTATTAATTTTGTAATTTCGCCCGAAGAAAGATTCATTCTTTGTCTTCCAAAATTTTCAGGATCGTTAAAAGATGGATGTGCACCGATGCTTACAGCATTTTTTTTTGATATCTGGATCACTTGGTTCATAGACTCATCATCTCCAGCATGAAAACCACAGGCAACGTTAGCAGAATTTACTATTTCTAGTAAATCTGGATCATACTTATTAGAATGATGTTTAGATTTTTCACCTAAATCACAATTTATATTAATTTCCATAGTCTTTAATGTTGAAGTATAACATGACATGATAAAAAATATATCAAATCTTGGTGACGCAGCACTTTACTGTGATTTTGGTACTGAGGTTAATAAACAAATCAACTCTGAAGTAATTAAGTATTTTAATACAATTAAAGAAAAAAATATTGAAGGAATTAATAATCTTACACCTTCTTACAATAAATTAATTATTTCTTATGATCTTCGTGTAACAAATTTTAAAGAAATTAAAGATAAAATAGAAGAACTTAATGTTGAAGAAGCTCTAAAGACACATAGCAAGAATTTAGAAATACCAGTTTGTTGTGATGCTTCATTTTCTTTAGACATGGAAAGATTAGAAAAAAAATTAAGTTTAACTAGAGAAAAAATTCAAGAAAATTTTTTTAATAAAGAATTTTTTTGTTATATGACAGGTTTTATCGCAGGTATGCCTTTTTTTGGTGATTTAGGTGAAAATATGAGAGCTCAACGTTTAGAAACTCCAAGAGTAAAAGTGCCCAAAGGATCTATTGGAATAACAGAACAGTTTGCCAATATTTATACATTTGAAAGTCCAGGTGGGTGGAATATCATCGGAAATACTCCATTAGAAGTATTTGATAGTTCAAAAGAAAAAGATCCTAATTTAATTAACCCAGGTGACACTGTTAAATTTAAACAAATAACATTAGAAGAATACAAAATTTATAATGAGTAACAATTATTTTGAAATAATAAGAGCTGGTATAAATACAACATTTCAAGACAAGGGAAGAAATAATTTATATCATATAGGTATTCCATTCAGTGGAGCCATGGATAATAGAAATTATCTATTAGCAAATAGGTTAGTTGGTAATAAATTAGATTTACCAGTTATCGAATTTGCATATCAAGGTCCTTTATTAAAGTATAACGGAGATGCAATTACTATTGCTTTAGCTGGAGATGTTATTTTTAAAATAAGAAAAAAAGATAACGAAATAGAGGGCAATTGCTATGAAAACTATCAATTAGAAAATGGAGATGAGATTGATATTTTATCAACAAATAAATCTGTATATGGTTACTTAGCCATAAGTGGAGAGTTTGATCTAAAATTTCAATGGGGAAGTTGCTCTATAAATACAAAAGCTAACATTGGTTCTAATGACGGTAAAAAATTAGAAAATAATCAAAAATTAATCATTTCTAAAATAAGTGCAAATCAACAAAAAAAGAAAACTAATTATTTAAACACAAAAGTAGAAAATATAAGAGTTATAAAAGGAACTAATTTTGATTATTTTTCTGAAGAAGGAAAAAGTAATTTTTTTGAAAAAGAATTTACTGTATCAAAGTTATCTGATCGAATGGGTATGAGATTAAATGGCCCTGAGATTGAAAATATTGTTAATACCAATATTAAATCTGAAGGTTTATTAAAGGGAGTGATACAAGTTCCAGCAGATGGTAATCCAATTATAATGCTATCAGACCATGGAACTATAGGTGGTTATCCAAAAATAGGAGTTGTAGCTAGTGTTGATTATGACAGATTAGTTCAAATATCACCTGGATCAAAAATAAAATTTAAAGAAATTGAATTATCTGATGCAGAAACTTTGTTTAAGTTGTATGAAATGGAAACTCAAAATTTAATTTCACAAATCTAATGAACATAATTACAAAATTACCAGGGCCTTTATTAATATTTTTAGGTGCTTGTAGTTTAAGTTTTGGTGGACTTATAGTTAAGTCATTTGAGGGCGCAACTTTATGGCAAATTTTATTTTGGAGATCTTTATTTTTTTCTCTAACAGTTTTATTTTTTTTGATAATTAGTTATAAAAAGAAAATCTTTACTTCATTTTATGAGTCAGGTTTGCCAGGTTTTTTTGGTGGAATAATATTATCTTTTGGTTTCTGTGGATATGTATTTGCAATGTATAACACAACAGTTGCTAATACGAATTTTATAATATCTCTTCAAATTTTATTCCTTGCAATATTTGGTTATTTTTTTCTTAAGGAAAAAATTTCTGCAATTACGTTAACATCAATTATTTTAGCAATATCAGGCGTTTTG